>Ga0066789_10000606_pt1 | contig 14775 bp, 12 predicted proteins | sample OrgsoiDNA2013049_FD_70960 | JGI IMG/M metagenome (GOLD analysis project Ga0066789, IMG submission 70960) | Permafrost soil microbial communities from the Arctic, to analyse light accelerated degradation of dissolved organic matter (DOM) -... | ecosystem: Environmental > Terrestrial > Soil >...
CCCTGCCAATCGATTTCCAACAGCAGCTGTTCGCCGTTCGCAAGCGCTTCCTCCACGGCCCGCACGCCCGTCCCATAGCGATTGTCGAAAACCTGGGCATGTTCGAGAAACTCGCCGTGAGCGGCCATTTCGGCAAAGCGGTCCGTGCTCACGAAATGGTAATCGCGGCCGGGAATTTCGTTGGGCCGCGGCTTGCGCGTCGTATAGGACACGGAAAAGCGGATCCGCGGCTCGCGCTCCATCAATGCCTTCACCAAACTCGTCTTGCCCGCGCCGGAGGGAGCCGAAACCACATACAGGCGGCCGCGCTCCATGGATCGCTACTCGATGTTCTGCACTTGCTCGCGCATTTGCTCGATCAACACTTTCATATCGACGGCGGCACGGGTGGTTTCTATGTCTTGAGACTTCGACGACAGCGTGTTGGCCTCGCGATTCAGTTCCTGCATCAAAAAATCCAGGCGCCGCCCGGCGGCTTCCGGTCCGTCGAAAGTCTTGCGAACTTCCGTGACGTGGCCGCGCAGGCGGTCGATCTCCTCGTCCACGTCCAGCCGCTGCGCCAGAATCGCGAGTTCCTGTTCCAGCCGCTCGTGATCGACGTCGCTGACCAGCTGTGCAATGCGTTCGAGCAGTTTTGCGCGCATGCGCGACCGCACTTGCGGCAGTCGTTCAGTCACTCGCGCCGCGAATTCGACCAGCCCCGCGCAGCGCTGTTCCAGGGCATCGCGCAGGCGGCCCCCTTCACTGTCGCGAGAGCGCGCGAGCTCCGTGAGCGCGTCGGCTAGGAGCCCATGCGCGGCGGCAATCATCGGGGTGTGGTCGCGGCTCGCGTCGCGAATCACGCCCGGCCAGCGCAGCAATTCCAGGACATCGATGCGTGCCGTCATGCCGGCACTCGCAGCGATCTGTTGCGCTCGCAGGGTGAGCGAACCCAGCAACTCTGCGTCGACCTCGAGCGAACTTAAGACCGCCGCGGGACGAAAATGCAGGGAACATTCGACTTTGCCGCGGCGCACGGAAGCGGCGATGGCCTGGCGAAACTCTGCTTCGCCGACCCGAAATTCCTCGGGCAAGCGGCAGCCCATTTCCAAAAAACGATGATTGACCGTCTTCAATTCCCAGGCCAACAATCCCCATGGGAACTGGCGCTCGCGCCGCGCAAAGCCGGTCATGCTACGAATCATAGGGGTCTGCGCTAAAATCGGCCATAATCGTTCCGTTCAGTTTATCAGAAGCCCGGGAGCCGACATTGCAGATCGAGACCGCGGATGTCAGCCTCATCGGCCACCGCGAAGAAAATCAGGACCGGGTCGCGGTGGCGGCCGCCGACCACGCCGTGCTGTTGGTCGTGATCGACGGCATGGGCGGCCACGCGGAAGGCGCGCGCGCCGCCGAAACTGCGTTGTCGACGCTGCTCGAAGCATTTTGGCAAACGCCGCATCCCGTGTTCGATCCGCTGGGATTTTTGCATCTATCGTTGGGACGTGCGCACGAAGAAGTCGTGAAGCTTGGGCAGGGCTTGAGCGTCGAAGCGCGCCCGCGCGCGACCTGCGCGCTCTGTCTGGTACAGGACTCCGCGGCTTATTGGGCGCATGTCGGCGACAGCCGCGTCTATCAACTGCGCCAGGCCCAGGTTCTGGAGCGCACCCGCGATCACAGCCATGTCGAAGTGCTGCTGCGTGAAGGATTGATCACCGAGGCCGAAGTGCACGGACATCCGATGCGCAACTACGTCGAGTGCTGCCTCGGCGGGGATGCGGCACTGCCTGAGATGACCATCTCGACGCGGCGCAAGCTCAAACCCGGCGACGTGCTGCTGCTGTGCACGGACGGTCTGTGGGCCAACTTGCGCGATCAGGATTTCGTGCGCTTTGCGCAAACCGTTACCAAGCCCTTGCGTGAGTCGCTCACCGATCTCGGTACCCAAGCCGTGGAGGCCTCTGCGCCGTATAGCGACAACACCAGTGCGGCGGCGCTGCGCTGGCGGGCAGCGTGAGCATTCGGCCGAGCGGCCGGGCGCCCGACGAATTGCGCAGCTTAAGCTTCGAGCGCGCCTATACCAAGCATGCCGAAGGCTCGGTATTGGTGGGGTTTGGAGCCACTCGAGTCTTGTGCACGGCCAGCGTCGAAGACAGCGTGCCGTCGTTTCTGCGCGGCCAGGCTCAAGGCTGGGTGACCGCCGAGTACGGCATGCTGCCGCGGGCAACCCACACGCGTTCGGCGCGCGAGGCGGCGCGCGGCCGCCAGACGGGACGCACCCAGGAGATTCAACGCCTGATCGGCCGCGCACTCCGCGCGGTGGTTGACTTGAAGGGCTTGGGCGAACGCACCGTGACCATCGACTGCGATGTGCTCCAAGCGGACGGCGGTACCCGGACGGCGGCCATTACCGGTGGATTCGTGGCACTGGCGGACGCCATCGACACGCTCCTCAAGCGGCGTGCCATCAGCTCGAACCCGCTGCACGGCCAGGTGGCGGCCGTATCGGTCGGCATCTACCGCGGCACGCCGGTGCTCGACTTGGATTACGCCGAGGATTCGAACGCGGAAACGGACATGAACGTGGTCATGAACAGCGGCGGCGCCTTTGTCGAGGTGCAGGGCACCGCCGAGGGCCATGCGTTTCGCCGCCACGAGCTCGACCAATTGCTGGACCTCGCAACCGTAGGGATTGCCCGCCTGCATGCCGCTCAAGCCAGCGCCCGTGCCGCGTAGGCCCCTGGTTGTCGCAACCGGTAACCCAGGCAAGCTGCGCGAGTTCCGGGCGCTGCTCAAGGACTTGCCCTTCGATCTCTACAGTCTCGGCGAACTTGAGGTGGCGCCGCCCGAAGAGTCCGGGGCGACCTTTCTCGAGAACGCCATGCTGAAGGCGAGGCATGCGGCGGCGGCGGCAAAGGCCGCCGGCTTGAGCGGCGCCGGGGCGCCGGACGTTGCGGCAATTGCCGACGACTCCGGTCTCGAAGTCGACGCACTTGGCGGCGCACCGGGGATTTTCTCGGCGCGCTACGCCGGGGTGGGCGCCGGCGACGCCGCCAACAACGCAAAACTCGTGAGTGCGCTCGCGGGCCTCCGCCGCGAGCAGCGCCGGGCGCGCTATCGGTGCGCCTTGGTGTGCGTATTTGCGCCTGCGGATGCGGCACCCTTGATTGCCGAAGGGCTTTGGGAGGGGTTCATTCTGGATGCGCCGCGAGGCTCGGGCGGCTTCGGCTACGACCCCTATTTTTGGCTTCCGGACCTTAAGCTCTCGGCGGCGGAACTCGACCTTCCGGCCAAGAACCGGATCAGCCATCGCGGCATTGCCATGCGCGGGTTGCGCGATCAATTGGCGGCGAGTGAGCAGGCCGCGGCTTCGCAGTGCGCGCGCGACCGGCTGCCGGTGCTACGTTGAACGAGGTTTCGCGTAGGCTGGCGCAGCCATCGCTCGCCTTGTACGTGCACATGCCCTGGTGCGTGCGCAAATGCCCGTACTGCGATTTCAATTCGCATCAATTGAAATCGGCCGCACCCGACGCGTCGTACATCGATGCGCTGATACGCGATTTCGATCTGGAGCTGCCGCGGGTTTTAGGCCGCAGGATCGACACGGTATTCTTCGGCGGCGGCACGCCAAGCCTGTTCCAACCCGAAGATTTCAGCCGTCTGCTCGGCGCGTTGCGGAATCGAATTGCATTCGCGGACGATGCCGAAATCACCATGGAAGCGAACCCAGGAACCATCGAACGCGGCCGATTCGAAGGCTATCGGGACGCCGGCATCAATCGAGTGTCGTTGGGGGCCCAGTCCTTTGCGCCGCGGGCGCTTGAAGCCCTGGGACGCATTCACTCGGCGGAAGACACGCACCGCGCGGTGGCGGAACTGCGCGCGGCGAAACTGGACAATTTCAATCTCGATTTGATGTACGCCCTGCCGCGGCAGACGCCGGAGGAAGCGCTCGATGATGTGCGAATAGCGTGTGCGCTCGGGCCTTCGCACATTTCCTATTACCAGCTCACCCTCGAGCCGGGCACGGTGTTTCACGCGCGGCCGCCGCAGCTGCCGGATGAGGATGTCGCTTGGGCTGTTCAAAATGCCGGTCAAAAACTGCTGGCGGATGCAGGATATGCGCAGTACGAAGTCTCGGCGTACGCGCGCGACGGCGCACGCTGCCGGCACAACCTCAACTACTGGCTGTTCGGCGATTACGTGGGGATCGGCGCAGGCGCGCATGGAAAACTCAGTCTCGCGCTTCCCCAGCGCATCCTGCGAACCGCAAGACCCAAGCAACCGCGCGAATATCAGGACCAAGTGCGCCGCGCGGCAGCCGCCCCGGCGGGCGCGGCGCCCGGAGCGAAAATCGGCGAGAGTTCGTTCATAGACCCCAAGGATTTGCCGTTCGAGTTCATGCTGAATGCGCTGCGCCTCAATGAGGGCTTTACGGTGCGCGAATACCGGCAGCGAACCGGGCTCGGCATCGATTCGGCGGCGGACAAACTCGCTGCAGGCGAAGCGCGCGGGCTACTGGAGAGGCGGGCGGACGGCTGGCGCCCCACGGAGTTGGGCCGGCGCTTCCTAAATGATCTGCAGGCAAGTTTCCTCGCGTAAGCTTATGCACACGGAGGGAAGGGCCCCGCATAAAGGGGTACCTACGAGACATTGCATCCGCACTAGGTCAGATGCACGCCTCAAGTGATTGAAATACAATAAGAAAACGACTTGTATATTTTTTGACCAAGTTAACAATTATACGAATTTCCGCCGTCTGAATCGGGCGACTTGGCCGCCGTCCACAGACTTATCCACAGTTATTGTGGACAAACACCTAAAACCCCGTCAGACAAAGGCTTACACGCTGATCTTGTGGTAACTGTCCCCGGCAGATAACATGTTCGGCTCCGGCGTGGCGTTGCGCACCCTTAGTGGTGCCCATCGATTCTGCCGCTTAACGAGATTGAGGTTCCCATGAAAGCCGGCATTCATCCTGATTACAAAGTCATCTCGGTCACCTGCACCTGCGGCAACAAGTTCGAGACTCGCTCGACCATTGGCCAGGATCTGCAGGTTGAAGTTTGCTCCAACTGCCATCCGTTCTATACCGGCAAGCAGAAAATTGTGGACACCGGCGGGCGCGTCGATAAATTCCGCAAGAAGTATGCGGCGGCTGCAAAAGCCTAAGCTGGACTGACCCGAGCGTTTCTGTCGAAGCGGCGCGAAGTTCGTGCGCGCCTTGAGTTCGTGCGCGCCTTAAGAAGTGGTCCCTTGATTCCGATGTACGGCCGTGCAAGGCTGCGGATCCTAACGCGAACCATCCGTCGGAAAAGCGCATGAGCACGAAATTCGAACTGAAGAATCTCGCCACCGGAAAGACGACTCTTCTGAACGCCGTCTCGGGAACCATCGGGCCCGAAGCGCTCGACATTTCCAATCTGACCAAAGAACAGGGGGTGTTCACCTTCGACCCGGGCTTCATGGCCACGGCAAGCACCGAAAGCAAGATCACTTACATCGACGGCGATGCGGGCGTGCTGTTGTACCGCGGCCATCCGGTCGAGCAACTGGCGGAGAAGTCGAGCTTTCTCGAAGTGGCGAATTTGCTGATCTATGGCGATTTGCCCACCAAAACGCAGCTTTGCGCGTTCCAGAATTCGATCATGCGTCACACCATGGTCAACGAACAATTGCTGCGCTTTTTCCAGGGTTTTCATCACGACGCGCACCCCATGGCCATGGTGTCCGCAGTGGTCGCTTCGATGGCCGCGTTCTATCACGACACCACGGACATCGAAGACCCGCGGCACCGGGAGATTTTCGCGCATCGAATTATCGCGAAGCTGCCGACCATTGCCGCCGCGGCTTACAAGCACACGCTCGGCCAGCCGATCATTTACCCGCGCAATGATCTGCGTTACTGCGCGAACATGCTCAATATGTTCTTCGCGGTTCCGTGCGAGCCGTTTGCGATCGACCCCGTCGCAGCCGAGGCGCTGGATCTGCTGTTCATTCTGCATGCGGACCACGAGCAAAACGCCAGCACATCGACGGTGCGCTTGGCCGGCAGCACCGGTGCAAACCCTTACGCAGCCATATCGGCCGGCGTATCGGCCCTTTGGGGACCCGCGCACGGCGGCGCCAATGAAGCCGTGCTCGATATGCTGGGCGGAATCGGCTCGGTCGCCAACATCGATAAATTTCTCGCGCGCGTCAAGGACAAGAGCGATCACGTGCGGCTGATGGGATTCGGGCACCGCGTGTACAAGAACTTCGACCCGCGCGCGAAGATCATTCGCGGCATGTGCTACCGCGTATTGGAGAAGCTCGGCAAGACCGACAATCCGCTGTTCGAGCTGTCGCTCAAACTGGAGGAAATTGCGCTCAAGGACGACTATTTCGTATCGCGCAAGCTGTACCCCAATGTGGATTTCTATTCCGGCATCATCTACAGCGCGCTGGGGATTCCACGCTCCATGTTCACCGTCATGTTTGCGATCGCGCGTACCGCCGGATGGGTTGCGCAGTGGCAGGAAATGGTGTCGGATCCCCACATGAGGATCGGCCGGCCGCGCCAGCTGTACACCGGCCCTACGCAGCGGGATTACCAGCCCATAGATAAGCGCTGATCGATGGCGGCGCGATCGCATGCAGCTTTGATAATTGCGGCACTGGCGCTCGGCGGCCCCGCGAATGTTGCCCGCGCCTTGGGTGACTGCCCGAGTCCGTCGGGACCCGTGGCCTTGGGCAGCGTGCAATGGAATGGCTGGGGCCGCGGTCTCGACAATACGCGATACCAGCCCGAGCCTGCGATCCGTGCCAGCGATGTGGCGAAGCTCGCGCTGAAATGGGCTTACGGCTACCCGAACGGCACCGAATTCGGCCAGCCGACCGTCGTGGACGAACGGGTATTCGTCACGAGTTCCGCGGGCCGGATCTACTCGCTCGATGCCAAGACGGGCTGCACCTACTGGACGTATGACTCCGCCACGGGCAGCCGCAGCGCGGTTTCCATCGGCGAACTGGCGCGCGCCAGAGTCGCCGCGCTGCCGAGAAAGCTGAAACGCACATTGGCGCATCTCGACGTCATCAAGGCGCCGAGCGCCGCGTTCTTCGGCGACGATACCGGCACCGTGTATGCGCTGGATGCGCAGAAAGGAACTCTGTTGTGGAAGACTCAAGTGGACACGCACCCCCTGGCGCGCATCGTGGGGGCGCCGACGCTGTACGGCGACCACCTGTACGTGGCCGTGTCCTCGACGGAGGATGGTGCGGCCGTCAACCCGAGCTATAGCTGCTGCACGTTTCGCGGCAGCGTGGTTGCGCTCGACATCGCCGGCGGCAGGACATTGTGGAAGAGCTACACCGTTCTCGAGGAGCCGCAGCCGACCCGCAAGAACAGCGCGGGCATCCAGGAATTCGGCCCGGCGGGTGCGGCGATCTCTTCGGCACCGACCATCGATGCCAAGCGCAACGTGGTGTACGTCGCGACCGCCGGCTCACCGACCGGGATGGAGCAATCCTTGACGGACGCCGTCGTCGCCTTCGATTTGGCGGACGGCAAGCTGCGCTGGGTCAAGCAGCTGCTGCGGTCGGATGCCGGCACGGCCGGAGCCGGCTTTTTGGCTTCCCCAATCCTCCGGACACTGGCGACCGGCAATCAGGTCCTCCTGGCAGGACAAAAGTCAGGCGTCGTCTATGGCCTCGATCCCGATCACGGCGGCGATATTCTGTGGCAGACAAAAATCGGCGACACTGCCGCCGGCACGCTCGGCAGCTGGGGCCCGGCTGCGGCGAGCGCGGCCGTTGCGGGCGCCCCCGGCGGGGTTGCCTGGGGCAGTGCGGCGGATCATCGCAATCTCTACGTGGCGATCTCCGGGCTTCTGGCACAGCCTGCGAATGCGTCCGGGAGTTTGACGGCGCTCGATATGACCACCGGCGCTGCGCGCTGGCACACCGCCTCTCCGGAGCCGGCCTGTGGGACCGACCGCGATTGCTCGCATGCACAAGCGCAAGCGGTCACCGTCATGCCGGGCAGCGCATTCTCCGGATCGATGGACGGGCATCTGCGCGCATATTCGACCATCGACGGCAAGATCCTGTGGGACTTCGACACGGCCAGGGATTTTCAAACCAAGAACGGGATCAAAGCGAGCGGCGGCCCCTTGGATCACGGCGGAGCGACGATCGTGAACGGCACGGTGTACGTCAATTCCGGAAACGCCCTGCTCGCCTTCTCCGTCGACGGTAAATAGGATTCGACAGACAAACATGACTCGTTCACAGCGGCTTGGGTTGGTCGGCTTGGGTGTTCTTTGCAGTTTGATTGCGTTCGCGTCACAGGCGTCGACAGCGCGCGCGGCCGATGTGGACCCGGCCCCTGCGATTGAGAATTCGGTGGTGAAGGTGTTCGCGACCATGCGCTACCCGGATCCTTTCAAGCCCTGGAGCAAACAGGCGCCCAGTGAAGTGACGGCCTCCGGCGTGGTGATCGAAGGCAGGCGCATCCTGACCAATGCCCACGTGGTTCTGTACGCGAGCCAAGTACAGATTCAAGCGAATGCGGCAGGCGACAAGGTGGCGGCCGCTGTCGTCGCGGTGGCGCCCGGCATCGACCTGGCCATCTTGCAGCTCGACGATGCGGCGTTCTTCGACAGGCATCCGCCGCTGCCGCGCGCCGGCAAGTTGCCGCGGATCAAGGATGCGGTATTGGCGTACGGATTCCCGACCGGCGGCAACTCGCTGTCCATCACCAAGGGAATCGTGTCGCGCATCGAGTTCGTGGCCTACAACTATCCGGTGTCGGGACTGCGCATCCAAGTCGACGCTGCGATCAACCCCGGAAACAGCGGCGGCCCCGCGGTCGCCGGCGACAAAATGATCGGTCTCGCCTTCAGCAAGCTGGGAGGCGACACGCAGAACATCGGCTACATCATCCCCAACGAAGAAGTCGAATTGTTCTTGAAGGACGTTGCCGAGGGCCGCTACGGCAAGGCCGCCATGTACGATGAGCTGCAAACTCTCGAAAATCCGGCGCTGCGCGAGTACCTCAAGCTGGACAAGAGCGTCGAAGGAATGGTGGTTCACCGTCCGTACAAGACCGATGCCTCATACCCCCTCAAGGAATGGGATGTCCTGACCCGCATCGGCAACACTCCGATCGACAATCAGGGCATGATCAAGCTGGATAAGGACCTGCGGGTCAGCTTTGCCTACTTGGTTCAACATCTGGCGAATGACGACAAGGTGCCGATGACCATCGTCAGAGCCGGTAAGTCCATGCAGATACAACTACCCGTGTCGGCGGAGCACCCCACTCTGGTCACCGATTTGCGCGGCGGATACCCCTCCTACTTCATTTACGGTCCCCTGGTGTTTTCGACGGCAACCTGGCAATTGCTGTCGAATCTCGAAAACAACGCCGGCCTGCTGCGAATCTTGGGCGCCGTGAAGAGCCCGCTGATCACACGCGCCCTCGACCCGCCGGATGCCGAAACGGAAGAGTTCGTGGTCATCTCCTCGCCTTTCTTCCCGCACAAGCTCGCCAACGGCTACTCGAACCCCGCGGGATCTGTGGTGTATTCGATCAACGGCACGCACGTGCGCAGCCTCAAGCATCTGGTTGCCGTACTCCGAGATCTCAAGGATCCCTTCGTCACCATCGAGTTCGATCAAAAGGGCAATGAGGCGCTGGTGTTTTCGCGCGCGGCCATGCTCGCGGCCACCGATGAGATCCTGACCGACAATGGCGTGCGCGCGCAGGGCTCGCCGAACATGCTGGCGGTCTGGCAGGAGAAGACGGGGAACTGATTCGCCGACGCACGAAAGTGCGCTGCCGCTGGTCGCCGCCGGCGGGTCAGTTTGATCCAACCAGCTCCGACACTTCTCTGGCGTCCGCCCTCTTCATGGGCCGGCCGTCGACGGGTGAGTACGGCGATTGCCTGATTCCGTCGATGGGGAACACGGTGGCGTCGACGGTGCGGCCGCTGGCCTCGAAACGCAGGGCTGGATAGTTGATGCTGCGCTCGGCATCCATTTTTACGCGCCGCTCATAGAATTCATGCGGTACGCCGATTTCGAGGAGCCGCATGGCGACCGACTCCGATCGATCCGCAAACAAATGCAAATTGATGTCGCTGTAATTGGTGGCGGTGCCCGTGAGCACCGATCCGACCAGGCGCGGCTGGAACTCGCTCAGCATGCGCATCGTATCCAAGGCGATGCGGCGCTGTTCTTTCAGGGTGGTGTCGTGAGAATCGCGCCCGAACAATCGCTGATGTTCGCGCAGCGCCGCTACGATTTCGATGTTCTTCGGCAACACCGCGACATCATTCACGCCCAGCCGATCCGCCGCCTTGCGCTTTGCCTGCAGGAAATCCTCGATGCCGTGTTCGGCCATGATTCGCGCCGCTTCCTGAGCGAGAGCGCGGCGCAAATCCTCTGCACGCTGCGAAAATTTCTTGGCCATGGTCTCTAGAATAGCGGTTTATCGGTGTCGTTCGGGTTGTTCGGCCCCTCATAGGCCTCGGGCTTGGGCAGATTGCCCTCGATAAATTTCTCCATGATGCCATTGGGATTGTCGGAGCTCGCGAGCAAACCCGTTTCGGGCGAAATGCGCACGGTGACTATGCCGTCCGGCAGCGGCACCCCATGCTTGGGGGCACCGCCGAGCGCCTCGTGCATGAAGTAGGTCCAGGCCGGCACGGCCGTGCGCCCGCCCTGCTCGCCCTCGCCGAGCGAACGATCCTGATCGAAGCCGACCCATACAGTCGTCTCGATATCGCCGTTGAAACCATTGAACCAGGCGTCGCGCTGATCGTTGGTCGTGCCGGTTTTGCCGGCGATATCCTCTCGATTCAGCGTCCGCGCGCGCACTCCGGTGCCGCGGCGAATGACATCCTTCATCATGTCGGCGAGCAGATACGCGACCTGCGGCCTGATGATCTGCGGTGCCAAATTCTTCGGGGGAATCAATGTCCTGCCGTCGTGCGGCGCCTCGTCAATCTGTGCCATGCGAGCGCCGGCGGCACGCTTCATCGCGGATGGATCGGTGATGCGATCGCATTCGAAGCAGGCGAGTGCGGGTGCAGCCTTCTGCAGGACTTTACCGGTTGCGTCTTCGATCCGGTCGATGGAGTAGGCGCTTACCTTATAACCTCCGTTGGCAAACGTGGAATACCCGATGGCCACCTGCAGCGGACTCAATTCAGCGGTGCCTAAGGCAAGAGTCAGGTCATTCGGCAATTGCGCCTTGTCGAAGCCGAACCGAGTCACGTAGTTCCACGTGTAGTCCCCGCCGAGCGCACGCATCAGCCGGACCGAAACCAGATTGCGCGAAAAGGTCAATGCCTCGCGCAGGCGGATGGGGCCATAGAATTTGTTCTCCATTTCCTTGGGCCGCCACGCCTGCTCCGTCCCTGCTTCGTCGACCACGATGGGCGCGTCCAAGACGATGCTGGCCGGGGTATAGCCCTTGTCGAACGCAGCCGCATACACGAAAGGTTTGAAACCCGACCCAGGCTGGCGGCGGGCTTGAGTTACCCGGTTGAACTTGCTTTGGAAGTAATCAAAGCCTCCGACCAGCGCCACCACCGCACCATCGCGCGGATCCACCGACACGAGAGCGCTTTGCGCCTCCGGCACCTGCACGAACAGCAGTGATTCCGCCGTCCGGCCCACCGTATAGATCACATCGCCCCGGGCCAATATCTCCGAGGCCCCCACCGGCGACCGATCGGTCTTTTCGTCGGGCAATTCGCGTCTTGCCCACGCCAGCTTTTCCCAGGGCAGGGTGGCCTCACCCATGTCCTTGACGTAGATCCTCGCGCTTTTCGCCTCGACCTTCTGCACGATCGCGGGCCGCAGGCCGCCGATCACCGGGAATTCCTCGAGCTGGCCGTCGAACTCCGCGGGTGTGGTGATCTTGGAGAGATCGACCTTGGCGGTTGCACCGCGATAGCCGTGGCGGCGATCGTATTCCAACAGCCCCGTCCGCAGCGCAACAGTAGCGGCCGCCTGCAGGCGCGAATCGACGGTGGTGAACACCTTGTAGCCGGCCGTGTAAACGTCGTCGCCGTACTTGGCCTGCATTTCATTGCGGACCATCTCGGCCACATATTGCGCGTCCACTTCGATCGATGCGCCGTGGAGCCTTGATTCCATGGGGCTGATCTTGGCCTCATCGTATTCGGCCTGGGTGATGTAGTTGAGATCGAGCATTCTCCCCAGCACGTGTGCGCGGCGGATCTTGGCTGCTTCGGCGTTTGCCACGGGGTTGACCACGGAGGGAGCGGTCGGAATCCCCGCCAGGGTGGCCATTTCAGCCACGGTCAATTGGTCCAAGCTCTTGCCGAAGTACACCTCCGCCGCCGCGCCGACCCCGTAGGAGCGCTGGCCGAGGAAGATCTTGTTGACGTACAGCGAGAAAATCTCCTCCTTGGAAAACTGCGACTCCATCAAGAGGGAAATGTAGATTTCGCTCATTTTGCGTTTCATATCGCGCCGCGGGGTCAGAAACATGTCGCGGGCGACCTGCATCGTGATCGTGCTCGCTCCCTGGCGAATGCCGCCGGCTCTGGCATTGGCCACCGCCGCACGCAAAATCCCTTGCCAATCAACACCATGGTGCCTGAAGAAGCGATCATCCTCGGTCGCCAGAAACGCCTGGATGAGCTTTTTGGGGAGCTGTTCGTAGCGCACCGGGATCCGGCGCTGCTCGCCGATGGCTGCGATCAATTTCCCGTCGCGGGTATAGACCCGCAGCGGAACCTGCAGCTGCACGTCCCGCAGGCCGTCCACGTCGGGCAGGGCGGGCCTCAAGTAAACATAAGCACAGACGTTGGCGAACGCAATTAACGCTATTACGCCAACTAAACATGCACATATGCGCGAGATGAGAACTAGGTAACGTTTGGTCACAGCAAAGAGTTCTAACTTATTGCACCGGCGAAATTGCGCAAGCATATTACCGCCGGACACATGGGCATACTCATCGAAAGATGAGGACGCAAAGCCACCGATCCACAGGGCGCAAGCCCTTGGGACAGCGGGGTTGCCAGACCAAGCTTAACCAATCGCCCCTAGAGCTTAGGGCGACGAGGTCTGATCGGGATGAGTCAAGCGATCCAAACGTTGCGACGGATATGTCGTAGATCCCACTTTGCGGTGCGGCAAGCTGCCCGGCGGCGATTACCGTGAGTAGCTTCACGTTCTATTTAACAGTTTCTTGCTAAGTTTGCGCGGGCTAAGTAGTCTCGTGCATCAGTTTCGGCCTCCAAGGTACTGAGCGAAAAAGGAAAAAACGCTGTGTGGTCGTTCGGCAAAAGGTATCGTCCGCTTTTAGGACTTGACATAACCACCTCGTCGGTGAAGCTAATCGAGCTCACGATGTCGGGCGGCCAGTATCGCGTCGAATCCTATGCGGCGGAACCCACGCCGCATAATGCGATTAACGAAAAGGCCATCGTGGATGCGGAGGCGGTCGGGGAAGCGATTCGCAGGGCGGTGAAGCGCTCCGGCGCCAAAAGCCGGCTCGCCGCCATCGCGATCTCAGGCGACGCGGCCATCACGAAAGTGATTCAAATGCCGAAGAATCTCGGCGAAAACGAACTCGAAGGTCAGGTCGAGATGCAGGCCGACCAATACATTCCATTTCCGATGGAAGAAGTCAGCTACGACTATCAGGTCGTGGGTCCGTCTGAAAAAGATCCCGATATGCTGGACGTGCTGCTGGTCGCGACCCGCACTGAAAACGTCGAGCAGCGCCAGGCCGCGGTCCAAGCCTCGGGGCTGACCACGCACCTCGTCGACGTGGAGGCTTTCGCGCTGGAGAATGCCTGCGCCCTGATGCGCCACCAGATGCCGGACGGCGGCCTCGACCGCACCGTCGCTGTGGTCGATTTCGGCGCCAGCAGCACGACATTCAGCGTGCTGCGCGACATGCGAGTCATCTATACCCGCGATTTCGCCTTCGGCGGACAGCAGCTCACCGAAGAGATCATGCGCACCTACGGGCTCTCCATGGAAGAAGCCGGCCGCGCCAAGAAGGAAGGCGGCCTGCCTAGCAACTATCAACCCGAAGTGCTCGATCCTTTCATCGACGACATGACGCAGCAGGTCAGCCGTTCGCTGCAATTTTATCTGGCGTCCGGCAGCGGCCGCTCACAGCCCGATCAAATATTGATTTGCGGCGGATGCGCCAACATACCGGGCGTGGCGGAGGTCATCTCGAGCCGCGTCGGCGTGCCGGCGGACAAGGGTGATCCGCTCGGCAACATGAAAGTGTCTTCCAAGGCCAAGGCGCAAGCAGTCGGCCGGGATGCCACCGCGTTACTCACAGCCTGCGGCCTCGCGCTGCGAAGCTTCGACTAAAGAGCAGCCATGCCGCGTATCAATCTACTTCCCTGGCGCGAACAAGAACGCAAAGTACGGCGCCGCGAGTTCCTGGTCGCCGCCGGCGGCGCCGTGCTCGCATCCATTGTATTGCTCGGCGCCGGCAAGCTCCTGTACGCGGGCTGGACCGAAGCGCAGATCGAGAAGAATAATTTGCTGAAGAAGGAGATCGTCAAGCTCGACGCGCAGATTGCCGACATCCAGGATCTCGAGAATCGCAAGCAGCGGTTGGTTGCGCGCATGGAGATCATCGAGAAGCTGCAGCGCAAGCGGCCGGAAATCGTGCATCTGTTCGATGAGATCGTGAAGACGGTTCCCGAAGGCATTTACCTCACCGCAATCAAGCAGACCGGCAACAAGCTCGAGATTCACGGCATTGCGCAGTCGAGCACGCGGGTGTCGACGTTCATGCGCAATATC
>Ga0066789_10000607_pt1 | contig 14756 bp, 12 predicted proteins | sample OrgsoiDNA2013049_FD_70960 | JGI IMG/M metagenome (GOLD analysis project Ga0066789, IMG submission 70960) | Permafrost soil microbial communities from the Arctic, to analyse light accelerated degradation of dissolved organic matter (DOM) -... | ecosystem: Environmental > Terrestrial > Soil >...
TCCCTGTCGCGCTATCCGCTCGAAGGATATCGCGAGCGTTGCGCCACCAAGACCGTGCTTGGAACCCGGTTCGCCTCCAAGCCCATCGAGCTCGCGATTCCCATCACGGTGGCCGGCATGAGCTTCGGCGCGTTATCCGCACGCGTCAAGGATGCGCTCGGCCGCGCGGCGACGGAGGTCGGGACCTCCACCACGACCGGCGACGGCGGCATGACCACGGAGGAGCGCGCGTCGTCGAAGATGCTGGTGTATCAGTGCCTGCCCTCGCGCTACGGCTTCAATCCCGACGATGTGCGGCGCGCCGACGCCATCGAAATCGTCATCGGTCAGGGCGCGAAGCCGGGTGGCGGCGGCATGCTGCTCGGACAGAAGGTCAATCCGCGCGTCGCGCGCATGCGGACCTTGCCGGAGGGCGTGGACCAACGATCTGCCTCACGCCACCCGGACTGGACCGGGCCCGATGATCTCGTCATCAAGATCAAGGAATTGCGGGAAATCACCGATTGGGAAAAGCCGATCTACGTGAAGGTCGGTGCGACCCGCGTGTTCAACGACGTGAAGCTGGCGGTGCATGCCGGCGCCGACGTCGTGGTGGTCGACGGAATGCAGGGCGGAACGGCCGCCACGCAGACCGTGTTCATCGAGAACGTCGGCATTCCGACGCTGGCGGCGCTGCGTCAGGCCGTCGATGCGCTGGACGACCTCAATATGCGCGGCACGGTGCAGCTGGTGATTTCCGGCGGAATTCGCAGCGGCGCCGATGTCGCGAAGGCGCTGGCCATGGGCGCCGATGCGGTGGCGATCGGGCAGGGGGTATTGGTGGCGCTCGGTTGTAATAGCGACACCTATATCGTCGACGGCAAGCACGTATCCGCACGCGACGATTATGCCGCACTCGGCACGGCACCCGGCTTCTGTCACCATTGCCATACGGGCAGCTGCCCGGTCGGAGTCACGACTCAGGATGCGCAGCTCGAATTGCGGCTCGATCCGGCGGTGGGAGCCAAACGGCTCAGGAATTACTTGAAGACTCTGAACATGGAACTGACGACCATCGCGCGCGCCTGCGGTAAACAGGACGTTCACCATTTGGAAAAAGAGGACTTGGTGGCGCTGACGGTCGAGTCGGCCGCCATGGCGGGGGTGCCGCTCGCCGGGACTTCGTGGATTCCCGGGCAGGGGGCGGCGCCATGATCGTGGAACTGGCGCAGTTGACCATCGTTGCCGGCCGCGAGGCCGAATTCGAATCGGTATTTCGGACCGCGATTTCGACGGCGGCCGCGAGCCACGGATATCTCGCGCATGAATTGCGCCGGTCGATCGAGTCGCCCAGCCGTTACATGCTGCGGATCGAGTGGGCGACGCTCGAAGATCACACGGTGGGATTTCGCGGCTCGCCGGCGTTCACGCAATGGCGCGCTCAGGTGGGACCGTTCTTTGCCGCGCCGCCGGTGGTCGAGCACTTTGCGCCGGTGACGGGTGAGGAGGTCTGACGCCATCCCCTGAACCCAAGCACGGCGGAGGCCCGTGGCTACGCAGTTCAGTTCAGTACCGAGGTTGACACCCCACGATAAATTGACTGCTGCGCATTACCAGGGTAATGTCCTGCAATGGCCATCGCTCAATCCAAATTGACATCGCAGGGTCAGATCTCCGTTCCGGCCGAAGTGCGGAAGCGGCTCGGTATTGGTCCAGGGTCCATCCTCGAGTGGCACGAGAAGGACGGAAATGTCGTTGTGCGGAAAGCCGGCCGGGTCAGCTCCTCCGAGATTCATCAGGCGCTCTTCGCAGAGGGCGTCGCGAAAGGCGGGAAAGCGCCTGAGGTGAAGGCGGCGATTCGGAAATATATCCGCCAGCGCCATGCTCGCCGTTGATACGAATGTCCTGGTGCGGCTCATTGCGCGCGACGATGCAAACCAGGTTCGAGTAGCCGATGAGTTTGTCAGCAAGGGTGCCTGGATATCTCACTTGGTGCTTGCGGAGACGATGTGGGTTCTTGATTCAGTTTACGGTCTATCCCGCGAAAAGTTGTCCACGGCGGTGGAAATGCTGCTCAATCACCGCGATCTGACCATACAAGACTCCGACGTAGTTGCGGAGGCACTAGAGAACTTCCGTCGGCGGACCGCCGTTGATTTCTCTGATTGTCTTGTACTGGGTATAGCGAGGAAGGCGGGGCATATTCCAATCGCCACCTTCGATCGCGATTTCGCCAAGATGGACGGCGTCCAGCGATTGCGATGAGCCCACGATATGCTGAGCGCACGTTCTGCACGGTGCGCATAGGATGATTTCCGGCTAACCGCACGTCTAAAATCGGGTAAGCTTTCCGTTACCGGGCCCGATAGTGATGGCCCGAGGAACGGAACCCACGGATGGTATTGAGCTTGACCCAATTTGCGCGCATCCGACGCCTGCTCGGCGCGCTCGCCTTTCTATTCCTGCTGGATCTCTCGCTATTGCCCGCCAAGGCATCATCACCGGCTGCTCAAAGCCAGACGTGCGATTCGCACCAGCTGGCTTCACTCGATTTGGAGATTCCAGACAACGGCCAAGTACTGGTGCCGGTTACTGTCAACAACGCTCGTTTCTATATGTACTTCGAGATTGCCAGCCCGTTCACTGAAGTGTCCGAGCAAGCCGTCGAGCGATTCGCGCTGCCTAGAACCAACATTGACAAGGATCTCGACATCACGTCTGGGGGTAAGCGCGTACAGCAATACGCAGCGATGAGCTTCCAACTCGGAGACGTCGCGTATTCAGAACAACATGTCCTGATCGATCCACAATCCACGGCACCGAGGCGCTACACGAGAAAAGATATCATCGGATTCTTGGGAATCGATTTCCTTTGGCCAATGGACCTAGACCTCGATCTGGCGCACCACAAACTAAACCTTTTTGAACCCTCAAAGTGCCCTGGCCGGGAGGTTTATTGGGCAAGTCAGTTCAACGTCGTCCCCTTGCGGCGCGATGGCTTCGGCAACTTCTTTTTCCCCATGGAGCTTGACGGGCGAAAGCTCGAAGCCATACTGACCACCGACAACACCGTTAGTTCGCTGTCCTCGGACGTCACAAAGCGAGTCTACGGTTTCGATAAGAATTCCAGCGGCATCGAAACGGTGCTTGACGCCGACGGGCACGTCGTTGCGCAGTATCGGGCAATGAAACTCACGGCAAGTGGACTAACGGTCGTGGACGAGAAGATCAGGTTGACCGATCCGCCAAACGGCACCTGTCGACTGGCCAAGAAAATCGACGCTATCGGCTACACCGACTGCCTCTATCGGTACCCGCTGAGGCTCGGCAGCGATGTGCTGCGCCGGCTGCACGTGTACATCGCAACGAAGGAAAACATGATGTATTTCACGGCCAATGGTGAGGTCGAGGCGCAACCCCTCGCTCCCTCGCGTCGAAGCCCATGAGCTTGTCAATGACGGGACATGCAACTTCCGGATTCGACCCGTTGCACGCCCTGACGGCCGTCAGGTATGGTGGGTTGCAGATCTTCAATTCTGTGGGCTAATGGGCTCGAGCGAAGTCGACGAGATTCCACACTTCGTTTCGGGTGTTTTCGGTGGTTCAATTTCCCAGCTCAGTTAACAGGAGGCTGCGTATCTGAAAAGGAGATCGCGCGACCGGTGCATTTTTGAGCTGACCTGCAATTATTAAGGAGCGGGGCTGCTCCGCAGCTAACGTCAATAATCGAATCCGCATTCATCGCGACGGCTTTGCGCTTGAGGGTGTCCATCGCGCGATCAACATTGCCATATAATCTGCCACCCCACGGAGCGCCTGAACAATCCGCTGCGCTTATGGCCGTCAGCACGCGATACGGCTTTGTCGGCGCTTGCCCGAGGGGGTATACAGTGAGCGTTGCGAGCTTATGCTCCTGGTCGTCGCTAAGGGTTGGCGCACCCGAAACACAAGCACTCAACGCCAGAACCGCTGCCGGCAAGATATGACTGATTTTCTGGAGAGAAAGCGCTCTGTTGTCCAAGTATGTCCTTCGTTCCTCTGCCGGCAACAAAAGGCTACGGTGCATTGCTTGGCGGTGTCACTTGTACGGAGTTGATAAAAGCGGCTGCATCTTCGTCTATTTTCTCATCAGCGTTTCCACCGCGGTGCGAGAAACTGATACTGAAAGCTTGGCCGGGTTTCGACGGGTGTTGGCAGTACAATGCGACATCCTCAATTCTCAGTTTCTTTCGGGAAAAAGCGGATGTCCGTGCCTTGCGATCATTCATGACAGCGTGGTACCTGACGCAGGGATATCCGCGCTCGGACGAGCGTTGAACGTTCGATTCAAGCACGTCAAAGCGGTCTGACGGAGAATCTTTAATGACGCCTTCCCTCACATACTCGGTGAACGCGTCCGAATTCGGGAATGTGGGAATGCGAAACAGGAACACCGCGGCAACGAATGATTCGTCGGCGTTCCCGCCGGCCTTCCCAAATGAAATGCTTGTGGGCGATTGCGTAATCCCGTACCAGCCACTAGAGGCTGGCGCGTGAAGTTGCAATATGGGGTTTGAGAAGTCCTGATTCGGGCTGAGGGCAGGGTGAGTCGCTGCGACCGATACGTCTCCAAAAAGCGCATACAAAACTGCAATTGAACCACCGAGTAGGGTTTCGCCGGGCACTTGCTGCCGATGTGTTGCAGCACGCGCGCGTCTGAGCATATGAAACATGTCAGGGCTTCCATGGACGCTTGTCGGAGAAATATTCCCCATGCCGATAGTACCGGACGCGGCGAATGTCCGCTTCACGGCAGGCAGTATAGATGCTCGACTGCCCGCTTGACCGCCAGAAGCCTGTCGAACCGCCACTGGCCTCGAATTAGTGCTCTAGGCTTGCGGCTCCTCACTGTTTTGCCCTAGCCGCCGCTTTTTAGCGCACCGCGCTTCATTTCAGGCATTGCGCGCTCTATCTTGCGGCAGGCGCTGCTCCTTTTGGCTGCCATCCTCTTCTCCTCACGTTGCGGAGAAGGTTCCGGTTCTGCCCGGAATGCGGAACCAACGTCTTCCACACCGAAGAGGGCAACGAGGACTCGGTGAGCGTCGCGGTAGGCGCGTTTGCCGACCCCCATTTTCCCGCGCCGCGCCAGCTGCGCGTTGCTGCTGCCCTGCGCCAATAAGGCAAGAACTTCGCTCGTCAATCGGAGGGGCTCGCGATCGAGCCCCCGCCTTGCTCCTGCCGCAGTTGGTGCGGAGGGGTTCCTAGGTCCGTAACGTCATGGGCCGACCTGGCTGCAGCCGCCATAGTGATTGTCGTACATTCTTTGAAGCTCGTAGTAATGACCGTTCCACATTTGGTTCGCGAGATACTTCAACGTCGTCTTGTTATAGTCCCAAGTGTTCGTTCCGAAGTTGAAGGCACAAAGGTCTCCGATCTCGTTTCCTTGAGCCGAAAACCACGCAGTACCTTCGGGATCCGTGATCGCTTCCGTGATCTCATGTGCCAAAATGCTCCCTTCAGTATCAGCGTAGACATTGCCGCTGGGCGACGGCGTCGTGGAACTGTGACAACCCGTCAGGTTTGCATAGGGCATGTTCGCATAGACGACGGTTGCGCCGGCAGTATTCGTGAAATGCCCATGGTAGCCGCAAAAAGCCGTATTGCTGCAGGAGTTGGCTGCCAAGCAGGTCTCCTCACCCTGCGCCAGATAGATCACGAAGATCTTGGTCAGCCCCCCAGTCCAGCCCTTGAGCGACATGACGCGGGCCACCTCGGTATGTATTTCCGCATCGCTCAGGCAATTGACCGCTGTCGGCGTGCATTTCGAGGCAGGGTAGGAGTTGGAATCGACGTAGGTCGCCGCGTCGCTGCCCAAGCTGCCGGTCCCGCCAGTGAGGCCGGAGATGTATTGGGTGACTCCGCCTATCGTCTGGTAGTACTGCGACGCGATGCTGGACAGAGAATGCCCCGAGTAATCCGCGGCTAGCTGCGTGAGGAACGACTGGTAGGCCGTCGGCATGGACGCGGCAGCACCGCTCTGGAGATGGGCGGGCGCCCAGTAGATTGAATAGACCTCCAACGAGGTCATGATCGGACCCCCGTGATAGAGCATCGGTCCGGTGTCCGTACTGCTCACTGCCGACGGCAGGAGTTGAATCGTGGGCGTGATGTGATGGTAATTGCCTGACGAGTCCCAAGAGGTCAGCGCCGGGTTGACCGCCGGCCCGGCAATCGCGTCGGTTACCTGTGCGTTTACCGCCATGGCGAGCGCGCCGTCGTTTTCCGCCGCTTGCGCGGCCGCCGCCAACTGCAATATCAGGCCGGCGGCCGCGGCGATGCCGGCAGCAGTCCTAGATAGATGTCGCATTCTATATCCTCCGATGACCAAGATTAATTTAACGTCGAGCAACGCGATTTGCGGCTGGGCAATTCAACTGGAGATGCGCAAATTCACGCGATACCCCAGTAAAGGCGCAAGCCGTGCGAGTTTCGTATCAGAAATGTGGGCCGCCGCGGAAAATCGCCATATGGCCTGGGAAGCTACAGGCGTGGGCGTGTGCAGTCAGTCGCCGCCAACGGGTACCTACGGTTTCGGTAGGTCACGGTTCCATAAGGGATTACCTACCCTCAGCCGCATGCTGTTGGCATGTATAGTGGCTTGCATCCATCTGGGCCGTGAATGAACCATTCTACGTCTGACAACTTGGCGTTCGACGCCTTGCTCGAGCGCTGGTCTCGCGGAGACCGGGGCGCCTTGGATCAGCTGTTGACGAACCTCTACACCGATATCCACTCGATTGCCGTCCGACAATTGAACCATGAGCGCCACTCCAGCTTGCGGCCCACCGCGCTGGTGCATGAGGCGTATTTGCGTTTGGCGTCCTTGGATCAGATTCGGCTGCAGGATCGCACGCATTTTCTGTCGATGGCTGCGCGGGTCTCGCGCCAAGCCTTGATGGATGAGGCGCGGCGGCGGCGGGCGGCGAAACGCGACGGCGGGAACCCGGTCACCTTGAGCGACACCAATCTCGGCGCACCCGACCAGGTCTACGACGCCCTCGACGTCGATGAGTTGTTAACCGAGCTTGCGCAGTACGACGCCATGGCTGCTGAAATCGTCGGGCTGCGCGTTTTCGGCGGATTGTCCATCGAGGAAGTGGCCAAGTCCTTGTCCGTGTCGGTGGCCACGGTCAATCGCCGCTGGGCCGCCGGCAAGGTGTGGCTGACGCGCGAGCTGACCCGTCAGTGACCTCCGGATTCGATCGCGGCACGGCGTTCCGAGTTTTCGAACAAGCGCTCGGCCTTGATGATCCGGCGCGCGCGGAGTTCATACGCGAGCGCTGCGGCGACGATGCACCTCTGCACGCCGAACTCGAAGCGCTGCTCAAGGCCGCTACTGCGGACAGCGCGAATACCAGTGTTCTATTGAATCCGGACTCCCGGCCCATCGAAAATTTGATCGGCGAGCGGTTTGGGCGATTTCGCCTGATCGAATTTATTGGCGAAGGCGGCATGGGCGTCGTGTATCGGGCCGAGCGCACTGACGAAATCAAGCAAACCGTGGCGATCAAGCTCATCGGCAACGAACTGGTCAGAAGGGGTCAGGAGCGCTTCAAGCGGGAAACCCAATTGCTGGCCAGGCTCGAACATCCTGCCATCGCGCGCTTGATTGATGCCGGCGTCGAGGCAGGGCGCGCCTGGATTGCGCTGGAATTCGTCGACGGCCGGCCCATCGACGTCTATTGCGAGGAACAACAACTGCCGTTGCGCTCGCGGGTTCGCCTTCTTGCCGAATTGTCCGGGGCGGTCGCCGCCGCGCATCGCATGCTGGTCGTGCATCGTGACATCAAACCCGCAAATGTACTGGTCAATGCGGACGGAGTACCAAAGCTGATCGATTTCGGCATTGCCGCCGCACTAGCGGACCAGACAGAGGCATACGCACAGACGGCGGATATCGGCCGATTGTTTACGCCGCACTATGCGGCTCCCGAGCAGGTCTCCGGCGAACCCATCACGGTCGCCACCGACGTGTTTGGCTTGGGCGCTCTTGGCTATCGCTTGTTGACGGGTCAACCACTCTACCCTGAAGCACGCGGCCCAATCGGCTACCTGCTCGCAATCACTCAGCGCGACGTTGATCCGCCCAGCCGGGTGGCGCAGAGCGGATCGGATTCACGCACGGCTCGGCAATTGCGAGGCGATCTGGATGCTATCTTGCACAAAGCGCTGGAACGCGACCCGGCCGATCGGTATTCCTCGGCAGCGGATCTGCAGGCCGATTTGCGGCGCTACCTCGATAATTTGCCGGTGCTGGCGCGCTCCACCTCGATTGGCGTCAAGATTGGCAAATTCGTACGGCGCAATTCCGTTGCGGTGAGTATTGCGACAGTATTTGCAATCTGCCTCATAGGCGGCGCCATCGCGTATGCGCTGCAGGCGCGGCAAGCCGCGGAAGCGCGTGAGACGACGGCGCGGCGCGGAGAATTTCTTCAAGCTTTGCTCAAATCGGCGGACCCGCGCAGCGGCAATCGCGACGTCACCGTGGCTCAACTGCTTGACGGTTCCGCACGCCAAATTGAAGATCTGACTCTCCGAGAGCCCTTGGTAGCAGCATCCATGTTGGGTCTCGTGGCCGAAACCGATTTCGGCCTGGGAAGGCTACCGGAGGGTCTTACGGCGAGCACCCGAGAAATTCAGCTACTGCGTGCGCATGATGGTGGCAGCGCCGAGCTCTCGGCTGCCTTGGCCGTGCGTGGCAAGCTGCTGATAAAAAGTGGGCGCTATCGCGAGGCAGAAGATCCGCTGCGTGAAGCCATTTCGCTCGTCGAACATCGGCGTGGCGCGGAAAAACAGTTGGGAGAGGCATTCGACGATCTTGGCGCCGTATATCAAGACTCAGAGCGCGAGGCGGACGCCGAGATCATGTACAAACGCGCGCTGGACATCTACCGAAAGGACAGTAAATCATTCGGGGTCGCAGCGTCGGATCCCGTGGCGAATTTGGGCGTGTTGCGGTACAACGAAGGTCGCTACGGCGAAGCCGCCGCGTACATGCGTGAAGCCGTCGAGATTCGTCGCCAGTATTTGCCGCGTGACCATCCGGACATGCTCGACGCCAACTACAATTACGCTGCGTCTCTGGAGAGGAATCATCAAGCCGGCGCGGCGGAGCCCATTTTCCGCGAGTTGCTGGCGTCTTATCAGCGGACGCTGGGTCCCGATCATGTGGATACGCTCCTCGCGCGACAGGGCGTGGCTCACAACCTGTTGACCCAAAAACGTTACCAAGAGGCGGCCGCCGAGGCGCTGCCCGCGGCCGTGGGATTGTCGCGTGCGGTCGGCGACGATCACGACTGGACGCAAACGGCTTGGGGAGTATACGGAGTCGCAGCCTGCCTGGGGAACCAAAGCGAGGTGGGTTTGACGGCGCTGCGCCGCGTCGCGATGCTGCGGCGCAATGGCGCGAACGCAAACAATTGGCGCAGAGCGATTTCAGATGTGCAACTTGGCATCTGTCTGGTCGCGTTGGGAAATGATGCCGAAGCCGAACCGTTGTTGCTGAGTGCAGTGAAGGCGCTGGAAGCCTTCCGCGGCACGACCTATGACCACACCCAGACCGGATATCGCGCACTTCGGGATCTTTACGCTCATACCGGAAGGGCGGCCGAGGCCGCGCTGTGGCAGAAGAAGATTTTGCCTGGCAATCAGTAGCCTTGCGCATTGCTGCGGGCCGACCGGCCATTCATTGCCGCCAGCGGCAGGATGCTGCCGGCCGCTGAGGGACACCCGCCGCTGCAGCCTCTGAAAACCCCATTGGCTGCCACTGGCACGAGACTTGCTCCTCCGTCAGTGACCGCTCCGGGGCGATCGTCGATCACCCTAAAGAAAGTCCCGTGCTTGCCGATACATGTTGCGGCTCAGCGATTTGAGCCGACGTGCCGAGAGTGCACCGGTGCGAAACTTGACCTTGACCAGGAGAATGCCATGGGGATGCGAGTGGGTGGTTCGAATGCGGCGGTGCTGCAAAGCTCCGGTGTCGGCAACTGGCAACAGCGTCAGCAAAGTTTCAATTCTCTGTCGACCGCTCTGCAATCCGGCAACTTGGGTGCAGCGCAGGCGGCATTTGCGTCCCTCAGCAGCGGCAATAAAGCCGCCGCCAACCCCAGCAGTGCCCTCTCGCAGATCGGACAGGCACTGAAGTCCGGCGACCTCGCCGCCGCCCAACAAGCGTTCGGCAACCTGGTGGGCAGCCGCGGCAGCGTCGCGGCAGCGGCACCCGCCAGCGTCCCCTCGTCATCCAACCTCGGTTCGGTGATCAACACCAAGGCTTGATTCATTGCACGTACAGCGCATGAATCGCGCCATGAAGCATCACGGACCGATCGCCGGTATCGCCTCGCATGACGGGCTGATTGCCACGGCCGGCTACGACAATCGCATCATCCTATGGGATGCCGTTTCCCGTACTGCGATTGCATGTGCGAATCACGACCACCTGGTCAATCAATGCGCCTTCAGCTCGGATGGTCGCTGGCTGGTGAGCGCCAGCAGCGACTGCTCGGCACGGATTTGGGAAGTACCGACGCTGCGCCTCAAAGCCGTACTGCCTGGACATCGGGATGATGTGGACATGGCGGTGTTTGCGCCTGATAACCAGCACGTCGCCACATGCGCACTCGACCGCTGCGTGCGAATCTTCGATCTCGAGGGCCGCTGCCTGGCGGAAATGAGCGGACATACCGGAAACATTCTGTCGCTCGCATGGTCTGCAGACGGCCACGAACTCGTCTCCTCCAGTGTCGACGGGACCCTGCGGCGCTGGGACGCAGAGCATCACGTCGAGGTGGGGATGAACGACCTCGGGATCCGTTCCGACAGCGTGGAGACGGCTCCGGACGGCCGCGTATACGCCGGGGACGATCGCGGTCGCATCGCCATTCTGGAGGCCGGACAGATCCACTATATCCAAGCGCATCATGCGGGTATCAAGAAGATCGCGCTCGATGCCGCTCGGGGCATCCTCGTGTCGCTGAGCTACGACCGGGGCATTGCCGTGTGGCGCCTCGGTGGATCGCAATGGGTGCAGGAAATTGCGCGCTCGATATTGCCTGAGACGATATGGGCGCGCGCCGCAGCCGTCCTCGAGGACGGCCGCATCGCGACCGGTACCTTTGGTTCGACCTACGCGGTGTTCGACCCCCGGACTTCACTCTGGGATCTGGAGGGCGTCACGGCCGGTCCGGCCATCAATGCCGTGCTCAGCGTTCAAAATCGCGTCTACTCCGTCGGTGATGCCGGCGTAGTTCGCGTCGACGACAAACCGGTAACCGACACCGGGAGCCTTTGCAATTTTCTGGTTGCGGCGGAGGGGCGGGTATTCACCGGGGGGCATCTCGGCCGGCTGTTCGACGCCCACACCGGGGCCGTGCTTCATGAGCATCGTTCGCCGTTGAACTGCGGCGTCTCGTTCACGAAACACGGCAGACCCCATCTGGCCATCGGTACATACACGGGTGAAGTGTTGATCTTGGCGCAGAGTGCCGACGGGTCGCTCGAATTGGTGACGGAACTCTGCATTTACGACCATGCGGTCAAGGGATTGAGCTGTAGCGACGGACTGCTGTTTTCGGTCTGCGCCTCCACCGACATAGCGTGGCATCGCGTCGAGGACTGGACTCTCGCCAGACGGGTCAGCAAGGCGCACGAGCGAATCGCCAATGGCTGTTGTGCGATCGGCGACCGAGATTTTGCCAGCGTTGGGCGTGATCGGACGCTGCGTCTATGGGGCGGCGGTAGCTCGGAATCTTATGCCAGCCCACACCCAAATTCCGTCAAATGCATCGGTGTGAACGGCACTCGCACCGCCGTGTTGACCGGCAGCTACGGGGGCACAGTGGCGCTGTTCGATCTCACCCACAAGCGCTGGAGCGCGCTGCAACGACCCACTACGGCGGGAATCTCCTCCATTACCTGGGATGGTGCCCGTGGGCGTTTTCTCGCGGCGAGTTACGACGGCAACGTCTATCCGTTCCAGCCATGACGACCTTGTTGCTCGTACCGGGTAGCCAGCGGCGCGACTCGTATAACGCCCGACTGTTGCGCGACATTGCCGGTCGCCTGACCGTAAGATGCGCCGTCGACTGGCTGCTGCCCGGCGATGTCGATCTGCCTCTTTTCGACCAAGATCTCGAGGCGAATTCGGCCATCGTCGAGCGCGTTGCCGCGGCGCACCACCGCTTCGAGGCCTGCGACGGAATCATCGTGGCCAGCCCCGAATACAATGGGTTGCCCACGCCCTACTTGAAGAATCTCATCGATTGGGTATCGCGCCTCGCGCATATTGACCAACGCTTCGACAACCCGTTTCTCGACCGCCCGCTGCTGCTTTGCAGTGCATCCACCGGCAGCAGCGGCGGTTGGGTGGGGATGCCGCACGCGCGTGCGCTGTTTACTCATGTGGGATGCGCTGTGACCGATGACTTCATCAGCGTTCCCCACGCGGAGCAAGTCTGGTCCGGCGATGCGTTCGAATTCGACCCCTTCTTTGCCGCCGACATCGACGACGCCGTCGAGCGGGTGCTGCAACTGGCGATTACCGGGCCTCGTCCAACGCCGCATCAGGTGGCAGCGGCCTGTTGATGATGCGCGACCCCGGCCCGACATGGCATTGGCCAACCTTCCGCGGGACGTTATGCGGCGACATGACCGATTGCGAGCGGCTGGGACTTCCCGATCACTTCGTGAACGCTCGCCTCGACGATGAAATGTCGGCGGCGTATGCCGCCCTTCACGGCGCCTCGCGCGAAGCTCTGGCGCAGCGAACGAACTCATCGGACGCGAGTCTCGCCGAGCGCATCGTCGCCGGTAATCTCCTGGCGCTCTTGGGTGATCCACGAATTTCCATCGGGCGGCCGGACATGGTGGAGATCGCCGGCGGCGACGCGCACATCGGTCTCGAACCCGCCGATGTCGCAGGGGTTCTCGAACACTTCTCTTCATTGGGTCTCGACCGACCCTGGATCGAAAAGGAATGCCCGCGGCACCGTGTGAGGTTGCGACCTTATCGCATCGCGCGTTTCCCGGTTACCAACGGCGAATACCGGATCTTCTTGCTGGAGACCGGTCACGCCGAAATACCCAGTAGTTGGGCTTACCGGCAATTCCCGAGGGAGCGGGCCAATCACCCCGTCTACACAGTCAGCGCGCACTCCGCCGACGCCTTCGCCGCGTGGTTGGCGCGGCGCACCGGGCGCGGCTTTCGCCTGCCCACGGAGGCCGAATGGGAATGGGCCGCCGCCGGACCTGATGGCCGCGTCTTTCCCTGGGGCTCCCAATTCGATGCGGAGCTCACCAATACCGCCGAGTGCGGACTGTTCGCGACCACACCGGTGGGCGCGTTCGCGGGCGGCGAGTCGGCCTTTGGTCTATCCGACATGGCGGGCAATGTCGAAGAATATGTCGCCGACGATTATGCTCCCTATCCGGGCGGCAGCTTCATCACCGACCATCTGGCGAAAATCCACGGCGGCTATCGCATCGCCCGCGGCGGTAGCTTCGCACGGTTTCGCGACCTCGCGCGGACTCGCCGCCGCCATGGCCTTAATCCGCTCTCCCCTACTTACGCCATGGGATTCCGCCTGGCCGAGAGCCCCTGACCGGTCAGAGGTAATCCATGGCACACCTTCTCGTCATAGAACTGCCCGGGGGCAATGATGCGGACCTCCTGACCGCCGCCATCACCCGCGGCGATGAATTCACCTTCCTGTGCCGCCGCCTCCAGCACTACCGGCAACAACCACAGCTGGCTAGCCCGCTCCGTTGGGCCCGGGAGTTCATCGAAGTCGATCCGTTCGACTATGCCGAAGTAGAACGGCGGGTGTTGGCGGTTCACGCACGGCAACGAATCGACGCGGTGCTATGTCTCATCGATATTCGCCTGATCGAGGCCGCCCGCATTGCCGCTCGGCTCGGTGTCAGACATATCAGCCCGGCCAGCGCCGCGCTGCTGCGGGACAAATACCGCGTACGCTGCGCGTTGGCCGACTGCGGCCTGGCTCAGCCCGAGTTTGCGGTGGCCGAGTCGAATCAGGAGATCAAGTTGGCCGTCCAGCGACTGGGTCTGCCGGTGCTCATCAAGCCGGTCGATGGCTACGGCTCCCAGAATATCGTGGTTCTGCGCCACCCCGAAGATCTGGACCCGTTGTTGTCGCCGCTCGACGAGCTGCTGCCCAGCGGCGCGGATTATGGACTGGGCGTGAAGGCCAACGACCGGGTTCTGATCGAGCGCTTCATGTCGGGCAACATCATCGGCTGCGACACATTATCGTCGGGGGGGCATCATCGACTGCTCGGAGTCCACGAAAAGCTTCTTTTCCCTCCACCTTCATTCGCCATCCGTGGCGGTAGCTTCACTCCAAACTACGCCGCGCTGGGAGATGTCGAGCGCTACGTCTTCGCGGCGCTCGACGCGGTGGGCTTCGATTGGGGGGCCACCCACACCGAGGTGATGTTGACGGCCGATGGCCCCCGGATAATTGAGATTAATCCTCGGCTGGTGGGTGCCAAGATTGCACGCTTGGTCGGATTTGGCCTCGGCCGCTCGCTGCACGCCGAGCTGATCGCGCTGCACGCCGGCGAGCCCATGACCAAGGCCTCAGGGTCTCACCCGTCGGTGGCGGTATCCCGCTGGATCGCCGCCGCAGAGGACGGGATTCTCACCGAAGTCGAGATGCCTCATTCCGTCGACGCTCGCATTCGCTGCACGGAGATATTGAAGCAAGCGGGTGACTTCGTCC
>Ga0066789_10000608_pt1 | contig 14751 bp, 11 predicted proteins | sample OrgsoiDNA2013049_FD_70960 | JGI IMG/M metagenome (GOLD analysis project Ga0066789, IMG submission 70960) | Permafrost soil microbial communities from the Arctic, to analyse light accelerated degradation of dissolved organic matter (DOM) -... | ecosystem: Environmental > Terrestrial > Soil >...
AGAGCGTCCAACTACTACGAGACGTTTCGGACGCGACGCGGCTTGAGAAAGATGTGTGTCGGTCTGAGGATCTGGGATTACACCTACGCAGTGCTAGCCGACTCACGAGAATTCGGGGCCGACGATATGGTGCCGGCGCGACTTTCCTCTGCTCCTCCCATCATCTGGCGTCTGGCCGGGCCTGTCATTCCCACGTTTATCTGGGTCGGGACACCCGGAGAGCGTCAACCGGCTGGACCGGAGGCCAAAGTTTCACCCTCGCTGGTTGTGACCGGGTAGCTACCTGCATCTCGGCTCGAGAACGATTCCGGCCCAGGTCAATGACGGAATTGCTTACCCGTTCGGCTGATGGCCGGGTTGTCGCCCCGACCATACGGTCCCCCGCGGCCACCCTCACTTCACCTACCCCGAGGTGATTGAACGCGCCAGTAGCCAGCTGGGCATGCATTTCTACGACCTCCAGGACACCACGTTGCGAGCATTTCGCAACGTGGTGTGCCACCGGCAGTTCTTGAGTGACCAGGTGCGAAAGACAGACAGACGAGATCACCGCAAGGAAACCGAGACCCCGTGCCCCGACCGACGAGGTTCGAGTGTGACCGCAGTCACATAACAGCCCACCGCCATACATGCTCTGGCTGGACTATGTTGCGGCCGAAGGGGGGAGCGGCAATGCACTGTGAGTACGGCCTGAACCGGGCTCGGATCGAATTCAGACATGAGTCTGTGCGCAGCCGGGGCCGCAACTGCGACTGGGGCAGGAGCGCCAGCGAATCCCCCGCTGCAGGACGTTTCTGCAGATGGCCCAGGCCCTCCACCACCTGGAAGCTCAGGCAACAGGGCTGAGTCCGACTCGTTTGACGAAATCTGCTGCTGCATCCACGCTCGAAATGACCTAAAGTGCCGGATAGGTAGCGCGACTCAAGGCGGGGGCCACCGGCGTGAGCGACCACGTCGGCATGACTCCGGGGTTCTCGGGGGGCGCGACTTCGCTCTCACCAAGGAGACGTCTGTATGGCGGGTAGTTTCGTGCATCTTCGGCCGAGGACTCTGGCCGCGGCGGGGGCTGCGGTTGTGCTGAGCTCTGTGGGCGTTCTTTCTGCCTGCTCCAGCTCGCCGGCCGGCCAGACAACCTCGTCGGCTCGTGCCTCTGCATCGACGACACCAGACGCAGCCGCCATCAAGGCCGCCTCCGAAAAGGCCGCAGCACAGAAGGCTGCTGCTGCCGAGGCCGCCGCACAGCAGAGCGCCCGGGTCAAAGCATCGGCACAGAAGTACATCGCGGCTGTGAAGAAGGGCGAAGCTGCCGCAGCCAAGGCTCACACCCTGGCGCAGGCAGCAGCAGCGTGCGGCGTCCCGGTCATCGATATCCAACCCTCACCCAAGGGAAGTCGCATCGGCATGCCGGATGTGCCCAAACGCGGTGATATGTGGCACGTCAAGAAGACGTCTCCCGTGTCGCCCGGGATGATCATCTACTGGCCCGACGGTGGAAAAGTCCTCTGTAGACCTCTGTAGACCTCTGTAGACCTCTGTAGACAGCGGTCTGGCACCCAGGGGGCCGTTGTGCACAACTGAGGAGTCTTGCCCAGGTGCCCTCGGATGCTAGCTGACCTTCGGGGCTTGGTGACCTCTGGCGTCAGGTGCCCTCCGGGCGGTTGCGACGGGCCACGGCGTCGATCGTGACGGCGATCAGGAGCACGAGCGCTGTGACGATGTACTTCGCTGCGGCGCTGAAGCCCAGCAGGCCCATGCCGTTGTCGATCGCGGCGATCACGATGCCACCGATCACGCCGTGCACAGCCTTACCGCGGCCCCCGAACAGGCTCGTGCCGCCGATGACGGCGGCTGCGACCGAATAGAGGACAAGGGTCCCGCCGTCGAGCGCCGTGGAGATTGAGCGCAGGCGCGACGCGTAGACGACGCCGGCGATCCCTGCCGTGAACGAGCAGAGCATGAAGGCCGTCGTCCGGATCAGCCGAAGGTTGATCCCCGCACGCCGGGCGGCCTCGGCGTTGCCACCGATCGCATAGACATAGCGTCCGAACTTCAACCTGCCGAGCACGAACGTCCACAACGCGACGACGGCGAAGACGAGAAGAATGACCCAGGGCACCCCGAAGACCGGGACCAGGACGCCGCGATCGGCATTGCACAGCAGGACGAGCGCCACGCCCGCGAGGAGCGCTCCGCCGATCTTCGCAATGGTCAGCGACTGCGGAGCCGCCATCAGACCGGCGCCACGGCGACGCGCATCACGACGCCAGGTCTGTAGCGCATAGATACCCACGATCACGAGCATCACGACCCAGCCGCCGATTTTCGACAGGGTCCCGCTACCGATGTTGTTGATGACATCGTCCTGGATCAGGATCGACCCGCCGTCGCCGAGGACGTAGAGCATCACCCCTTCCCAGAACAGCAGACCGGCCAGCGTCACGACGAACGACGGCAGCCCGATGCCAGTGATCAGGGAACCCTGCAGGATCCCGATCAACGCGCACACCACCAGCGCCGCCAGGATCGCCGCCCACCAGGGCCAGCCGTGGGCGGGCTGCACCAGCTCGGCCATGACCACTGCGCTGAGGCCGGCCACGAATCCGATCGACAGGTCGATCTCGCCCAGGAGCAAAGCGAACACCTCGCCCATCGCCAGCAGGCTGAAGACGGCGGCCTGAACCAGGAGATTGACGAGGTTGCCCGCCGTCAGGAAGTGGCTGTTGGCGATCTGGAACAGGACAGAGACGAGAAGCAGGCCGGCGACAACCGGCAGGACTCCGGTATCGCCGCCCTTGATGCGCACCCAGTATGCGCGAAGGTAGTCACCGGCGGAGTCCGCCACAGGCGGGGCGACGGTTGAAAGGTCTGCGCTTCCCGGATGTTCCGCATCGGGCATCGGGGTCTCTTCGGTGAGGTTCGACATCGCCTACTCCGCACTCGGTCGGGGCTGTGCGACCCGCGTCGACACACCCGTGGTCATGAGGTCCACCACGATCTGCCGGTCCATCTCGGCGGCGGGTCGCTCGGCGACCATCCGGCCCAGTCGCAGCACTGCGATCCGGTCGGCAACCTCGAAGACGTCGTTCATGTTGTGCGAGACGATCATCACCGCATGGCCCCGATCGGCGAGCCTTCGCACCAGGGCCAGGACCATGGCGGTCTGGGCAACCCCCAGCGCTGCAGTGGGCTCGTCCATGATCACGAGCTTGGAGTTCCACAGGACCGCCTTGGCGATCGCAACGGACTGACGCTGACCACCCGAGAGGGACGCCACTGCCTGCCGGACCGAGCGAACCGTCGTGACGGCGAGGCTGGTGAGCGTCTCTCTTGCAGCGTTCTCCATCGACTCCTCGTCCAGCTGCCCGCGATGCATCCGTTCGCGACCGAGGAACATATTCTGGACGATGTCGAGGTTGTCGCAGAGCGCCAGGTCCTGGTAGACGGTCTCGATCCCGAGAGTGGCGGCGTCACCCGGGGTGTGGACGCGCATGGGTTTGCCGGACCACCACATCTGTCCGCCATCAGGGGGATGGATGCCCGAGATGGTCTTGATCATGACCGACTTGCCAGCACCGTTGTCGCCTGCCAGCGCCGTCACCTGGCCGGCCGGGATATCGAGGTCTACCTCGGTGAGCGCGTTCACGGGACCGAAGTGTTTGCTGACGCCCCGGAGGCGCAGAAGCGGCTGCCCCTCGCCGCCCGCCGGACTCGTCGGGAGTGTGTCCTCCGCCGCTGTGGTCATGCTGTCCGTCGCCTCCTCCGCGTGCTCCATGAGCCGGCTGCGTAGCTGTGTCGCGAGCCGTGGTTGGGTCGCGAGCCGCGACCCAACCACGTCCCGGGGTGGACTACTTGATCCCTGCTGCCGTGCACGCGCTCGCAACAGCGCCCGCACACAGGACGGACACCTTGATCGCGCCGTCCTTGACGACCGTCGAGCCCATGTTGGTCGTGGTGACCCAGATCGGCGTCGTGTACACGGACTTGATGGCCGCCTTGAGTACCGTGTCATCGGTCGTCGCGTTGGCCAGCGTGGCCGGGGGCGTCTGACCGGCCCTCAGGAAGAGGGCTAGCGCCGCGGCCGCCTGTGCCTCGAGGTAGATCGGCTTGTAGACGGTGCCGCACTGGTAACCCGTCAGGATGTTCTGCAGACCCGGAGGCGAGGCGTCCTGACCGGTGGTCGGGAACTTCTTCGCCGGGATCTTGTTCTTCTTGAGAACCGCGATGACGGCGTTGGCGTTGTCGTCGTTCGGCGTGATGACCGCGTTGATGTTCGGGTGCGCGGTGAGCTGCTGCTCGAACGTGGTCGAAGCAATCGACGGTTTCCAGGTACCGGCAGGCTCGCCGACCTTCACGTAGGCTCCAGCGGCGAACTTCGGGTCAACGACGCTGTGGTATCCGGTCGCAAAGAGCTTCGCGTTGTTGTCAGTGGGGTCGCCGTTCATGATCAGGACGTTTGGCTTTGCCACGTTCCAGGCCGTGGTGCACGCCACGAAACCGTCGCCGATCAGCTTGCCGACCTTGGTGTTGTCGAAGCTGACGTAATAGCGGTCGGCAGGTCCACCGGTGACCAGACGGTCGTAGTCGATCACTTTGACACCGGCCGCCTTGGCCTTCGACTCGATCGCGGCACCGCTGCCGGAGTCGAGCGGGTCGACCAGCAGCACGGAGGCGCCGGCGTTGATGTCGGCCTCGGCCTGCGTCTGCATGGTGGAGGCGCTGCCTTGGGCGTTGTCGATCTTGAAGTTGCTCGCGGACAGACCCGCGGCCTCGAACGCCTGCTTCAGATATGGCGCGTCGTACTGGACGTACCGGGTTGAGGTGGTCGTGTCAGGCAGCAGCACCCCGACAAGTCCCTTCCCTTGTGAGGCCAGGCCGGTCAGCCCCTTCATGAGCGAGAAGTCGGAGGTGAAGGCCGATGCATCGATCTTCGGCACCACGGCCGACGTCTTGGCGGAGGTCGCTGTCGATGAGGACGTGGTGGACGAGCTACAGGCCGAGACTATGAGCCCCAACGAGAGCATGGCGCTTGTCAGCGCGACGGACTTGCGTGCGGTTCCCATCAGATTTCCTTCCGTTAGCTATTCGCCGCCCTTATGAGCCAAGTTCGTAGCGCTACACCGTCGCGTTCATCCGCAACCACACAAGGGTGTCGTTATCAAGCTGCGATGAGCAGGACACTATTCACGAGATCAGACGGGCCTGCGACCATGCGAAAAACAGACGGGTCTGTGACCAAACTCCAAGAATCGCACTTTCCCATTCCGCGGGTGTGCTGTCAACGGTTCGCGATTGAATCTTCATACAGCCCGCGGGCCCTGGGCGCGGACTCCACAAGGCCGCCCCGCGTGGCACCCTCCGGCCAGCTGTTGACCGCTCCTGCCATCAGGCCCCCTGGTACAGGATGAACATCCCGAGCTTGTTCAAGGCGAGTCAAATGCGAAAAGAATCGAGCAGACTCTGGCTTATAACACAGTCGGGGAGATCTGTAATCAGCCCCCTGGGATGGAACATTCCTTTTGCGCAAAGGGCTGTAACCGTGTCGACCTGCAAGGGGCTGTAACGGTGTCGACCTAATGTTGTGCGCACCGTTCGATAGGGCGTCTTGTAGCTTGTCGAAGGATGACGGCGAGGGGGTGGGGCACCATGAATGTTGAGCCCGCACCCCGCCACGCAGGGGACGTGACGGGGTGCGGGCGCTACCTGGCTATACCCGTGCGGTGGCCACTTCACGCACTGCGGCGGCGACGGCCGGAGCCACGCTGGCGTCGAAGACGCTGGGCACGATGTAGCTGGAGTTGAGCTGCTCGGGCTGGACCTTGTCCGCGATGGCGTGCGCCGCGGCGATCAGCATGTCGTCGGTGATGTCCGAGACGCCCGCGTCGAGCAGTCCGCGGAAGAACCCGGGGAAGACGAGCACGTTGTTGATCTGGTTCGGGTAGTCCGAGCGTCCGGTGGCAACGACGGCGGCGTACTTGCTCGCCTCCACCGGGTCCACCTCCGAAACCGGGTTGGCAAGAGCGAACACGATGGCCTTGTCGGCCATGGTCGCGATGTCCTCGCCGGTCAGCAGGTTCGGAGCCGAGACACCGATGAAGACGTCGGCCCCGACGAGGACCTCCTTGAGGGTGCCGACGAGGTTGGCGCTGTTGGTGTGCTCGGCGATCCAGGTGCGGAACTGGTCCATGTCCTTCTGACCGGAGTGCACGGCGCCGTTGCGGCCGCAGCCGATGATCTCACCGGCGCCCTGGGCCAGAAGAAGCTGGATGATCGCATTCCCGGCCGCGCCAACGCCGGATACGACGATGCGTACGTCCTCGATGCGCTTGTCGACGACCTTTAGCGCGTTCGTCAACGCAGCGAGCACCACGATGGCCGTGCCGTGCTGGTCATCGTGGAAGACGGGGATATCAAGCATCTCGCGCAGGCGGGCCTCGATCTCGAAGCAGCGAGGTGCCGAGATGTCCTCCAGGTTGATACCGCCGTAGACGGGCGCCATGGCCCGGACGATCTCGACCAGGGTGTCGGTGTCCTGGGTGTCCAGGCAGACCGGCCAGGCATCGACGCCGCCGAACTGCTTGAACAGGGCTGCTTTACCCTCCATGACCGGTAGCGAGGCGGCCGCCCCGATGTTGCCCAGACCAAGCACCGCCGAGCCGTCGGTGACCACGGCCACCGTGTTTCGCTTGATGGTCAGGTGTCGGGCGTCCTCGGGGTGCTCGGCAATGGCCAGGCAGACACGGGCCACCCCGGGCGTGTACGCGCGGGAGAGGTCGTCGCGGTGCTTCAGCGGCACCTTGGGCATGACCTCGATCTTGCCGCCGAGGTGCATGAGGAACGTGCGGTCGCTGACTTTTCGTACGGAGGCGCCGGGGATCTCGGCGATGGCCTTGGTGATCACTTCGGCGTGCGTCTCGCCTGAGGTGTCACAGGTGACGTCGACCACCATGCGGTCCGTCTGGCTCTCAACGACGTCAAGGGCGGTGAGTGAGCCTCCCGCCGAGCCCACCGCGCTGGTGAGCGCTGCCGTCGCGGTCGCCCCGGCGGGGACCTCAACACGGACGGTGATCGAGTAGCCGGGACTGGTTGAAGGCATGGGCATCTCCTTGGGTAACGGTTCTGTTGGCCGGATTCTAACCAGACACCTTCGGGTCGGTGGCAAGGGCCAGCGTTCCCGCGATGGTAAGGACGAAACCCACTGCGGCGACCAGGGCGAAACCAGGGCGGGTGGTGTCTCCGAGAAATGCCAGGCCGATGCCCGCAGGGACGATCGTCTCGACGGCGAAGGTCAGGGCGGTGGCACTGGTCACCGACCCGCGTTGGAGAGCCGTGGTGAAGAGCAGCATCCCCAGCCCGCCCAGGGCAAGGATGGCCCACAGCCCGGGATCGGCAAGAACCTGCCACGGCTGACTGGGCACGGTCAGGCTGCGAGCAGCTACTGCGACGACTGTGAAAGCGAGCCCTCCCAGGACGGCAAGCGCCTGCGCGCTGGCGCGCTCGTTCCGCCGGGCGACCAGCGCCCCGGCGACACCCAGGACGACCACGGACGCGAGCAGCCCCCACCTCACTCCGAGTGTCAGGGGCGTTCCCCGATCCGGCTGGGCCGAGGCGGCCAGGAACAGGAGCCCGGCACCGAGCACGACCAGAGAGACGATCGCACGACGCCGCAGACGAACACCGATGGCCGCGGCGATGACCGCCGTGACGCCAACGCTCGCGGCGACGGCGGACTGGACAAAGAACAGAGGCAGCGTCCGCAGCGCCACCAGCGACGCCAGGAAGGCCGCCAGATCGAGGCCGAGCCCTGACACATAGGGAACCGATCCGGAGAGGCGTACCAGCAGCCGCGGGTCAAGGCCCGGACTGGACTCGGCTTTGCGGGCGGCGACGCTCTGCAGGACCGACGCGCTGCCGTAGCCCAGTGCGGCGAACAGTGCGCACGCCATGCCCAGAGCCATGTCAGCAGTCTGCCTCAGCAGCGGACCATCCGCTCGCCCGTGTCGCAGATCCCCGCATCCGCTCATGGCACAACAGGATTCGCGACGTTCCGATGAGGCGCCCCGATGTCGTGGCCGGGCGACGCTAAGGTTGCCGGATGCCCTCCAGACGTTCGTCGCAGGTCGGCCTCAGCCAGATGGGCGTTGCGGTGATGTCGGCCCTGGTCGTGACCCTCAGTGCGTGTACTCCGGTGGAGATCGCCTCGCCGGCGGACGGTGGCTCGGACCAGGGCAGCAACGGGGGACCCTCGAATTCACTGGCGCAGGGGGGATCGGCCATGGCTGCGCTTTCCACTCTGTCGGTCAAGGGCCGTGCACCCAGGACGGGGTACGACCGTGGCCTGTTCGGCCAGGCGTGGGCGGACGTCGATCACAACGGCTGCGACACCCGCAACGACGTCCTGCGACGCGACCTCGCGCCGTACGCGCTCAAGCCGGGGACCAACGGCTGCCTCGTCCTCTCCGGCACACTCCATGACCCCTACCTCGGCAGGACCATCGCCTTTGTTCGCGGCGCGAACACCTCCAGCGCAGTGCAGATCGACCACGTCGTCCCGCTCTCGGACGCTTGGCAGAAGGGAGCCCAGCAGTGGTCGACGCCGCGACGCACCGCCCTTGCCAATGACCTGCTCAACCTGCTCGCGGTCGACGGGCTCACCAACCAGCGCAAGAGCGACGGCGACGCGGCTACCTGGCTGCCACCGAACAAGCCCTACCGCTGCGCGTATGCCGCGCGGCAGATCGCGGTGAAGGCCAAGTACGGACTCTGGGTCACCACTGCAGAGCGCGACGCCCTCAGGCGGATCCTGGCGGTTTGTCCATCCCAGGCGCTGCCCACCGCCAGTAGCCGCTGAAAGACCCGCCCTGCAGTCCGGCGAGCTTCAAGTCGCTACCGATCCTGGGGCGAAGCGGGACTGCCGGGGTGCACTGCCGGCATCGGCAGGTCGATGACGTTCTCGGGGAAGTGGCAGGCCACGCGGTGACCGGGCGCCAGCTCGGCGAATGGCGGTTCGACGACGCTGCAGATCTCCTGGGCCTTCCAGCACCGCGTGTGGAACCGGCACGCCGACGGAGGGTTGATGGGTGACGGGACGTCGCCCTCCAGCCGGATCCGGTCACGCTTCGTGCGCCTGCCTGTGTCGGGGATCGGCACCGCTGACATCAGCGCCACGGTGTAGGGGTGCATGGGCCGCTCGTAGAGGGGGGTACGGTCCGCGAGCTCGACCATCTTGCCGAGGTACATGACGGCGACCCGGTCGGACATGTGCCGCACGACCGACAGATCGTGCGCGATCGCGACGTAGGTCAGGCCAAGCTCGTTCTGCAGGTCCTCGAGCAGGTTGATCACCTGCGCCTGGATTGACACGTCCAGTGCCGAGACCGGCTCGTCGGCGACGATCAGCTTGGGCTTGAGGGCGAGCGCGCGGGCGATACCGATGCGCTGGCGCTGGCCGCCGGAGAACTCGTGCGGGTAACGGTTGTAGTGCTCCGGGCTGAGACCCACCAGCTCCAGCAGCTCCTGCACGGTCTTCTTGATGCCTTGTTCCGTCTTGACCTTCTGCAGGTGGAACGGTGCCCCCACGATGGTCCCGACCGTGTGGCGTGGGTTCAGCGAGCCGTAGGGGTCCTGGAAGATCATCTGCACGTCGCGACGCAGCGGTCGCATCTTGCCCGCCGACAGATGGGTGATGTCCCGGCCTTCGAACACGATCTGGCCGCCGGTGGGTTCAAGCAGCCGGGTCAGCATTCGACCGGTCGTGGTCTTGCCACAGCCGGACTCGCCCACCAGAGAGAGAGTCTCGCCCTTGCGCACGGTGAAGCTCATCCCGTCGACGGCCTGGACGGCGCCCACCTGACGCTGAAGAAGACCCCGACGGATCGGGAAGTGCTTCTGCAGGTCGGTGACGACAAGCAGGTCCTCGCCCTCGCTGGAGGGCTGTGATGTGGCGGTCGCTGAGTCGGTCGGTGCTGAGGTCACAGGGTGGCTCCCTCGATCGATGAAGTGCTCGCGCTGTGGCTCATCACAGGCTTGGCTTGATGTCGTTGTCCCAGATCCTCTGACGGTCCTGCACCGAGAGGTGGCAGGCGAGGAAGTGACGGCGGGAGATCTCGACGAGCTCCGGGAGCTGGGTCTCGCTGGCGCCGGCGTTGAGCTCGGCATAGGCGCAGCGTGGGTGGAACGGGCAGCCCTTCGGGACGTTGATCAGGCTGGGGGGAGCGCCTGGAATCGGCTTCAGTCGCTCGGTGCGCTCGCGGTCCAGTCGCGGCATCGAGCCCAGCAGACCCCAGGTGTAGGGGTGCCGTGGCTCGGTGAAGATCTCATGGGCACTGGCGTACTCGACGCACCGGCCGGCATACATCACGAGGATGTCGTCGGCCAGCTCGGCTACGACGCCGAGGTCGTGGGTGATGATGATGACCGCGGAGTTGAACTCCTGCTGCAGGTCGCGGATGAGGTCAAGGATCTGCGCCTGGACCGTCACGTCGAGCGCCGTCGTGGGCTCGTCAGCGATAAGGAGGTCGGGGTCACAGGACAGGGCCATGGCGATCATCGCCCGCTGGCGCATGCCACCTGAGAACTGGTGCGGGTAGTCATCAACGCGCTGGTTCGGCTGGGGGATCCCCACCCGGTCGAGCATGTCTATCGCATGTTTGCGCGCCACCTGTTTGGACACGTGGTTGTGTATGCGGTACGCCTCGATGATCTGGTGGCCCACCGTGTAGTACGGATGCATGGCCGAGAGCGGGTCCTGGAAGATCATGGCCATGCTCTTGCCGCGCAGCTTACGGATGTGCTCCGGCGAAGCGCCGATCAGACTGTCGCCGTTCAGCACGACCTGTCCTGAGATCTGGGCGTTCCCGGGGGCGTGCAGGCCCATGATCGACAGGCTCGTGACGCTCTTGCCGGACCCCGACTCGCCGACGATGCCCAGGGTCTGGCCACGTTCGACAGTGAAGCTCAGCCCGTCGACCGACTTGACCACGCCGTCATCGGTGGGGAAGTGCACCCGCAGGTCCGTGACCTGGAGAAAGGGGCCTGCCGGCAAAGCTTTTGGTTCGTCAACGATTGGTTCCACTTTGGTGCTCACTGGGTCCGTACTCTCGGGTCGACGACGGCGTAAAGGAGATCCACGATCAGGTTGGCGATCACGATGAAGAATGCCGCCAGCAGCGTGACTCCCATGATCTTGGGCATGTCCTGGCTCGTGATGCCGTCAATGGCGTACTTGCCGAGCCCGTTCAGGGAGAACGTCTTCTCGGTGAGGATCGCGCCACCCAGCAGGAGGCCGACGTCAAGGCCGAAGATCGTGACGATGGGCGTGAGCGCGGCTCGCAGACCGTGCTGGATGACGACGTTCCGCTCACGAAGGCCTTTGGCCCGGGCGGTTCGGATGTAGTCCTCGTGCATGGTCTCGAGCATGCCTGCGCGGGTCAGCCGGGCGTACTGGGCGGAGAAGAGAAAGGACAGGGTGATCCAGGGGAGGAGCAACGAGTAAGCCCACTCGGCGGGGTTCTCCGTGAACGGGACGAACTGGCCTCCGGGGGCGGTCCAGCCGAGGTTGTAGCTGAAGAAGGCCAGCGAAACCAGGCCGGTGAAGAAGATGGGCAGGGACACACCCGCCAGCGCGACGCCCATCGCCCCGCGGTCGAAGATGGTCCCCCGGCGTAACGCCGACAGCACACCGGTCGACACTCCTGCCACGAGCCAGAGGATCGAGGCGCCGATGGCCAGCGAGAAGGTCACGGGTGCCCGGTCGAGCAGGTCGGGCCACACGGGTTGCTTGGTGATGAAGGAGTAGCCGAGGCACGGTGCGGGGCACGTCTCGATGCCTGCTCCGTAGTCGAACGTGGACCCGACAACGATACCTTTCGCCCAGTTCCCGTACTGGACGGTCATGGGGTCGTAGAACCCGAGCTTCTGGGCGGTGAGGTGGACCGTCTCCGCCGTGGCGGACCGGCCGACGTACCTCGTGGCCAGGGTCTCAGGCGTGCCCCCGGCGATACGAGGCACGATGTAGAAGATCGAGAAGGTGATGACGCTCACGATGAAGAGCAGCACTACGGAGGCCAACAGCCGTCGGATGATGTATGTGATCACAGTTGCTGGCCCCGGTGGCCGGCCCGGAGATTTCCTCCTGGCCGGCCACCAGCTGCCTTCACCTACCTATCGTGAGATGGACCGGACGGCTACGGCTTGCCCATTGCCAGGTAGTCGTAGTAGCCGAACGACTGGTTGACGAACACGTTCGTCAGGTTCTTTCCACGCATCAGCAGTGCCTTGGCGTAGACACCCGGGTAGATCGAGGCGTCCTCCATGACCCGCTTGTCGATCTGGCCCCACAGCGCGTTGCGCTTGGCGACGTCCAGCTCGCTGACGGCCTGGTCGAGCATCTTGTTGACCTCGGGGATTCGGACACTGCTGTTCGAGGACCCGCCGGTCTCTCGGATGACGCGGCTGTCGACGATCTGCGACAGGAAGCCGAAACCGTCCGGCCAGTCGGCGCCCCAGCTGTTCAGGGCAAGGCCGATGTTGTTGGCCTTGACGTACGGCGGGTTGCCGGCGTACGAGGAGAAGTAGTCCGCCTTGGCGTAGCCCTTGAGCGTCAGCTTGATGCCGACCTTCGCGAGGGCCTGCTGGAATGCCTCCGCTGTGGCCTTCTCCTTGGGCCGTTCGTTCCGGTAGGCGATGTTGGTCGCGAAACCGTTGGGCTGACCACACTTGGTCAGGGCTTCTTTGGCCTTGGCCACGTCGCCCTTGCTGTCGGCCCCTGCCGGGTAGAGGTCGAACTTCTGGTAGCCGGGGATCATCGGGGGCAGGATCGTCGTGGCCAGATCGCCGCCGGAGAACGCGCCACCGTAGGCCGTCTGGTAGCTGGTCCGGTCCATCGCGTACTGGATGGCCTTGCGGCACTCGATGTTCTCCAGAGGTTTCACCGTCGGGTTGACCGAGGTGTAGTTGAGTCGCGCGTTCGTGGGGTTGTCCGTTCGAGCCTTGAGCGCTGCGTCGCTGAGCACCTTGCTCTGTGAGGCGGCTGTCATACCGGTACCCGCGAACGCGACATCGAGGTCACCGGAGATGATCCGGTTGTCGATGTCCTCAGCGTTCACGTTGAGCTGGACGTCGTATCCGTCCGGCAACGCCTTGCGGTTCGGGTCGGTGGCCTGGTCCCAGTTGGGGTTGCGCTTGAGCGTGTAGCTCTTGTCGGCTGCGTATGACGCAAACATGTAGGGGCCGGACGAGATGACATGCTCCTTGTACTTCGCGCCGGTGTCCTTCGCTTCGGGCACCGGGATCGTGGCCGGTAGCTGGGTCAGGTAGTCGAAACCGGCAAACGGAGACTTCAGGTGGAAGACGATGGTGGAGTCATCAGGGGTCGTGATCGCCGAGTCGGTGTTCATCCCTTTGGACTTGTACGGACCCAGGTAGCCCTTGGGCAGGTTCAGCATGTCGTTGAAGTACGTCGGACCATCCGGGAAGATTGCCTTGTCGGTCGACCGCAGCACCCCGTACTTGACGTCGGCGGCCTTGATCGGCGTTCCGTCCTCGAACTTGACGCCCTTGCGGAGCTTGTAGGTCCAGGTCTTCGCTCCGTCCGACGGCACGCCGAGGGTCTCCGCGAGGTCGGAGGTCAGCTCGAGGCCGGCCTTGCCCGGAGCTGACTTGAACATCGTCAGAGACCGGCCGTAGGTCCGGATGAAGTCCCACTGGGCGCCGTAATACGTGTCGCCCGGGTCGAGGCTGTCAGGGGCAGCCTCATCGGCGAACTTGACGATCCCGCCCTTCTTGTCCGAAGGGCTGTACACCGCATTCAACCCGGCGTTGAACGCGGCCGTGCCTGAGCCGGCGCCTCCTCCAGCGGTCTTGGTACTCGTTCCACCTGAGCAGGCGGACAGGCCCAGAGCCAGAGCCACCCCGGCCGCGGCCATCGTTCTCATGCGCATTCTTCTCATGGTGTAAATCACCCTTCTTTGCGGGATCTGTTGGGAAACTCAGGGTCTGATGAGGGAAGGTGAGAAGTCGCTAACGAGTTCGTGGGTCGAGGGCGTCGCGGAGCCCGTCGCCCAGCAGGTTGAAGGCCAGGACGGTGACGAAGATTGCGATACCGGGCCAGAACATGAAGCTGGGAATCGTGTAGTAGCTGACCGCGTCGGACAGCATCCCGCCCCACGTTGCGGTGGGCGCCCGGACGCCGACCCCGAGGAATGACAGTGCCGCCTCGAACAGGATGTTCGTGGGGATGAGCAAGGTGGAGTACACGAGGATCGGTGCCATCAGGTTCGGGAGGAGCTCACGGAAGAGCAGATAGGGGTTCTTCGCACCGAGGCTACGGGCCGCGTCGACGAACTCTCGTTCGCGCAGCGAGAGCGTCTGGCCGCGGACGATGCGCCCGACGTAGGGCCAGTTGAAGAAGCCGATGATGAAGATCAGCAACAGGATCCGCAGCGTGTCCCCACCTATGCCGAATGCCGAGTCCGGCATGACACCGGCGAGCGCGATGGCGAACACCAGCAGCGGGAAGGCCAGGAAGACGTCCATAACCCGGCTGATCAGCGAGTCGACCCGGCCGCCGAAGAAGCCTGCGATGACACCCAGCGTCGTGCCGATTGCCACGGATACGAGAGTCGCGAAAAAGGCGATGAGGAGCGAGATTCTTGAGCCGTAGAGTATCCGACTGAAGATGTCACGTCCGTTGAGCGGTTCGACCCCCATGAGGTGGTCCCAGCTCATCCCGCCACGGGGACCGAGGGGCGCGAG
>Ga0066789_10000610_pt1 | contig 14713 bp, 12 predicted proteins | sample OrgsoiDNA2013049_FD_70960 | JGI IMG/M metagenome (GOLD analysis project Ga0066789, IMG submission 70960) | Permafrost soil microbial communities from the Arctic, to analyse light accelerated degradation of dissolved organic matter (DOM) -... | ecosystem: Environmental > Terrestrial > Soil >...
GAGCCGCACGATTGGATCGCCGAGTACTGCCATGCGTTGATGCGCACCAACACGGTACTCCTCGACTTCGCACGTGACATGTGGAGCTACATCTCGCTGGGATACTTCAAACAGCGGTTGATCGAGGGAGAAGTCGGCTCATCCACCATGCCTCACAAGGTCAACCCCATCGACTTCGAAAATGCCGAAGGCAACCTGGGGTTGGCGAACGCTCTGCTCGGACATTTCGCGGACAAGCTGCCCGTCTCGCGGCTGCAGCGCGACCTTAGCGATTCGACCGTGTTGCGCAACCTGGGTGTCGCGGTCGGACACGCCGTGCTGGCGTATCAGTCCCTCAAAGCGGGTCTCGAGAAGGTCGAACTCGACGCCAACCGCCTTGCGGAAGACTTGGACCGCGCCTGGGAAGTGCTGGGCGAGGCCGTGCAAACGGTCATGCGCGTTCATGGAATCCCCGATGCCTATGACCGCCTGAAGCGCTATACACGCGGCCGGCCAATAGACCAGGCGGCGATGCGCGACTTCATCAGTTCGCTGGAACTTCCGACGGCGGAAAAGGACCGCTTGCAGCAATTGACGCCGAGCGGCTATCTTGGGCTGGCGCCGGAATTGGCGCGCCGCCCTCGGTAGACATTTGTTTACATTCTGGGGCGCGCGAAACGTGACGCAGTTGGCACGATGGTAGGCAACGCAACCGGTAGTATCGGACTAGAAGTACGTGAGGCTGGGGCATCGGCCCGTCCACCTCTATGAGGCAAGCACATATGGCGGGTAATACTGACGAACCAACCAGACCGGTGGTGGATGGGTCCACGGCCGACCTGTATCCGGGCTCGGGCACACGCATCATCGTAAGCACGATGCCGGAAGTGCGCGAAGCGAGTCTCCGAGTCGCCAAGTCGGCGCAGCGTCTGCTGTCGATTTTCACTCAGGATCTGGAACCGCTGATCTACGGCGAAGAGCCGTTTCTCGAGGCCATCAAACGGCTGGTGCTGGCGCGCTCATACGCCAAAGTCCGTGTGCTGCTCGCGGATCCGTCGCGCGCCATGGCGGACAACAATCGCTTCCTGGCCCTTGCGCGGCGCCTCACCAGCTGCATCGACATGCGCTCGATGAGCCCTGAATACCCGGCGAGCGCCGGCGCCTTCATCATTGCAGACGACAAAGCGCTGGTGTACCGACTTCAGGCGGACCGCTGGGATGGCATTTCGGACATGAACGATCCGCCCAACGCGCGCCGCTACCTCAATTTCTTCGATGAGGTGTGGCAGACCAGCATGCAGGAATCCCAGATGCGCCAAATGCTCATGTAGGCAAGTTCGCGCGGGCGTGAGGCCCGCATTATACCGCCGGCGCCGGTATAATGCGGGCATGGATTCCCTTCCCGGCCCTAAGGACGTCGTCATCGTCGGCATGTCCGGCGGCGTCGATTCAGCCGTTTCTGCATTGCTGCTGCGGGAATCCGGATTCCGGGTGCAGGGCCTCTTCATGTCCAATTGGAACGATGACGAGGACGCTTACTGCACCGCCGCCACGGACTTTCAAGATGCGCGGCGGGTGTGCGAGGCGTTGAGCATTCCCTTGCATCGGGTCAGCTTCGCGGCCGAGTACCGCGAACGGGTCTTTGCACATTTCCTCAATGAGTATGCCGCGGGGCGCACTCCTAACCCCGACGTCCTGTGCAATCGCGAGATCAAGTTCGGCGTCTGCCTCGACTATATGCATCGACTGGGGGCGTCTTGGATCGCCACCGGCCATTATGCCCGTCTGCGGCGGGTCGGCACCGCCGTTCAGTTGCTGAAGGCGACGGACACCGCCAAAGATCAAAGTTACTTCCTGAACCAGGTGGCACCCGCTGCCCTGGCCAAGACGTTGTTTCCGATCGGCGACCTTCGTAAGGCGGAGGTTCGGCGGCGGGCGCACGCGGCGGGATTGCCGGTATTCGACAAACCGGACAGCGCGGGCATCTGCTTCATCGGCGCGCGGCCGTTCGAAGAATTCTTGAGCCGATACCTGACCCAGACGCCTGGCCCGATCGAAACCCCTGGGGGCCAGTTGATCGGCGAACATCGGGGGCTCGCTCTCTACACGCTGGGCCAACGGTCGGGTCTGCGAATCGGCGGGCGGGCCGGAGCCGCGGCCGCGCCCTGGTACGTCGCAGCGAAACAGCCGCAACGCAATGCGCTGATCGTGGTCCAGGATCGACAGCATCCGTTGCTCTTGTCCGATGCGTTCGACGTCGACGACATGCATTGGCTAGCGGCTACGTCACCGGGCGAATTGGACTGTGCCGTCAAGACACGCTATCGGCAGGGCGACTTGCCGTGCCACATTCGCGTTGCCGACAACGCGGTGCAGGTGCTTTTGCGCAAGGCTGCAAGCGCAGTGACTCCCGGACAATATGCGGTTTTCTATGACGGCGACGCATGCTTGGGCGGCGGTGTCATTGCACGGCGCTACAACTCGCAGCTTGCGCGTGACATGGTGCGCCCAGGCTTTATGGAGCCCGGCGAGCGCGTAATCACCTATAATCCCTTTTTTTAAGCGGAGGGGTCATGACGGACAGCTTCAAGGCGAGAACGACGCTGAGCGTAGGTATTAGATCGTACGAAATCCTGGGCTTGAGCGCGCTCAAGGAGCACAAGGTCGAGCGCCTCCCCTTTTCCTTGAAAATCCTGTTGGAAAATTTGTTGCGCTTCGAAGACGGCGTGAACGTCACCAAGAGCGACATCGAGGCGTTGCTGCACTGGGATCCGAAGGCGCTGCCGAATCACGAGATTGCCTTCACTCCCGCGCGCGTCATCATGCAGGACTTCACGGGCGTTCCGTGCATCGTCGACCTGGCTGCCATGCGCGAAGCCATCGTGCGCCTGGGCGGCGATCCACAGCGGGTGAATCCACTGGCGCCGGCCGAACTGGTCATCGATCATTCGGTGCAGGTCGATGAATATGGTGCCGCTGACTCCTTGCAGCACAACACCGAAATCGAATTCAGCCGCAACGGCGAACGCTACATGTTCCTACGCTGGGGTCAAACCGCATTCAGTAATTTCAAGGTGGTTCCGCCCAATACCGGCATCGTGCATCAAGTGAACATAGAACGGCTGGCGCGGGTTGTTTTCGAAGGGCAAGGCAGCGGTAATCCCGCCGCCTATCCCGACACATTGGTGGGCACCGATTCGCACACCACCATGGTCAACGGTTTGGGTGTACTCGGATGGGGCGTCGGCGGGATCGAGGCGGAAGCCGCTATGCTGGGCCAGGCGGTGACGATGCTGATTCCGCAGGTCGTCGGCTTTAAACTCACCGGCGCGTTGCCCGCCGGCACGACGGCCACGGACCTGGTGCTGACCGTGACCGAAATCCTGCGCAGGAAAGGCGTCGTGGATAAGTTCGTCGAGTTCTTCGGCGATGGACTGAAAGGTCTGCCTCTCGCGGATCGCGCCACCATTGCGAACATGTCGCCCGAGTTCGGTTCCACCTGCGCGATCTTTCCCATCGACGAGGAGACCATCCGCTACCTGGAACTCACCGGCAGAGCACCCGAACAAATCGCGTTGGTCGAGGCCTATGCCAAAGCGCAGGGCCTGTGGCGGGTCCAAGGCGCGCCGGCCGCCGACTACACCGATGTCGTGGAGCTTGATCTGTCGACCGTCGAACCCTCTCTCGCGGGACCGAAACGTCCGCAGGACCGTATCCCGTTGCGCTCGGCTAAAAACGTCTATCGAAGCAGCGTCCAGAAAATGGCCGAGGAGCGTACCCAAAAGAATCCAGGTGCCGCGGGCACTGCATCGGCGACGGTAGCCGGCGTTCGCTTCGACGTAAAAGACGGCGCAGTGCTGATCGCAGCGATCACCAGCTGCACCAATACGTCGAATCCGGCAGTGTTGATCGCCGCGGGACTGTTGGCGCGCAAGGCGAACGCGCTGGGCCTCAAGTCCAAACCCTGGGTCAAGACCTCGCTCGCCCCGGGTTCGCGCGTCGTGACCGATTATCTGCAGAAGGCCGGGCTTCTGTATGATTTGGAAGCTTTGGGGTTCTACACGGTGGGCTACGGTTGCACGACGTGCATCGGCAACTCGGGACCGTTGAAACCGGCGATCTCGGAAGCCGTGAAGGCCGGGGACGTCATCGCCGCCGCGGTACTGTCGGGCAATCGAAACTTCGAGGGCCGAGTGCATCCGGAGATCAAAATGAATTTCCTGGCATCGCCGCCGTTGGTCGTCGCCTACGCGCTGGCAGGCAGCCTCAACGTCGACATTACCACGGAGCCGCTGGGCCACGGTAAGGACGGCAAGCCCGTCTATCTGCAGGATATCTGGCCAAGCGCGGCGGACGTTGCGCAAACGGCGGCCGCATCGGTCGACTCCGCCATGTTCAAAAAAGGGTATGCCAACGTATTCGTGGGAGACGCTCATTGGAGCAGCATCAAGACGCCGGCGGGCAAAATCTATGAGTGGGACGGCAAGTCGACCTATGTCAAGAATCCGCCCTACTTCGATGGGATGACGATGACTCCGGCGCCGGTCGGGGACATCAAGGGCGCACGCGTTCTCGCAGTGCTCGGCGATTCCGTGACCACGGACCATATCTCGCCGGCCGGCAATATCTCCAGGTCCAGTCCCGCAGCGAAGTATCTGGTCGCACAGGGGGTGCAAGCGGCGGATTTCAATTCCTACGGAGCGCGTCGCGGCAACCATGAAGTCATGATGCGGGGCACGTTTGCCAACATCCGGCTGCGGAATTTATTGCTGCCCGGTACGGAAGGCGGCGTCACCGTGCATATTCCGAGCGGCGAATCTATGTCGATATTCGACGCTGCCGTCAAGTACAAGGCCGACCTTACGCCGCTGGTCATCCTCGCCGGCAAGGAGTACGGCACGGGCAGCTCGCGCGATTGGGCCGCCAAAGGCACCATGCTGCTCGGCGTCAAGGCGGTGATCGCGGAAAGCTTCGAGCGCATTCACCGGTCTAATCTCATCGGGATGGGAGTGCTGCCGCTGCAGTACAAGGACGGCCAAAGCACGCAAGGCCTCGGACTGACAGGCAAGGAAAGCTACGAGATCGTCGGCCTCAATCAAGGGGCGGCACACGTAGTGAAGGTGATCGCGACGGCCGATGACGGCAACAAGACCGAGTTCGAGGCGCGCCTGCGCATCGATACGCCAAAGGAACTCGACTACTACCGGCACGGCGGGATTTTGCAATACGTCTTGCGGCAACTCGCCGCGGCTAACAAGGCGGCTTGAGTCAGGACACTCGGTCAGCTCGAGATTTAGTTCCGAAACGGCGGCGGCGGTGCAGCGCTCCCTGCTTTGACGCTTCCCGCCTCGACCAGAACCATGGTGCTGGGATCGAGGTGAGTCTTGATGGCATTGTTGACCTGGGCTCGGGTCAGCGCCTTGATGGCTTCCGGATACCCATCGAGCCAGGTCAGGTCGTAGCCGCGCTGAATCGACGTCACGATGGTGTTCGCGACACCGGCGGTGGTTGACAGCCCGACGAAATAGCCGCCGATCAGCCCTTGTTTGTGGTCGGCGAGTTCGGCCTCCGTGACTCCGTCGGACCACCAATTCTGAAGTTCGCGCCGCGTCGATGCGAGGCCTTTGTCGAGAAGCGCGGGCGCGAAACTCGCGGAAATATCCCATGCTCCATCAACGATGGTGTCTTCCGAGACGCCGGCACCGATGTTGTACGTGAGGCCTTCCTTATCGCGTACCGTTCCCATCAGGCGACCCGTGAACCCATGCCCGAATATAGCGGTACCCATGCGCAGCGCAAGGGCGTCGGGATCCTTGTACTTAAGTCCCGTGGCTTGACCTAAAATCAGAGAAACGCTCGGTTTGTCGCGCAGTGGAACGAAAATGTCGCGCTGCCCCGACGCAACCGCGGGCCGCGCCGGGCGGATGTACTCTCGACCTCCCGTCCAGCCCGAAAACGCCTGGGTGACTTCTTTCTGCGCGCCGTCTGCGGTCACGTCGCCTACCAGGACGAGAGTCATGTGGGCAGGGCCGTAGTACTTGGCATGAAATGCCTTCAGTTCCTCGAGCGTCGCCGACTTCCCCGCGGCCATGTACTCGGCGACGGAGTGCGGATGGTTGGGGTGGTCCGCTGGAAAAACCGCACTGCCGAACGCCTCTTGAGCCCGTCCTTCTGTGTTCTGCAGCGATGCTTGCAGAGAACCGATGAATTGCTGCTTCGCTTTCGCGAACTCCGACGGTTGCAGCGCTGGGGTACGCAATTCGGCGGCGATTAAACCCATTACAAGCGGCAAATGCTTTTTCAGGCACTTCGCACGAATTTCCAAACTCTGGGTGCCCACGGCGAACGAAATTTCCGCGCCGACATTTTCCAACCGATCGGCGATTGCGAACTTGTCGAGCCCCTTCGTGCCCCGGTCGAGCATCATTCCCGCAAGCGTGGGAATCGCAATGTTCCCGGGTGCTGCCATTGCATCGCCGGCCGGGAGCACTCCCACGATCACGACGACGTCTTTGACGGCGGTGGGATATGTGACGACATCGATGCCGGCAGCCTCCGCACGCTGGGCGCGTTCGGCCATATTCGCGCTCGCGCCGATGCTCGCCAGGAGCAATACCGGCAAAACACACCTCTTGAACACGTTTTTTCCAATCACGAGCCTTTCTCCGCTGCGGGCTGTACCGGCACGAACCAACCCGTCGTGCTTTCGTCATCGTTGAGATACTGTTTGGCAACGCGCTGCACGTCGGCGGGAGTGACTTGTTCGACTCTCTCCGGGAACGTGACATAAAGAGTCCAATCGCCCACGGCAATCCATTCGTTCAGTTCGCTCGCCACCGCCGCGGTGCCGTCGCGTTTGTACGCATCGGCGGCCACGTATTGTTGCTTGACCCTCGCGATCTCGGCCGGCGTGACGCCGTCGGTCTTGATCTTCTCGATCTCCGCCACTAATGCCTCTTCGACCTGCTCCTGGGTGGAGCCGGGCGCGAGCGCCGCGTACACCGTGTGCAGCGATAAGTCGCGGTGCAGATCCGTGCCCGCGCCGGCATTCAACGCCAGACCCCTATCCACCAGCGCCCGATACAAGCGGGCGTTCTTGCCGGAACTCAAGATGGCATCGAGCATTTCCAAGGCCGGTTGGTCCGCATCCCGGCCATTCGGCACTTTGTGCGCAATCATCACGGTACCCAGTTCGCCGGGTCGCTTGACGACCACGCGGCGCGGCCCGCTCTGTGCTGGCTCTTCGGTGTAGATCGTGGGGATGGGCTGCGGCGATTTCGGGTACGCTCCGTAATATTTCTTGACCAAACTCAACGCAGTCGCCGGATCGATATCGCCGACCAGGGTTACCGTGGCATTGTTGGGCCAGTAAAAAGTGTCGTAGAACTCACGCAGTTTTGCGATGGGCACGTGCTCGATATCGCTTTTCCAACCGATCGTCGGATGGTGGTACGGCAGAGCTTGGTACGCCGCCGCGGTGACTTCCTCGACCAGCACGCTGTCCGGATCGTTCTTGCCGCGCTCGTATTCGTTGCGCACGACGGTCATTTCCGATTGGCGATCCGCCTCGTGCAACCAGAGCTGGCGCATGCGATCGGCTTCGATCGCAATGTAACCTTCCAAGCTCTCGCGGCCGATCGTCGCGAAATAAGCGGTGCGATCGACCGAGGTACTCGCGTTGAACTGACCGCCCACTCTTTCGAGAAACTGTTTGATGCTGTTCCCTTTGGGGTCGTTGAAATTCTCGCTGCCCTTGAACATCAAGTGTTCGAGAATATGCGTCGCGCCGGTGGTGCCGGTCACTTCGTTGCGCGAACCGACCCGGTACGTCACCTGAAAAGTCACCACGGGCGCCGAATGGTCGGGCGCGAGCAGCACCGTGAGTCCATTGCTGTCGAGTTGGTATTCCTCGATCCCGCTCAGACGTTTGACGAAGCTGAAACCCGCCACCGCGACCGGGCCTGACGAGGTTGCCGTCGCCGCCGCGCGTACGGTTGGGGTGAGATAGGCTCCCGCCGACGCCGCGAACATGCATGCCGCTGCGGCAATTCGCCACGTGGGCGATCCAACTCTCTGATTCATGAAATTCCTCATGCAACGTACTCCAGCGGGCTAATGGACCTCGTCCGTCCACACCTTGAATTTCGACAGCATATTCGGTCCGAACGTCATGCTGATGGCAACGTCGGCCGCATCCCGCCCGCGCGCGATCAAAACCCTACCGATGCGCCGCTGGTTGTTGCGCGGATCGAAGATGTGCCACGCGCCGGCGAGATAGGCCTCGAACCAACCGGCAAAATCCATCGGAGCGTCCATCGGCGGCACACCGATGTCGCCCAGATAGCCTGTGCAATAGCGCGCCGGAATGTTGAGCGCCCGGCACAGCGCGATGGCCAGATGCGCATAATCACGACAAACTCCCCGCCGCTCGTTGAAGGCTTCCCACGCCGTTTTCGTCGCACGAGCGCTTTGATAGTCGAATGCAATGAGACCGTGCACGTAGTCGACGATCGCCTGCACTCGGCTCCATCCGGGCATCATGCTGCCGAACATTTCCCATGCGGAAGGCGCCAGTAATTCGGTCTCGCAATATCGGCTGGGCAGTAGGTACACCAACGTCTCATCCGGTAGGCAATCCACGGTGTGCTCGAACGCGTGCGGGCATGCAGGCTCGGCGAGGCCGCTATCGGTGATCAACCCATCGGCCGTGATCCGGAATGGCCCGTGCGGCGCGACCACGCGTGTACACCAATTGCCGAAACCGTCCCTGTACATGGAAAGCGGCACCGCGGGATCGGTGAGGATGGTGTCGGCGCGTACCAGATCCTGACTGCGGCTGTAGTGCACGTTCAAGTTGAGGATCATGGGTGTGGCTTGAGCGAACTCGTAGAGCAACTCATAACCCAGTCTAATCAGCATGGAAACACCGCCGGCACGCATGGGAAAAGTAATGTGACACGGCGATACTGTGACACAAATGGCAGCGTCATCGCAGCGTTTGTAGGGTGCATCCTACAGGCGGGGCCTCGCGTGATCGTGCATGCTAAGTTTTGTTTTTCAGCGCGACGTAAGAACCGGATTGCAATCCCGCCGCTCTGCTCTCGTCGGCATCGAGGTGCAGCTCCGACCGAAACGCAGAGGAAACGCGGACGAGTACATCGCAAAACAACGTGTGCGGAGTGGGGCCGTCATTGGCCACATCGATTCGGTCTCCGTCGCGCAGACCCCGGCGCTCGGCTTCGAGTGGAAGCAGATGAATGTGGCGTAAGGCACGGATTACACCGTGATCGAGCCGCACGCAGGCCCGGGGCCCTTCGATGACGATACCCGGAGTGTGCTTCAGGTCGCCCGACTCTCGGACCGGAGTCGGGATGCCCAGCACTTGCCCGTCCGACTGGGATATTTCCACTTGATTATCCACCCGTGGCGGGCCGATCACGCGCACATGAGGAATGCGGCCCCGGGGACCGACTAGTGTCACCAGTTCGCGCGCGGCGAATTGAGCGGGCTGCGAGACCCGAGACTCCTCATGAAGCCGGTAGTTATCGCAAAACAGCTGCTCGATCACATTTTGCGTGAGGTGTACGTGACGCCCGCAAACCACCACAGGCAACCGCTCGCCGGGTATGCTCCCGCTTTCGTGACGCGGTGCACTCATCCGTCATTCCTCGAGCAAAGGCGTTGTGCGATTTCGCGCGCGTCGGTCACTTCGGGCTTGCCGCCGAGAAAGACGTCGCCAATCTCGCTGAGTACCGCATAGCAACTCAGGACGATCAGGCCGCCGATGACGAGTAACGGCATGCAAAGCAAACAGGTAATACAGCACGCGAGAAAAATGACGTCGATTTTGCGAGGCATGGCCAAGCACCTCTACCCGCAATCATAGCGCGGCCGGCACACACCGCGAATACTTTTTCAAATATCACGCGTTAGCGCCAACCGCCGTGCCGTGGGACACCTGGTTCTGCCGCTGCGGCGCATTACGAACCAAGAGGACGGGGACGGACATCGCCCGCACAACTTGCTCGGCATCGCTTCCCAAGGCCAACCGCGCGAGGCCGCGGCGGCCATGCGTCCCCATTACGACCAGATCCGCGGGCCAATGCTTGGCCTGGGCGACGATAAAATCAGCGGCCGGTCCGCCGATCGATTCAAAAAGCGCCGAGTCCACCTCGATTCCGCTTTGTCGCACGAGGGCCTCGCCTGCCGCGAGGATGGTCTTACCGGTATCGCGGAGGGACTGGAAAAGGTCGTTCGCGTACATTCCCGGACTATACCCACCGTCGATGATAAATTCGTTGACCACGTGAACCAGGCGGATCCGACCGCCCAGGTTCTTCGCGATTTTGATCGCTTCGTTGAGCCCGCATGTCGACGTATCGCTGCCGTCCACCGGAACCAAAATTTTGCCATACATGCTCGTTTCCTTGACTGACAAAGTTTAGGAATTACTTTGTACCAGTCGAACGAATCGATTGATGCGCGGAGTTTCCGCGACGAGATGCGGCTATCACCTACAGGTGAGCCGCATTAACGAGACGGATTGGTCGCTGCGGTTATAGGCGACTCGCAACGTGCCGGGCATCTGCATCTATAGCGATCTCCGCGCTACACCGCCGCCTTCGGCGCGGTCGCTGATGCCGCGATTTCTTCCCGCACCAGAAGAACCGGAACCGGCGCCATTCTTACCACCTCTTCTGCGTCGCTTCCCAACGCCAATCGGCGAAGACCACGACGCCCATGGGTCCCCATGACGATGAGTTCCGCTTGGCATTTCGTGGCCTGCGCCACGATCAACTCCGCCGCAGGGCCGCCGATCGACTCCAACATCACCGTCGCAGGTTCCAGGCCGTGCTGTCGCACCAGCGCTGCCGAGTCCGCGAGAATCGTCTTGCCGCGCTCACGCAATGTGTCGATTACGTTCGTGGCATAGTTTGCGGGACTGTACGAGTAGTCTAAAACGAATTCATTGACGATATGAAGGAGGTGCAACGTGCTTCCCTGGCTCTTGGCAATCTTGATCGCTTCGTTGAGCCCTTTGATGGAGGTTTCGCTGCCATCAACAGGCACCAAAATTCTGCCATACATGTCAATCTCCCGTGACCAGACCTGGATTCAATCCGTGACATCATTTTAACAGTCTCATCGCGGCCAACCTCTGCGCAATTCCCCTTGGAATTTGCGACATTCGCGTAATCACTGGCGCATGACCCGGATCTGGCTTAAGTTCCAATCATGTCTATGACGAACGTCGCTGACTCCGTCCGCAGACGCCGCGCGGAGGAGATCGTGATCGACGAAATGCTCGAACCGTCCGTTTATCCCCATCCAGTGACCCATCTCATCAAGTGTGAGACCTCTATTTCGTGGATCATTCTGACGGGACAGTACGCATATAAGATCAAGAAACCCGTGCGCCTCGATTTCATCGACGCCACGGGGTTATCCAGCCGACGCCATATGTGCGAGCAAGAGGTCGATTTGAACAGCAGGCTGGCGCCTGATCTCTATCTTGAGGTTGTCGGCATCACCCGAGACGACGACAGCGTGCGCGTCGGCGGTTCCGGACAAGTGATCGAATATGCGGTCAAGATGCAGGAATTCCAGGGATCGCAAGAACTCGGATCACTTCTAGATCGACGAGAGGTTTGCATGCCGGAAATCGTTGATCTCGCAAAGCGCCTCGCAGAGTTCCACCAGCGCGCGCCGCGCGCCGATGCGGACCGGACGTTCACATTTACGGATCATCTTCGCGATGCCGTCCTCGGCAACTTGGCCAGTCTCTTGTCGCACTTGAATACGATGGAGGGGCTTGCTCAAATGGGGCAACTCATCGACTGGACCCACGATGAATTGCATGACTTGCTGCCGACCTTGCGGCTGCGCGAACAGCGTGGATTCATCCGAGAATGTCACGGCGACCTCCACGCCCGCAATATCGTACGTTGGAAGGGGCACTTGGTGCCGTTCGATTGTTTGGATTTTGAACCAAAATTGCGCTGGATCGACGTGATGAACGACGTCGCCTTTTTGGTGATGGATCTCGTCTCCCATGACCGCTCCGACCTGGCGTGTGCATTCTTGAACCGCTACCTCGAAATCACGGGAGACTACGATGGGTTGCGATTACTGCCGTTCTACGCGATTTATCGCGCTCTCGTCAGAGCGATGGTGGATTCCATCGCTTGCGGAAACTCACGGGAGCCACCGGGAGCGCTGCGCGAGAGAATGTGCAAGCGAGTGGAGACGGCCGCGCGCTTCATGAATCGGACCGCTCCCGCATTGTTCATCATGCACGGACCTTCGGGTTCGGGTAAATCTTGGCTGAGCGAGCGAGTAATGCCATCCCTGGACGCGATCCGCATACGCTCCGACGTTGAACGCAAGCGCCTCGCCGGCGTGCAACCGGCGGATCGTGCCGCCGCCGATACCCAACAAGGTATGTATGCACCGGCGTTCACGCACCGCACTTACGCTCGCCTGCTGGAATGCGCCAAGAGTTCCTTGGAGGGCGGCTTCAATACCATCGTCGATGCGGGATTCCTCGACGCCGCAAATCGGCGGATGTTCGAGCACTACGCTGACGTTCACAGAATTTCCTGTGTCATAGTGTCCTGCGAGGTCGACCGCGGAACCTTAATGCTGCGGGTCGAAACACGACAAACGGCGCACACCGATCCCTCCGATGCCGGCGCGGAGATTCTCCAATGGCAGCTGCAGAACTCGGATCCACTCGATGCCGAGGAGTTGTCGCGCAACGTCACGGTACACACGGCCGCCGGCAACGCCGTGGCTGATGCGCTCGTTGCGCTACGCCGAGCGACGAAGTCGATCTAGCAAGCGGTTTGCGCCTGCACTAATCCACGACCACGCCGTCGTCGCGCATCCTCTTTCTATCCTTTCCCGCACCGGTCAACCGCGACAGGTAATCCGCCGTAGCGATCATATCCCGATCGTCCAAACTTCGAAGAAAGCGCACCAATTCCTCGTCCGCATTGTGCCGGTAGCCTTCCGCCAGTTTATGCATTTGGGCGTTCAGATAGACGTAGTGTTGGTGCCTGAGCGATGGAGCGAATCCATCGGCATCGCCGCTTGCGTCCGATCCATGGCAGCTGGCGCATTGTTCGTGAAATATCCCCCGACCCAGAGCGACATCCTGGCCGGCTCCGGTACTCAATGGCAACCGGCTTGGAATTCCGTTCAGGTACGCAGCGATGTCCGTCCACACTTGCGGATTCTGCAATTCGCCTCGAGAGACCACGGCGTGCATGGTTGAGCTGTCGCGTTCGGCGTTGGCGAAATTGGCGAGTTGCCGAACGAGGTAGGCAAGACGCTGGCCGGCGAGCGCCGGAATTCCTCGTTTTGCGTTGCCGAGGGCCCCAGGCCCGTGGCATTTTGCGCAGTATTGGTCAAACACCTTGCTGCCGCGTTCGGGATGCGCATCCATGGCGAGCGCGGCCTTGGTCTGTCGATCCACGCGTTCCGCAGGCGAGGCGCCGAGCACCGCACTCGCGAACATCGTCATGGCGAACGCGCTCGACCAGATGACAATGCAGGCGAAACGCGCGGCCGCGCGTTTCATATCAAATGACCCGCGACATGGGCGGACGCGCAGCCGCGGCCGCGGTATACGCGTCGAATGCCATGGCAACATTGCGCATCAAGAGCTGCCCCACCGCGGTGAGCGCAATCTGGCCGTCGGTCAAAGCGACCAGCCCGTCCGCTTCCAAGATGCGCAATTGTTCGAGTTCTCGGGCGAAATAATGGCCGAATTCGATACCATGCGTGACCTCGATCCCGGACACATCCACGAATCCATGGCACATGATGTGGTTGATGACGTCCCTGCGGATCAGATCATCCCGTTTCATGATAGTGCCCTGATGGGACGGCAGCACGCCCCTCGCGACGGCTTGCTGGTACTCTGGCAGCGATTTGTAGTTTTGCATGTAGAGATCGCCCACCTGTCCGATTGCGCTGACTCCGAAGCTCACGAGGTCCCGGTTTGCGTGCGTCGTGTATCCTTGGAAACTTCGGTGGAGCGTTCCGTTCTCCCTCGCTTTTGCAAGGCCGTCCTGTGGCAGCGCGAAATGGTCCATCCCAATGTACACATATCCCGCAGAACAAAGCTTATCGACCGTCAATTGCAGTAGCGCGAGCCGCGTAGTCGCATTCGGCAAATCCGCGAATCTTATTTGGCGCTGCGCTTTGAACAGCTGCGGCATATGAGCGTAGCCATAAACGGCCAAGCGATCCGGACGCATTTCGATGACGCGATCGAGAGTCGCGCCGAAAGTGCCCAAAGTCTGCAGCGGTAGGCCATAAATCAAGTCGAAATTGATGGAACGGAAACCGAGCTTCCGTGCGCCATCATAGACGGCAGCCACTGTCGAGGCCGGCTGTACGCGGTTGACGGCTCGCTGGACGTTTTCGTCGAAATCTTGCACGCCCAAGCTGATCCGATTGAAACCCAGTGCCACGAGCAATCGCAAAACGCCCTGATCCGTGCCGCGGGGATCGATTTCGATGGAGTAGTCGCGGGACTCATCGTCGACGAGCTGAAAATCACGGTCGAGACGATCGATCAGCTCGATCATCAGCTTTTTCGGTAGGAAAGTCGGTGTGCCCCCGCCGAAATGCAACTGTTCCACCGCTCTCTTGCGATCGAAGAACGTGCTGCGCAGGGACACCTCCTCGAGAAAATATCCGACGTAGTCATCGACCCGGCCCAATT
>Ga0066789_10000611_pt1 | contig 14703 bp, 12 predicted proteins | sample OrgsoiDNA2013049_FD_70960 | JGI IMG/M metagenome (GOLD analysis project Ga0066789, IMG submission 70960) | Permafrost soil microbial communities from the Arctic, to analyse light accelerated degradation of dissolved organic matter (DOM) -... | ecosystem: Environmental > Terrestrial > Soil >...
GCTAGGCTTGGATTACCAGCGAAGCGTTTCACCTTCCTTGCCGTAGTAATTGCGGAAGCATTCGGCACGCTGGCCGGACGCCGTGGCTTCGCACTGCGCTTTGCTGGTGAAGCTGCAGTCGCTGCCATCCAAAACGTTGAACTGGGCCTGGAGATGCTGGAAACGCCGGCAGCCGAGCGGCGGGCGACGGCGTAGCTGTGGCTGACAAAACTCGGACTGGGCGGGCACGAGAATGATTATCCGCACGCGCTGTCCGGCGGCATGCGCCAGCGCGTCTCGATCGCGCGCGCGTTTGCAACCAATGCCAATATCCTGCTCTGCGATGAGCCGTTCTCGGCGCTGGATGAATCCACGGCCGGGCGGCTGCGCGCGGAATTCGTTCGTCTCTTGAAGGAAAACGGCAAGACCGCCGTCTTCATCACCCATTCGATCAGCGAGGCCCTGGAGATCGGCGACCGCATCGTGGTGCTGAAACGGCCCGCGATGATTGCGTATGACGTCAGTTTTGACGGCGGCACCGGTCAGGAAGAACGGGAGCTCATTTGAAGCCGGATCGGCGACGTGCTCGCGGCTTGAACGGAGCAAGGCGCGCGATCCCGGACCACGACGCGTAGCCCGGTTGAGCGGAGCGACATCCGGGATTTCGTGTTTTCCTCGACCCCGCATATCGCTGCGCTCATGCGGGCTACTTGCTGAAACGGCCCGCGATGATCGCGTATGATGTAAGCTTCCATGGTGGCACTGGCCAGGAAGAACGGGAGCTCATTCGAAGCCCGATCGGCGACGTGCTCGCGGCTTGAACGGGGCAAGGCGGGCGATCTGGGACCAACGACGCGTAGCCCGGATGAGCGTAGCGACATCCGGGATCTTCGTGTTTGCTTTGACCCCGCATGTCGCTGCGCTCATGCGGGCTACTTGCTCACCGCAATTTCGCGGATCATCCGATGAGCCATCGCCCTTTGTGAATATCGAATTTCACCAGGCCCTCGTCGCGCATTTTCAGCAGCAGGGATTGGCAGGCCTCCTCGTTCACGACATTGGCGCGTTTCATGACCTCGTAGATTTTGAGCGGCTTCTCGCGGAGCGCGTTCAGGATATTCTCTCGATCGTTCAGCACGACGACTCCTTGCAAACCAAAAAAACCCTGATCCTCACTCTTGAACGAGCAGACTAGTACCCGGAATCACAAACCTGTATTGCGGCCCATCCTTCGAGACGGCCTCGGAGCCTGTCATCGGGCCGCGCTTTGCGCGGACCCGTTGGCGGCCTCCTCAGGATGAGGTCTAACTTGTTGAAACACACAACCTCATGCCCGCGCAACGGCTTCGCCGTTTTCGCTGGAGGAGCGAGCCACGCGAGCGTCTCGAAGCATGGGCAACAAGCGACTCATCTATCTCTCACAGTGGATACTAGATCATCACGAGCTTGATCTGGCCGTCTTCAAGGGTTCCCGTCGCAAGAGCGTCGCGCGCCATTTTTTCGATGATCGGCCAATTTGCGAGAAGGTATTTCTGCGCCTGGACCTTCGTTGGTAGCCTGGTTTGCAGAATGCAGTCCTGCCGCGCGTTCCCATTGGCGATCTGAAAAGATACCGTTTGCGGTCCCTCGTTGATCTCCTGTTCGGTGGGCTTGGCAAGTTTCAGCATACACGGTTCCTTTATGACAATATCGCGCTATCGCGAATGAAGTCGGTGGTATCTTGGGTGAAATTGGCCGCGGAAGGTGGGGCGGAACCCTATGGCCCGGCAGACTTAATCGACCTAAGTCGCGCCAGCCGCGCTTCTTTTGGCCTTCGGCAGCCGCTTTTGCCCTTGGTCTGGGCTGGGTTGCGTGTTGCGGACGGCCTCGGCGAGCATCTGACGCAGCTCAGCCTTGGTCTTCGGCGGTTCGCGCGTGAAACTAGATTGCTGCCAGTTAGCCATGGACGCTATGTGGGGATGCCGGTGGGAGAATTAAACCCATTGGCGATAACAAAAATAACGGGCATCAGCCATTGACGACGGGCGCGGACGCCGCCATCGGCGATCAGTCAGTATCGCGGAGGCGCTTCGACAAGCCGGCAAAAGTTACTCGCCTGACCACGAACCTCGTTGCGTCGATATTAACCATGCAAGAGCATCGCGCGCCGAAGACCGGACACTTAACAGGCGTTTAACATTTTTACACAAGAGATAGACGATTAGCGCGAACATTTTTGACGCAGCAAGAATTGCGAGCGGAACTCAGCCTCCAAGGAGGAATAGCATGAGGACGCTTCTCGCCTGCGCGCTGGCCGCGATCCTGGTCGGCTGCAGCTGCCCTTTACAGCCGCAAACGGCAATGGCGCCGTGTACGGATGCGAACCGGTTCGCCTGTTTCGACAGGACAGCAGCCAGTCAGCCGATTGAACCGGAGCCGGTATCATTCAAGACCGATTCAGCACGAATGGAAATCAAGTCCATGATCGTACCGGCGATCGAACAGCGGTCGTCTGCTCACGCCCGCGGCAGGGCCACTCGCGCCATGAAAACCGCGAAGTCCACCATGATCGCGGCGAAAGCCGAGCCTCCATCATCCCGCATTCCACTGCCGCATCCCTCGTTGGCACGACTGCAGCACACAAGTAACGCTGCTCCCGAGCCCGATGCGGCGGGAGCAAACATCGCGGATTCGTATTCCACAGGCGATGCCGTTGCGAATTCCGATACCGGAACGATACAGCAGCAGGTGGCGGTGGCTACGGCGGTCGCGGAGCGAATGACCGTCGCCAATGTGGCCCCCGCGCCGCATGGCGATGGCGAAAAGAGTGCAACGAAATCGCCTGACGACACCGACCTTCTGGTTGCCGTTCTGATGGCTCGTCCGGAAATCAAGTTGGTGTCCGATCTAAGCGGCAAGATAATTGCGATAGATGACAGGTATTCTTCATCCAACGGCAATGTCAGGACCGCGATCGCGGCGGCAGGTGCGGCTGAAGTGCAGCTGAGCGAAGGCCAGGCAAAGGCGATCGACCGCTTTATCAGCGCAGAAGTGCCGGCTGCGGTTCTGACCCTGGTGTCTGCGGAAGCGGCGGAGCGGTTTCCCGAAATAGCAGGCTACAAGGTATTTCGAATCCCGCTCTCGCCTCGTTCCCTAAAGCCACGACAATGACCGGAAGAGCGTATTGCGACGAGGCACCGGCTCGATCTCTCACCTGACCACGTCGCTCCATTCGGGGCAACTGCGCTGGTCCACCGGGACAAGCCAGGCCTTGTAGTTGGTCTTGTCGATGATCTCGGCCGGCAGGATGACTTTTTCCGGCAGCGGCTCGCGCTTGAGGTAGCGCACCGCGGCGCGGGTCGCGGTGCAGCCGATCTTGAACATGTTGAAGTCAACTGATGCGAGGATCGCGCCGGTCTCGATCTGCTTTACGGCCGGGAGAATGCCGTTGATGCCGATCACGACCGATGTCCGGCCCGCTTCCTTCAGCGCCTCCAATGCGCCGAGCGCCATGCCGTCATTGGCCGAGAGCACGGCGTCGATCTGCGGATAGGCAGCCAAAAATTTCTCCATCACACGTTTGGCGTCGGGTTGCTGATAGTTGCCGCTGCCGGAGCCGAGCACCTCGATGCCCGGAGATTCGGCGAAGGCGCGCTGGTAGCCGCGGATGCGTTCGCGATTTGTTACCGCCGCCGGGGTGCCTTCGATGACGACGATCTTTCCTTTGCCGCCGAGGGTGTGGAACAGATAGTGCGCTTCGCGGTATCCGATCTCAAAGTCGTCGGCGCCGACATAAGTGACAAAATCGCCAGGCAGCGGATTGGAGACCAGCACGACCGGGATTTTCGCCTCGTTGAGCTCTTTCACCGACGGGATCATGGCGACGTCATCGACAGGAATGAAGATCACGACGTCCGGCCTGTCCTTGAGGACCTGCTCCACCATCGCCTTCTGTTCGTCGACATTGTCCGGCTGCTTTGGCACGAAGTGGATTACCCGCGCCCCTGTCGCGTGCGCAATCTGGTCGGCGGCGATGCGGAACGCCTGATAAGATGGATTGGTCAGGTTCTTGGTGAACACGGCGATGGTCATCTCATCCGCCGCTTTGGCGTGGCCGGCGAACAGGGCCATGGAACAGGTCATCAGTGCCGTTACAAGATATCGCATCGTCGCCTCCTTGTGTTAGCTTCTCGTCATTGCGAGGAGCGAAGCGACGAAGCAATCCATCTTCTTACGGTAGAAGAAGGTGGATTACTTCGCTTCGCTCGCAATGACGATCTCTACAGCCACAGGATCTTCTTGCGGTATTCGAGGTCGGTCAACAGTTGCGCCGCCGGACCGGCGTGAAACACCGCGCCGCGCTCCAGCGCGAACACGCGGTCGGCCAGCGCCAGCACCAGATCGAGATTATGCTCCACGATCACGATGGACGTATGCCGGCGCAGCAAGTCGAACACCTTGAACAGCTCCAGGATCACGGTCGGGGCCAGGCCCTCGAACGGCTCGTCCAGCAGCAACAGCTTGACGTTGCCCGACATCGCCCGCGCCACCGCCACCATCTGCTGCTCGCCGCCGGACAAATAATCCGCCGCAACATCCAGCCGCTCTTTCAGACGCGGAAAATAGTCGAGAATTTGCTCTTCGCTCCACACCGCGCCGTTGCTGCCGTCGGTCTTGCGCGCCAGACGGCCGAGCGAAAGATTTTCCCGCACGCTCATGCCCGCGAACAGACCGCGGCCCTGCGGCACATAGCCTATGCCCAGGCGAGAGATATCCGGGGCCGGCAGCCCGGTGATATTGTTGCCGTCATATTCGATGGTGCCGGAGGCCAACGGCACCAGCCCGGCCAGCGTTTTCAGCAGCGTGGACTTGCCGGCGCCGTTGCGCCCCAGCAGCGCGACGATCTCGCCTTCGCGCACGTCCAGCGTGGCGTTGTTCAGAACGTGGCTCTTGCCGTAGAAGGTGTTGACGGCTTCGAAACGCAGGATTTGCGCCGCTTGCTCGCGGGCCTGATCGGTGCGGCTGTGCTCGACCTCGGGGATGCCGGTACCGGTGTAGATTTCCTGCACGCGCCGGTCGGCGCGTACCGCCTCCGGCGAACCCGTCATCAGCACTTCGCCCTGGTTCATCACGGTGACCTGTTGCGAAAACGCGAGCACGCGATCGATGTCGTGCTCGACGATCAGGACCGGAATATTCGCGGCCACGTTCTTGATCAGGTTCGATACGCGCTCGCGCTCGGCGGCGGCGAGCCCCGCCAGCGGCTCATCGAGCAACAGCACCTGCGGTTTGGAGCCCAGCGCAATGCCCAGATCCACCAGCCGCTGGCCGCCGTAGGACAGTTCACCGCCCTCGATGTCTTCAATGCCTTCGAGGCCGAGGAATTTTATCAATTCGGCGGTCTCAATGTGCACTTGCGGATAGCTGTCGATGTCGCGCCAGAAGTTGAAGCCGATCTTGTGTTGGGCCTGCAGCGAAAGCCGCAAATTCTCGTAGATCGACAGCTCCCGGAACAGGTTTGTGATTTGAAACGAGCGCGCCAGTCCGCGGTGGCAGATCAAATTCGACGGCACGCCTTGAATCTCGCGGCCATTGAGCCGAATGGTCCCAACATCGGCCGTGAACAGGCCGGAGATCAGGTTGAACAGCGTGGTCTTGCCGGCCCCGTTCGGACCGATCAGGGCATGGATTTCACCGGCGCCGATGTGAAGACTGGCGTTGGTCACAGCGCGGATGCCGCCGAAATGTTTTGAAATGCCCTCGATCTCCAGCACGGTGCCCTTGAGACCCTCGGGCATCAGGAAGCCCGGCAGCGGCAGGCCTTGGTAGATCCTGCGGTTGCTCATGGCGGCGCTTTCTTCCGGCGCGGGCCACCAGCGCCGGCTCAGCGTGCCCCAGATGCCGACCAGGCCGCCCGGCGAATACATCACGAAGGCGACGAAGATCAGGCCGAACCAAAGCAGCCAGTTCGGCGTCCAGATCGAAAACAATTCGCGGAACAGGATAAAGAACAGCGCGCCGAGCGCGGGCCCCAGCATGTTGCGCATGCCGCCGATCACGACCATCGCCAACAGCTCGCCGGAAAAAGGCACCGAAACCGCTTCAGCGGAAACCAAATAGTTCTGGAACGCGACCAGCGCACCGGCGAGCCCGGTCACGACAGCCGATATGACGAAGACGCCGAGCTTGTAGCGTTCGACGGGATAACCCTGGAACGTGGCGCGTAGCTGGTTTTCGCGGATCGCCAACAGCACATGGCCGAATGGCGAGCGCGCCAGCCGAAGCAGCATATAAAGCACGCCGAGCCCGATCGCCGCGACCGCGATGTAATAAGTCAGCGCATTATCGAGGCTGAAGGGTCCGATGCTGCCGCGCTTCAGGCCGCCCAGGCCATCTTCGCCGCCGGTTACGTTGCTCCAGCGGAACGCGATGGTGTAGGTGAGCGCGGCGAGCGCCAGGGTCAACAGCGAGAAGTAAACCCCGCGACGCCGCAGAATGACGACGCCAGCAATCGCCGACAACGCTGCGACGATGACCATCGACAACAGCAGCGGCAGCCAGATTTCGCCGCCGAACCAGTGCAACTGGATCAGCCCCGCGGCATAGGCGCCGATGCCAAACCAGGTGCCGTGGCCGAACGACACCAGCCCGGTGTAACCGACGCACAGATTGAGCCCCATCGCCGCGACCGCCAGCGCCACGACGTTGATTCCGGTGTTCAACGACAGACCGAGCATCTGCAGGGCGAACGGCAGCGCCACCAGCGCGAGGCTTGCCAACAGCAATGGCCGATATTTCGAGGCGGGGCCTGCGGTCTTCATTCGAATTTCTCGATGCGTTCGCCGAGCAGGCCGCGTGGGCGCACCAGCAAAATCAAAAACATCAAGATGTAGATCGATGCCTCGCCGGCGGCGGGCACGAAGTGGATCGTGATGCCGCGCACCACGCCCACCAGCAATGCCGCGATCACGACCCCCCAGAAACTGCCGAGGCCGCCGATCACCACCACGACAAAGGCGACGGTGATGATCTCGGCGCCCATCGCCGGATGCACGATGGTGATCGGCGCAAAGAATGCGCCACCCATCGCGGCCATGCCGACTCCGAGCATGACGATGGCGGTCATGTAAGGCTGCAGCCTGATGCCCAACGCCGCGACCATGTCGGGCCGCTGGATGCCGGCGCGCACCACGCGGCCGAACGAGGTCTTGTGCAGCAACAGCCAGACCCCGAGCAGGACAGCGGCGACAACGACGAGAATCAGCAGCCGGTAGCGCGAGAACAGGAAATCGCCGACGATCACCGAGCCGCGAAACACCGGCGGTATCGACGCCGACAAGGGAGCGGCGCCCCAGACGATGCGGATCGCCTGCTCGGCGACCATGGCGAGGCCGAACGTCACCAGCAGGCTCAGGATCGGATCCGCGGTGTAGAAACGCCGCAAGATGAATCGTTCAAACAGCATGCCGAGCATGGCGACCGCGAGCGGCGACAGCACCATGGCTGGGCCGAACCCCAGATACTGCGTGATTTCGACCGAGAGATAAGCGCCAAGCGCGTAAAACGCGCCATGCGCCAGGTTGACCACGCCGCCGACGCTGAAAATCAGCGACAGGCCGAGCGCGATCAGCAGGTAATAGCCTCCGAGCACGAGGCCATTCACCACCTGTTCCAGCAAGAACCCGAATTCCATTCTCGATCCCGGAAGCAAAAGGTGTCGGCAGCGGCGGCGACCGGGCCGGTAACGCCGTCACTGCGAATTGACGCGGGCTGCCCGATGACGGCGCGGCGATTACATAGAGCAGGGGTTCTGCTCCTTGGTGAGCGCAATCGATGCGAGCGATTCGCTCGGCCCCGGGATGGCGGCGCCGAGTTCGAGCGTGTCCCATTTGTCCCTGGCCTGGCCCTTGCCCTTGACCGTGAAAGGATAGGCTTCCTGCATCAGCTGGTGATCCCACGACCTGAAATAGCCCTTGCGCCCCTTCAGAATGTCGAACTCGGTTTCGTTCTCGAAATAGCCGATCAGCTTGTCGGTGCCGGTCGATTTGGTCGCGTTCATGGCCTGCGCCATCATCTTCAGCGAGACGTATTCGATCCAGGCGTGGTTCTCGGGCGGCTTGCCGTTCTTCTTGATGAAATTGGCGACGAAGGTTTTGGAGGATGGGACATCCGAGGTGTGGTACCAGACCGTCGGCCAGGTGCCGCTCAGATTGCCGTCGCCGGCCGCCCAGGCGTCGGCGGTGTTGAGGTTGAAGCCGACGATCGGATAGGGCAGGCCGAATTCGGCGTATTGCTTGATCAGGTTGGTGACCTGGTTGCCGGCAAGGTTAGAGCAAACCACGTCCGGCCTGGCCTGGCGGATTTTCAGCAGATACGGACTGAAGTCGGTGACGTCGGTGGCCACCAGTTCATCGCCGATCAGCTTGCCGCCATTGGCGTCGAAGAACGATTTTGCCGCACGCGCGAGGTCGTGGCCGAAGATGTAGTCAGCGGTCAGGGTGTAGAACTTCTTGTCCTTCATCATCTTGTCGCGCACCAGCGCCTTGCCGACCGCATTGACCATCACCGTGCTCGGGATATCGACGTGGAAGGTGTATTTGTTGCAGTTCTTGCCGCGCAGCGCGTCCGAGCGCGCGCCGATCTGCATGAACAGCCGCTTGTTGCGATCGGCCACCTGCATGATGGTCAGCGCCGAAGCCGAGTTGATCTCGCCCATCAATACCGCGACGCCGTCCTGATCCAGCATGCGCTGGGCCTTGGTGGCGGCGGTGGCCGGGTTGACGGAATCTTCCGATGTGATGTCGAGCTGCCGGCCCATGACGCCGCCGGACTTGTTGATTTCCTCCTCGGCCATGCGAATGCCAAGCTGGGCATACGCGCCAAGCGCGCCGAGAAAGCCAGTCAGCGGCGTGAGGTGGCCGATTTTGATCTTTTCGTTCTGGCCATAGCCGATCGCCGGAAATCCGATGGCCGAGGCGCCGGCAACAGCGGCGCCTGCTTTCAATAATGTTCGTCGGCTGTAGCGGGCCATTTTTGACTCCTCCCAAGGGCGCACGCGATGTCCGCCTGCAACTCAGGCATATGCGAGAATGTGAGATGCTATTTTTTATTGTTAAATGATATTTTCGGAGGCGAGGCCCGCTGTCAACGCCAAAAATACCGTTCGGCTTCGATCACGAAGATTTCGCGGCGGTTTTGGCGCCGAATTCCGCCGAAAGGCGATTGGCTGCCGCCTGAACAATCCGAGCGCTGCTGTGCAGCGCCTGGTTGGACAGGCGCCAGATCGGACCGGAAATGCCGATCGCTCCAACGGTCTGGCCGGTAAAATCCGTTACCGGCACGGCGACACAACGCACTTCCGGATTGAATTCGCCATCGTCAAAGGCGATGCCGCTGCGTTTGATCTCGGCGATTTCGCGCAGCAGCACCGGAATCTCGGTGATCGATTTCGCGGTCGACGGTTTCATGTCGACCCGTTCAAGAAACCGCTTCAGTTGGTCGGGGCGCAGCGAGGCCAGGATAATCTTGCCGAGTGCGGTGCAATGGGCCGGCCGCACCACGCCGACGCGGTCGGTCAGTTGAAATGCGCCGGGACCGCTGGTGCGGGCGATCACGACGACGGCGTCGCCCATCCGCACCGCGAAATGGCCGCTTTCGCCGGTTTCCCGCGACAGTTCCTCCAGCACGGGCGTTGCGACATTCACCATCTCGATTTCGTCGAGGGCGCTCGCCGCCAGCGCAAACAGCGGCCGGCCGACGCGGTAGCGCTTGGAGTCTTTTTCCTGGCGCAGATAGCCGAGCGATACCATCGTCTTGGCGAGATGGAAGGTGGTGGAATTGTGCAGGTCGACCAGCTTGCTCAGGTCCGCGAGCCCAATGCCTTCGCGGTGACGCGCCACCGCTTCGAGGATGGCGAAGGCGCGGCCGAGCGACTGCACGCCGACCCGCTGGCGATCGTCGGCGTCGTCGTCGATATCGGCCTGCGGCGGCGGCTGCACCAGCTCGGCGATGGCGGCCTTGCGCGGGCTCACCTGCTTCTCACTGGTCTTTGGCTTGGTACGCGGTCTCACAGGGTCAGGTCTCCACGGGACGGGCCGGACTGTACCCACCGCTCAGAATAGTTGAACAGCGCCGTGATCATGCCAGACAACCCGGATTTTGATAATACCACAATATCAATTGACGTACAGTATTATGGCAAATAGCTTCCGCGCGCGGGGGCAGTATCGGCAGCGAATTTCCGCGCCGATCTGCTCAAAATCGTCGTACTGGCAGGGAGATATCCGATGTCGCCGCGCAACGCGCTCAATGGGGCTCAGGTTATTGTCGACTACCTGATTCAGGAGAAGGTGCCGCAGGTGTTCGGCCTGTGCGGTCACGGCAATATCCAGTTCATCGATGCGCTGTATGAGCGCGCCGACGAGCTCAAGACCATCTCGGTGCATCACGAAAGCGTCGCCGGCTTCATGGCGGATGTCTATTACCGCGTTTCGGGGCGGCCGACCGCCACCTTCACATCCTGCGGGCCGGGTTCGGCGAACCTGCCGATCTCGCTCGGCAATGCGTTTCTCGACTCGGTGCCGTTCCTGGCGGTGACCGGCAACGTGCCGACCAGCCAGTTCAATCGCGGCGCGTTTCAGGAATTGTACCGGCATTATCAGGCGGACTTTCCCTCGACGGTGCGATCCTACTGCAAGAAGGTGTTCCAGCCGACCCGTGGCGAGATGGTGCCGCTGGCGATCCGCCAGGCCTGGAAGGCCATGACCACGGGCCGTCCGGGCCCGGTCGTGCTCGACGTGCCCTTCGACGTGTTTCTGGAATCGGCGGCCGAGGAAGCCCCCAACGCGCAGGCCTGGAACGGCAATATTTCGAGCCGCTGCGGCGCCGATCCGGAAGGCGTCGTCAAGGCGGTCGATATGCTGCTCGGCGCCGAGCGGCCGGTGATGATCGTCGGCCAGGGCGTGCGCTATGGCGGCGCCGCCGACGAGTTGCTGAAACTCGCCGAGCGCCTGCAAATTCCGGTGGCGGCTTCCGCCAGCGGCCTCGGCGCGATCGACTGCAATCATCCGCTGGCGCTCGGCCTGGTCGCGCGCGCCGGCCATTACCAGGCCAATCACGCGACGCGTCAGGCCGACGTGCTGCTGGCGATGGGCATGCGCTTCGACGATCGAACTTCGAGTTCGTGGATCCCCGGTTACTCCTTCACAATTCCGCCGACGCGGCTGATTCACGTCGACATCGATCCGGAGGAAATCGGCCGCAACTATCCTGTCGCGCTCGGCCTGATGGCCGATGTGCGCACCTTCCTGCGGCAGATTCATGTCGAACTCGACCGCCGCGCCGATCTGACCAAGCGCGCCGATGCCCGCAAGAAATGGCTGGCGCAGATCGACACCTATCGCAAGGAATGGGACAAGTTCGTCGCGCCCGGCTTTTCCGACGACACCACGCCGATCAATCCGCAGCGCGCCGCCCTCGAGATCGACAAGGCACTCCCCGAGAATGCAATCCTGGTCAGCGACATCGGCGTGCATCACAATTGGCTGTTGAGTTTTTGCAAGCCGAAGCGGCCGGACTCGCTGATCGGCTCGATGGGTTTTGGCCCAATGGGTTTTGGCGTTGCCGGCGTGATGGGCGCGAAGTTCGCCGCACCCGACCGGCCCTGCGTGTCGGTGTGCGGCGACGGCGCGTTCTTCATGCATGCCAACGTGCTGGGAACGGCGGTCGAATATAACCTGCCGGTGGTCTGGGTGGTCTGGAACAACTACGCCTATGCCTCGATCCGCGGGCTGCAACGCGGTTATCTCGGCGGCCGCGAACTTGCCACCGACTTCCACGATCCGATTACCGGCGCGCGTTACAATCCGGATTTTGCCGCGATGGCGCGGTCCTGCGGCGTCGAAGGCGTGCGGGTCGATCGCGCCGGCGATCTCGGCGAAGCCATCCGCAAGGGCATCAGTGCCAACAAACCCTATCTGATCGACGTCGATATCGCCGCCGACATCAATCCGAGCGGCGCCGGCATTTGGGAGCTTCCCGGCCTCGGCCGAAGCAAGCCGGGCATTGGAACCCAGTACGAGCCGACGTGACGGCCAGTTCCGGGCGACGTTCTCTCCGCGTCATTGCGAGCGGAGCGAAGCAATCCAGAGCGACGCAGAAAGACCGGATTGCTTCGTCGCTGACGCTCCTCGCAATGACGAGTTGAGAAACCGCAAAACAGAAACATCAGGGAGACCGCATGACACTCGCAGGCAAGAAAGTCGTCGTCGTTGGAGGTTCTTCCGGTATCGGTCTTGCGACCGCCGAACTCGCCAGGCGGGAAGGGGCCGATGTGATCATCGCCTCGCGTAACGTCGACCGCCTGGACGCGGTGGCGGCCAGGTTTAACGCCATCGCGATCCCGGCCGATGTCACCAGCGATGAAAGCATCGCCGACCTGTTCCGCCGTTGCGGCCCGGTCGATCATGTCGTGGTCACCGCCGCGCAGCTCCGCACCGGCCCTTTCAAGACCGTTTCCATGGACGACGTGCGCGCCACGATGGAAAGCAAGTTTTGGGGCGCCTGGCGCGTTGCGCGATCGGCCGACATCCGCCCGGGCGGATCGCTCACGCTGGTCTCGGGCTACCTGAGCATTCGGCCGCGGCCGAATTCCGCCATTGTCAGTGCCGCCAACGGCGCGATCGAGTCGCTGGCGCGGAGCCTCGCGCTCGAACTTGCGCCGGTGCGTGTCAATGCCGTCTCGCCGGGGATCATCGACACCCCGATCCGCGCCGCCATGCCGGAAGAGGCGCGCCGCGACCTGCTCGCAAGGACGGCCGCCGGTCTGCCGGTTGGCCGCGTCGGCGTCGGCGAAGATATCGCGCGGCAGATCCTCGCCTTCATGACAATCGGCTTTGCGACGGGATCGATCGTCTATATCGATGGGGGCGCCCTGATCACCTGATCTTCAGGCATGAACTGCGATTTTCTTATATGACGCGAGATCATCCAAAGCTGGTTGTGGTCGGGCATGGAGCTGCCGGTCTCGCGGCGGCTCTTTCGGCCGCCGAAACCGCTCGCAGCCGCGGCTTGCCGATCGAAATCACCCTGCTTGAAAAATCCCGCGAAGCCGAAGCCGGCGGCAACACCCGCTGGAGCCCTTCCTACATGCGGCTCGATGCACCCGATCGGCTCGGACTCGGTTTTGAAGACGATATGCAGAAAGCATCGGGCGGATTGGCTGATCCAGACTATTTTCGCGCCCTGGCGGAGAATGCGGTCCGCACGATCGGTTGGCTCCAGAGCCACGGCGTCGAATTCGTCATTCCGGTTTATTATCTCAGCGCCGGTCCGGCCCGTATCCAGCCGGTCGGCGGCGGCAGCGCGATTGTTGAAAAGCTTCGCGATGCGGCAAAAAGGGCAGGGGTGAAGGTTCGCTACGAAACGGCGGTGAATGGTCTGGTGATGGTGGAGGGTCGTCGCGTCCGTGGCGTGGAGACTCAATCCAGTGACGGTGTCACAGCAACGCTCGATGCCGATGCCGTTATTCTCGCTTCCGGCGGATTTCAGGGCAACGCCGCGATGATGAGCAAGCATTTCGGTTCGGGCGCAAAAACCCTCAAGCTCATTTCTCCCGCCACGCGCTTCAACACCGGCGACGGCATCCGCATGGCCATGGACCAGGGCGCGCGCGCTTCGGGCGACTGGAACGGCATGCATATCGAGCCGGTCGATCCGCGCAGCAAACATTCCGCGCCGGTGGTGCTGGTGTATCCTTACGGGATCGTCGTCGATCGGGATGGCCGTCGTTTTTTCGACGAAGGCGGCGGCCTCGTGCACGAGACATGGGAAGTTTTGGCCCGCGACATCCATTTCGGAAGACCGAAGAATATTGCGTACGCGATCCTCGACTCCAGTCTGTTCGAAGTCGAAGGTCATGAGCGTGCGATCCGGTCGGAAGTGCCGCCATACCAATCTGAAACGCTTGAAGGCCTGGCAACGCAAATCGGGATTCCCGCCGGCTCTCTGAGAGAGACGGTTGATACGTTCAATGCAGCCGCCAGCGGCGACGCCGCGCGGTTCGATGCGACTCGCTGCGATGGAGTGGCGGCGGCCGGCGCATTGAATCCGCCGAAGTCGAACTGGGCGCGGGCCATCAGCCGGCCGCCGTATCTCGCGTATCCGTTGGTTGGAGCTGTCGCCTATACATTTGGCGGTCTTGCCACCAACGAAAGGGCGGAGGTTTTATCCGGGCAGGCGCCGATGCCCGGCCTTTACGCGGCGGGAGAAACCACCGGCCATTTTTATCGCACCGCGCCGAATGCCGTTGCGGTGCTGCGTGCGCTGGTTTTCGGAAAATTGCGGGACGCGAAGCTGTCGGTTTCCTGCAGACCCGGTAACATCGAAAACGAGCTTGGGAGGAACAACGATAATGGCATCAGAAAATAACGGCGCCTTCATCCGCAACATCGCCGAAGTGCCCTGGCGCGAATTTCCCAATCATTTTGGCGGCGCCTTGTCGAAACCTCTTGTCATGCCGGAGACGGCGGGAGCGCGTCACCTCGATTACCGGATCTCGATGTATCAGCCGATGGCGCATGTTGCCAGGCACAAGCATCAGGTTCAGGAGCAGATCTATCACGTGCTCGAAGGCGAAGGGCTGATGGAGATCGCCGGCAAGAACCATGTCGTGCGCAAGCACGATTTCATCTTTCTGCCGCCCGGCGTCGAACACGCCATCTCGAATTCGGGTCTGGTCGATCTGGT
>Ga0066789_10000613_pt1 | contig 14678 bp, 10 predicted proteins | sample OrgsoiDNA2013049_FD_70960 | JGI IMG/M metagenome (GOLD analysis project Ga0066789, IMG submission 70960) | Permafrost soil microbial communities from the Arctic, to analyse light accelerated degradation of dissolved organic matter (DOM) -... | ecosystem: Environmental > Terrestrial > Soil >...
TGATTGCCGCCCTGTTCGTGCTGGCGGGCTTCAGCAAAATCAGCGACTACGCCGGGACCCAGGCGTACATGCAGCACGCCGGCGTTCCGGGCGCTGTGCTGCCGCTGGTGATCCTGCTCGAGCTCGGCGGCGGCCTCGCCATCATCCTCGGTCTGTACACGCGGCCGGTGGCATTGTTGCTGGCCGGCTTCAGCATCATTGCCGGGGTGCTGTTTCACGGCGGCTCGGCCGACCAGATGCAGCAGATCATGCTGCTCAAGGACATCGGCCTCGCCGGCGGATTTCTGTTCTTGGTCGCCAACGGCGCCGGGCGTCTGAGCATCGACGCTCGCCGGACGCATTGAATCCAAGGAGAAATTAAAATGACCACTCGCAGCCTGGTCCATGTCATCGAGTCCGTGCCCACTTCCGACGGGGCCGGCGTCAAGCTGCGCCGCAGCCTGGGCAGTCAGCGCGGGCTGCACGTGGATCCGTTTCTGATGCTTGACGAGTTTTACTCGGACAACCCGGACGATTACCTCGCCGGCTTCCCGCCGCATCCGCACCGCGGCTTCGAGACCGTCACGTACATGCTCGACGGCCACATGCGCCATGAGGATCATCTCGGCAATCGCGGCGACCTCGGTCCCGGCGGCGTGCAATGGATGACCGCGGCGCGCGGCATCATCCATTCCGAGATGCCGCAGCAGAGCGCGGGACGCATGCGCGGCTTCCAACTGTGGCTCAACCTGCCGTCGAAGGAAAAAATGAAGGCCGCCGGCTATCGCGACATTCCCGCGGACGAGATTCCGTTGGTGGCACTCGCGCACGGCGGCGAGGTGAAAGTGATCGCCGGCACGATCGAATTGGACGGCAAACGGAGCAGCGGCCCGGTGAATGGCGGCGGCGCAAAACTGAGCACCGATCCCTTGTACCTCGACGTACACCTGCCGGCGGGAGCCGAATTCGGCGCACCGCTGGCCGCGGACCGCAATGTCTTTCTCTATGCCTATGAAGGCAGCGCCCATGTCGGTGCGGCCGGCGAGACCAAGCTTCTGCCGCATCGCGCGGCCGGCATCTTGTCCGACGGCGACGGCATCCGCGTGCACGCCGGCCGCGAGGGTGTGCGCTTTTTGCTGCTGGCGGCAAGACCGTTGCGCGAGCCGGTCGTGCAATACGGCCCGTTCGTGATGAACACCCGCGAGGAAATCGAGCAGGCGATCGCCGATTATCGCAATGGGCGCCTGGCCACTATGGCGGCGGCGGGCTAGCGGGGGCGGTTCAGGGTATCCTGTGACGGCCATCGGGCTAGGCAGCTGATTGTCGTTCCGGTCGCTGGCCACGCGGCGTCGGGAGGATAACGCATGAGCTGCTTCAGCACCCGTTCACTCAAGCCCGCGGCGTACGCCGGCGCCGTTGCGGGAGCAAGTCGTTTGAAGCGGATTCTGGAGGGCGGGCGTTTTGCGCTGACCGCGGAAATCACCCCGCCCGCCTCGAGCGATCTTTCCGAACTGCTCTCCAAGGCGGCGCCGCTGAAGGACTTGGCCGATGCAATCAACGTCACCGACGGCGCCGGTGCCCGCGCCCATCTGGATTCGACGATTGCCGCGAGCGCGCTCTTGCAGAATGGGATCGAGCCGATCCTGCAGCTGACCTGCCGCGACCGCAATCGAATCGCCCTGCAAAGCCAACTGCTCGGCGCCGCGGCGCTCGGCATTTCCAACATCCTCGCGCTGCGGGGCGATGATCCGAAGGCCGGAGACCAGCCGGAGGCCAAGCCGGTTTTCGATCTGGATTCGGCCGGCCTGGTCGCGACCGCCGTGGCCATCCGCGACCTGCATCAACTGCCGCATGGGCGCAAGGTCGGCGGTTTTGCGAATTTCTTCGTCGGCGCCGCCGACGCGCCGATCGATCCTCCACAGGGCTGGGTCCCCGCCGGTTTGATGAACAAAATCCGATCCGGCGCGCAATTCGCGCAGACGCAATTTTGCATGGATGCCGGCGTCCTGCGCCGCTACATGGCCCTACTGGCGGAGCAGGGGCTCGCCGGCCGCCTGCATTTGCTGATCGGTGTCGCGCCGCTCGCATCGGCCAAATCGGCGCGTTGGATCAAGCAGAACTTATTCGGGTCCATCATCCCGGATTGGATGATCGAGCGCTTGGATAACGCCGGCGACCCGGCCGCCGAGGGCTGCGCGATGTGCGTCGATTTATTGCGCGAATACTCGGAAATCCCCGGGGTGGGCGGCGCTCATATCATGGCTCCTCTCAACGAGGGCGCGATCACCAAGGTCATGACAACCCTGCGCGCCTAGCCGAAGCACGCGCCCGCGATCGCGGCATCACGGGATCATCCATTGCACGACGTACTGCTGCAGAACGACCAGGATTCCCAAGATCAACGTCAATGCCACGCTGTGCTTGAAGGTTCGCGCCAGGATCAAGCCCTCCCGGCCCTTCAGTTGAGTCACCGACGCGCCGGTGACGATGTTCTGCGGCGAAATCATCTTGCCCATGACGCCTCCGGATGCATTGGTGGCCGCGAAGAGAATCGGATTCAAACCGAGCTGATTGGCGGCGACCACCTGAAGGTTGCCAAAAAGCGCATTGCCCGAGGTGTCGCTGCCGGATAGAAACACCGCGACCCAGCCGAGAAACGCCGACAGTATCGGAAACAACATGCCGGCCCCCGCAACGCCGAGACCGAGTGTGTAGATCATGCCCGAATAGTTCATGAGATAGGCAAGACCCACGATCAGCATGACCGTCAAGATGGCCAGCCACGCTTGCCGCAAGGTCGCCGCGATGGCGCCGACGAATCGGCGCGGGCCGACGCCGACCAGAGCCGCGGTCACGAGATTCGCGAACAAGATGGCCGTGCCCGTACCGAGCGGCTGGAAGGTCCAGTTGGCGGCATAGGGTTTGTGGTACAGGGTGATGAACACCGCGTTGTGCAATCCGGGCCAATGAATGATTTGCTGAAAGACGAGCGCGATTTTCAAATGCGTCCAAGCGATGACGGTCGCAGCCACGACCGCCCACGGAATCCAGCCCTGCCAGGGCGGCACCGCCGCGGCAGCGCCTGCCGTGCTCGCGCTGGGCTTGTGGATCGCGTACGCGGGATCGGCCTTGGGCGACCAGATGCGCAGAAACGCCAAGGTCACGCACAACGAGGCGAGCGCCGCCAGCACATCGGTCAGCGAATAATCGAGGTAGTTCGCGGACGCGAACTGCGCGAGCGCAAAGCTGCCGCCGGCGACCGCCAAAGCCGGCCAGAGCGCGCGCACCGAGCGCAGGCCGCCATAAAGGGCGATGACATAGAAGGGCAGGATTAAGGCGATGAACGGCAGCTGGCGGCCGACCATGGCAGCGAGTTTGACGGCGGGCAGATCGGTCACCTGCGCCAGCACCGTGATCGGCACGCCGAGCGCACCGAAGGCCACCGGGGCGGTGCCGAATATGAGCGTCAGGGTGAGCGCCTCGAGCGGCGGCAGGCCGATCAGAATCAGCAGAGCGCTGGTGATGGCGACCGGGGTGCCGAATCCCGCGATGCCCTCCAACAGGCTGCCGAAGCAGAAGCCGATCACCACGATGACGATGCGCCGGTCATCCGGCAGGTGCTTCACCACCCATTCGCGAAAGGCGTCGAAGCGGCCCGAGACGACCGCGATGTTGTAAAGAAGCAGGCCATTGATGACGATCCACATCACCGGCCAGAGCGCGAACACCGCGCCCGCCGCCACGCTGTCGAGTGCGAGGCTAATCGGATAATTCCAGACCCCGATCGCGATCGCCAGGGCCGCCACCAGACCGGCGAGCGAGGCCAGCCACGCCGGGCGTCGCAACACGCCGAGAGCCACCAATACGGTGGCGATGGGGAGCGCCGCGACCAGCACCGACAGGACCAGGCTTCCCCCGACCGGCGCCAAAGGCTGATTGAACATGAATCCGCTCCCTCCAAACAACGATGTTTGATCGGCTCACCCGCTGCCCAGTCAGTTTCAAGCAACGGCCGCATTTTGTCCAAGCGGAGGCACGCACATTCGCCCGCGCGATTGCCATCGAATGAGGTGATTCCTATCGAGCGCGGAAAAATGCTTCAATGCGCGTTTGGCCAATCCGACACGCGAGAAACGGGATGAATGCACTGATCCGCCGGACCGTTGCCGGCTCCTGCCTTGCCCTGATCGCGCTGTGCGCCGCCGCGGCGGACAAGCGTCCGCTCGAGGCGGACGACTTCGATCGATTGCTCTCCGTCGATGAGCCGGTGTGCTCGCGCGACGGCGGCTGGATCGCCTACACGGTGGAGACCTCCGATCTGGATGCCGACGAGCGCAAGACCAGCATTTGGATGGTGAACTTCGCGGGCACGCAAGACCTGCGGCTGACCGTCACGGCCGATTCGGCCACCAACCCGAAATTCAGCCCCGACGGGCGATACGTGTCGTTTCTGTCGGCGCGCGGGCCCGATGCCAAGGCACAGATCTACCTGCTCGACCTGCGCGGCGGCGAGGCTCAGGCGCTCACCAACGTGTCGGGGGATATCGGCGGCTACGATTGGTCGCCGGACGGATCGCGGCTCGTGATTTCCATGTCGTCGGGGGACCCCGCTGCCGACGGCGGCGGCTCCGCGGCCGCCCATGGCGCCAAGATTCCCAAGCCGATCGTGATCGATCGGCTGCATTTCAAGCAGGACGGCACTGGCTATTTGACCGCGGCCAATCGCGCTCAGCTATATCTCTTCGACATCGCCGCGAGAAAGCTCGAGCCCTTGACCACCGATGCTGCGGTGGACGAGACCTTGCCGACCTGGTCGCCCGACGGCAGGACGGTGGCGTTCTTCGCCGCTCACGACAGCGACGGAGACCGGTGGGGAACTCTGCATTTGTATCTGATCGATGCGCGCTCCGGCTCGGCGCCGCGCAAGCTCGCCGATTTTTATGCGCCCAACAAGACCGCGTTGCTCTGGACCCCGGACGGCACGCATCTGGTCTTCACCTCCGGAATTGAAGCGCGGTTGAACGCCTACATTCAGGATCGCCTCAGCGTCGTCGCGGCGAGCGGCGGTGCCTCGAAGGTGCTGACCGAGCGGCTCGACCGGGCGCTGTCCTCTCCCGCGATGGCGGCCGATGGCGCCTCCGTCAGCGCGATTCTGGAGGATGACGGCATCGAGATTCCCGTGAGCGTGCGGCTCGACACCGGGAGCGTGGAGCGGCGCGTCGACGCCAAATTGTCGGCCACCGCGCTGTGCAGCGGCGGTGGGCACGTGGCGGCGGCGTTGAGCACCGACAGCACCGTGCCGGAGATTTATTCGGTCGAGGGCGCAAAACTGCGAAAACTCACCTCGCACAACGATGAACTCGTGAGCCGGTTGGCGCTCGGCTCGGTCGAGGACATTTCATTTGCGAGCCGCGACGGTTCCCGGGTCCACGGCTTGATGGTCAAGCCGGCAAATTTTCGGGCAGGGCGCACCTACCCCACGGTACTGTGGATTCACGGCGGACCCAACGGCCAGGATTCTCACGGTCTCGCCATCGATGCGTATTCGCCGGCTCTTGAACGACAATCGCTGGCTGCGCAGGGATATGTGGTCCTCGGCATCAACTATCGCGGCAGCAGCGGACGCGGGGAGGGATTCGCCAATACGATCGGCGCCGACTGGGGCAATAAGGAAGTGGCGGATCTGCTCGCGGGTGTCGACTATGCGGTACGCGAGGGGATCGCCGACCCGCACCGCCTCGGCATCGGCGGCTGGAGCTACGGCGGCATTCTCACCGACTACACCATCGCCTCGGATCGGCGCTTCAAGGCGGCGATTAGTGGCGCGGGCAGCGGCAATCAACTCTCGATGTACGGCAGCGATGAATACATTCTGCAGTACAACGCCGAAATGGGTCCGCCTTGGCGAACTTTGGACCGTTGGATGCGCGTCTCCTACCCATTTCTTCACGCCGACCGCATCAAGACGCCCACGCTGTTTCTTGGCGGCGACAAGGATTTCAATGTGCCCATTGGCGGCGGCGAGCAGATGTACGCGGCGCTGCGCACGCTCGGTGTGCCGGCCCAGCTCGTGGTCTACCCCGGCCAGTTTCACACGCTGCGGCGGCCGAGCTACATCAAGGACTGCGAGCAGCGCTACGTTGCCTGGTTCGGCCGCTATCTGGCGCCCGCCGCCCCGTGAGGGGCGCGGCCTGCGAAATGGCTCACAAAATCGCAATGTCCGGGTGAGTCCATATTGCCCCTTGGCGGGCGGCACAGCCAGAACTGTGATTCACAACCGCCCACTCTGAGGCTCCTTCCCCGACCCTAGGGCATGTTGCATGGGGCCTGTGGGTATCGATCCCACGGCGCCGCCGCGCAACCGGTTTCTCAGACGTCCATTGGAATGAGGGAGCGCGGCCTTGTCTCAAGCAGCACGAACCAAGGCGGCTGCCAATTCGCACCACGAGTCGGCATCCGCGCCTGCCGTCTCACGGCGCAGAAAATCCCCGGTATTTCTGGTAACCCAGGACGAATCACTGTGGCCGCTGCTCGGCAACGGCTTGGACCGCGATTGGACGCTCAAGCAGGTCGACACCATCGAGGAGCTGATGGCAAACGCGAGTGCCGGCCAGTCCGGCATCGTGGTGTGGGATGCGCGCGCCGCGGCGGATCACACGGCCGATTTATCGCGTTTGCAATTGCACTCCGAGCGCTTCGCCGTCATCGTGATCGACGCCGCGTCGAATGTTGACCCATGGCGGGTCGCGATCCAGCAGCGACGGATCGTGGCGCTGCTCGGCATTCCCTTCAACACCGAGCAATGGCGCGAAATTCTGACGAGCGCACGCGAGGAGTGCCAGGCGCGCCTCGCCGTACTCGGTGAGGCCGGCGCCCCGGCAACGGCGTCCGCGGCGCAGGACGTCCCGGGCCGACGCGGGCTTGCGCGGTTCGCAGTTTGGATCGTCGCTGCCGCGTGTGCTGCGTGCGGCGCCGGGTACCTGTTGTATCGCAGCATCGACCACCGCGCGCCCGCGACGCCGGCAGCGACCGTCGCGGCGACAGCCCGAGTCAACGCTCCCGCTGCCAAACCGGTGCCGGCGGTGGACGAGCAGGTCGATGCGCTTCTTGAGAGCGCGCGGCAAGCCATGCTCGATCGGCACTTCATCGAGCCGGCCGACGGCAATGCGCTGGCGTACTATAAAAGTGTTCTGTTCTTGGATCCCGGCAACGGCGAAGCCCGACAGGGCCTGGAACGCCTCGCGCAAATCCTGTTCGCAAGGGCCCAATCGGATTTGAACGAGCGCAAATTCGACATGGCGCTACAGGCCCTCGAAACCGCGCGCAGCATCAGTCCCGGAGATCCCCGGTTGGCCGATCTCGATGCGCGCGTCGAGTCGCTGCGGGCGGAGCTGGGCCCGACACAAATTCAAGCGGCGCTCAATGCGGGTAATTTCGATCGGGCAACGGCGTTGCTCGAGGAGGCGGTGCGCGCCAAGTCGGTGAGCGCCGCGCAGACGACTCAGTGGCGCGAGGAAATTCTGCGGCGCAGGGCAAAGGCTGACGTCGGGCGTTTGGTCAAGCTCTTGGCGACCCGATTGCAGCAGGATCGACTGGTCGAGCCGCGCGGCGACAGCGCCGCCTATTATTTACAACAAGCACGACAGGCGGGTGCGAGCGCGTCGGATCTGCAAGAGCAGACCGATGCGTTGAATGCCAAATTGCTGCGGGCTGCACGCACCGCCTTGGATGATCGCCGGCTGGTCGATGCCGATCGGTTGCTCGACGCGGCACACGACGCCGGCGCGGCGCCCGCCGCGATCGCCGCGCTGCAACACGACCTGGATGGGGCGCGCGACGGGCAGGCGCGAGAAAAGATCATTCAATCGCAAAATCTCGAGTTGGCGCGGGCGCGCCTCGCGGGCGGCCAGCTGGTCGAACCGGACAACGACAGCGCTCTTTACTATGTGAATCAACTGCGTACGTCCGATCCGTCGGGGCCGGAGTGGATGCAGATTGCCGGGGCGCTGCAAATCGCGATCGTCGTACGGGCGCGCGCGGCGCTCGAATCGGGGGATGCGGCCAAAGCGGAATCGCTGGCGACGCTGGCGGGCGGCCTCGGTGGAACACCCGAGTTGAACGAATTGAAGGAGGCGCTGGCGAAGCAGCCACCGAAGCAGAGCGTTGCGGAGACGGTCGCGGTGAAATCGCTGGTGACCGTCAAGCCGCTGAAGCTCGACTATCCGGCGTCCGCCCTGGCCGGCGGCGTCGAGGGCTGGGTGGATTTGGCGTTCGACGTGACCCGCGAAGGCCAGGTTGCCAATGTCACCGTTGTGAATTCATCGCCACGCAACGTTTTCGACCTGGCGGCGAAAAATGCCATGTCACGGGTGCGCTTCCAGCCGGTGATGAAGAATGGCCAGGCAACTCCCGTCAAGTCGACATTGCACGTCGCCTTTCGGCTCGATCATTAGTGAAAGAACCCTCGATGCCGCACGCTATGGACACGATGGCTACACGGGAACCGGCAGCGGACAAGCCCGAATCGGGCCCCGCGCGCAGTGTCCCTCGCGCGAGCCATCTGTGCCTGGTGGTCCATGACGATCTCGAATTGCGCCTGAAGCTCGCAAGTGTGGTGCGCCGTACGGCCGTGAAGCTCGACGCCGACACCCTCACCGAATCGGGACTCGGGAGCCTGTCGATCGGCCAGCTCCGTTCGTACGTCGCGGTGCTGCTCATTGTCGAGTTCATGCAGCGCGGCGAGGGGGCCGACCCGCTCGCGGCCGTGGCCCGATTACGGGCGCGCATGCCGCGCATGCCGATATTCGTATTCGCGCGCCATGGCGATGAGCGCTGGGCGGCGCGCGCGATCAAGGCGGGCGCCGCCGATTACTGGCCGATTCATTCGGTCGATCTCGCCGAGCTGGGGGCCGCCCTGCAGCCGCTTCTGCATCCATTGCGCGGCGCCGTCGCGCCGTTGCCGGAAACGCATGACGTGCCGGAGGTGGCGGGGTACCAGGTACTGAAAAAAATCGCCCAATCGGCGGCGGCGGCGGTGTACCTCGCGCGCAGCGACGATCTGGCGCAGTCGGTCGCCCTGAAAGTGCAGCACATCGACGGCAATGCCACCATCACCGATGAGGATCGCCAGCGATTCTCGCGCGAATGCGCGATTCTCTCCAGCTTGAATCACCGCTCGATAGCGGATGTCATCGACTACGGCATGACGGCCAAGTGCCTATATCTCGCAATGGAGTATTTCCCTTGCGGCAGCATGCGTGAGCGCTTGCGCAATCCGGTGAGCGAAGCCGATGCGGTGAACTATGCCAGGCAAATTGCCGAGGCGCTGCAGCTGGTCCACTTGGCCGGCATCGTGCACCGCGATCTCAAGCCGTCGAATCTCATGCTGAGCACCGACAATCGGATCGTGCTGATCGATTTCGGGTCGGCGCGCGCCCGCCTCGTGCCGCACGAGTTGTCCTCCTCGGATCCGATAACCGGGTCTCCGTATTACGCCTGCCCCGAGCAAATCGCCGGCAAGGAGCCGGATCTTCGCGGCGATTTGTACAGTCTGGGGGTGATGCTGTACGAAATGCTGGCGGGCTCCCTGCCGTTTCTCGGCAGCAGCGTATCCGAGATATTCCAGGGGCATCGCCTCTCGGCCGTGCCGGCCCTGCCGGCGACGCTGAGGCGATATCAGCCGGTGGTCAACCGTCTTTTGGACAAGAAGCCGGAGAATCGTTATCCGTCGGCTGCGCATTTTCTTCAAGAGTTCGAAACGGTGGCCGCCCCTGTCGCACAGCGAAGGCGCCGCACAGATCAGAATGGAGCGCTCAACACATGATGTCTTGGCTACAAAAATTTCCGTCCGTGCGGCTGAGTCCGCGGGCGCTCGTCGTGGTGGTGACGGTGCTGGGCCTGGGATTCGTCGCCGCGGTGCTGATACCGGGATTTGAGCTTGCCAGCGAGCTTGCCAATACAACGGCGGCGTTGAAGCTGGTCGGCGAGCAACGGCGCCATCCGGACCTCATCCGCTCCTCGCTCGATTTGGTGCGCGACCGGTTGGGTACGCGCGGATACATCGAGGCGCCGCTCGATCAGATTCGTACCGCGGTGAAGAGTTTCGAGGAGACGCAGGCGCGGATCGAGCGTGCGCAATCGGGCGGCTGGTTCGAATCGTCGAGCGATACGGCGGCGTTCGCCCAACCCGGCCTCTTGAGCCACACTTCGGCACTGCGCGATCTGTGGAAAGCGGAGCGGCAGAGCCTTGCGCCCCTGATCGGCTTTACCGGCGTGCCGTATCGCGACGACGAGGCGAGCGGCACGGCCTTGAACGAGGGCGGCCGCGCGTTGTCGGGCGAGGTGAGCGCCGCGGTTCGTGCCGCGCGCCGTCAGCTGCCCGCCATCGACGCCGAACTCGCCGCCATCGGCCAGCAATTGCAGTCGCAAAATGCCCACTCGGCCTTGCAGCTGCGCATCGTCATGCTTGCCGGCCTGTTGATCGCAACGGTGCTGGTGCTCGCGGTCACGATTCTGCTGAGTGCGCGCGGCCGCCAGTCGAACAGCTTGCGCGAGGCGCGTCAGCAGACCGAGGACATCCTGCGCACGGTCAAGGACGGTTTGTTCCTGCTCGACCGGAACATGATCATCGGTACGACCTATTCGACCGCCATGGAAAGGTTGTTCCAGCGCAAGGATTTCGCCGGACTGAAATTCGCGGATTTACTGCGAGACATCGTCGCCGAGCGGACGCTGGTGACTGCCGAGAAGTTCGTCTCGATCCTGTGGTCGGAGCGAACCAACGAAAATCTGGTCAAATCGATCAATCCATTGGGCGAAGTGGAAGTGCGCATCTACCATGGCCAGGGAAACGTCGACACGCGCTATCTGGAGTTCGATTTCCACCGGGTGCGCGTCGACGGCGAGATCACGCACGTGTTGGTGTCGGTGGCCGACATCACCGCGCGGGTCGATCTGGCTCACGAACTCACCGCCTCGCAAAACCAGGCGCAAGCGCAGGTCGATACGCTGCTCGGGATTTTGCACGTCGATCCGCTGCAATTGGCGTCCTTTCTCAGCGATTCCGAAGCGTCAATGAAGATGATCAACGCGGTGCTGCGCGAGCCGGCGCGGGAAGAAGGCGCCTTCCGCCGGAAATTGGACGGCCTGTTTCGGCAGGCCCACTCGGTCAAAGGCGAGGCGGCATCCTTGGGGTTGTCGTCGATCGAAAGCCGCGCGCACGCCTTCGAGGAGGATTTGAAGGCGCTTCGCGACAAGTCCGAGCTGTCGGGCAACGATTTTCTGCCGCTGGTCATCAAGCTCGACGATCTGTTGACGCACCTGCAGTCGATCAACGACCTGGTCACGCGCCTGTCGAAGCTGCACTTGAAGGCGCAGGAGTCCGTGCATGCGGCCACCGCGGTGACCGAGGGTGTGGGACAGGTGAAGAATGCCAGACAGCCGGATGTTGCGCCGAGGACGGAACCTGCGGCCAAAACGGACTTGCAGGCCTCCGCGGATGCGGCGGCTCGCCCCGAGATTGCACCGCTTCTGCAACGGCTCGCGGCGCGCGTCGCCGGGGAAAGCGGCAAGGAGACCGCATTGGAGTGCGTCGGTTTTGAGGCGATTCCGGACCTGTACCGGCGCTTGATCAAGGATGTGGCGGTGCAAGCCGTGCGCAATGCCGTGGTTCACGGCATCGAGCCGCGCACGGTGCGCGAGTCGTTGGGCAAGTCCCCGGCCGGTGCGGTGCGCCTCGAATTTCAGTCGCTGCCCGACGCTTACCGGCTGACGATCGAGGATGACGGTACGGGGCTGTCGACCGAGCGCATCAAAGAGACCGCGCTGCAGAAGGGTTTGATAACCGCCGCGCAAGCCGAAGTCATGGATGCCAAGCAGACGCTCTCGCTGCTGTTCCAGGCGGGCTTTACGATGGCGGAGCAGGTCACCAAGGATGCGGGACGGGGCGTCGGCATGAATTTGATCGCCGAGCGCGTGCGCGAAGCCGGCGGGCGGGTGAGCATCGGGACGCGACCCGGCAAATTCACGCGCATCTCGGTGTCCCTGCCGCTGCCGTCCAAACGAATCAACGTGACCGAGGCCGCATGATGAATGTTCCGAGCCGATCGCAAACGCCGCTCAAACTGATGATCGTCGATGATTCGAACATCATCCGCCGCCGCATCGAGCGTTCGCAGCAAATCGATCGATTGGAAGTCGTCGGGTCGGCGAGCAATGGGCGCCAGGCGGTCGAGCTGTTTCACCGCACGCGACCGGACGTCGTGACCATGGACTTGACGATGCCGGAGATGGACGGCATCGAGTGCGTTCAGGAACTGGTGGCGATCAATTCCAAGGTGCTGATACTCGTCGTTTCGGCGCTCGCCGACAAGGCCACCGCGGTGGAGGCGATCGAAAAGGGCGCGAACGGCTTTCTGTGCAAGCCGTTCACCGATCGGCAGCTCAACGACGCCTTGCAGGAATTATTGTTGGACGCATGAGATGCTGAAAGAGGCCGAAATCCGCACGTTTATCGAAGGCGCGACGCGGTATTTCGAAGTGTCCGCGCAGCAGGGGGCGAGCGTCGGTTCGCCGTACCTGGTGACGGACGGCAATCCGGGCGCCTACGACTACACCGGCGTCATCGGCATATCCGGCGCCCGCAAAGGTATCGTGTACTTTTCGGCGCCGCGCGGCATGCTCACGGTGTTGTTGATGCGCATGCAGGAAACCGACACCAGTGACGAGAACATCAAGGATTTGGTGGGCGAAGTGGCGAACACCATTTCGGGAAACGCGCGCAAGGATTTTGGCCGAAATTTCATCCTGTCGGTGCCGACCATCGTCGGACACGACATGGAAAAGGTTACCGCACCGTACGCCAAGTCGTATGTCATACCGATCAACTGGCGCACGCATTCGGCGAAGCTCGTGGTGTGCCTCGAGTAGGCTGTCGGCCCTGTCACCCGCCACCCGTCACCCGTCGCTCGGCGACCTCTTCGGCTTCCATCCCGGCGAGCCCGTGAGATTGCGGTTCGGCCATTGATCGCCCACCGCGGGCAGGATTCCCTGCTTGCCGGTCACCACTTCCGGCGCGATCGCGTACACGATCGTCGACCCCATTCTCGGAAATGAACCCCGCTCCCGGCCCCATGAGCCGGGTGGGGCGTATTTGGCCATGAACGATTCGTAGAACCGGGTCTTCAGGGCCGGATCGTGCAGGATCTTGATGCGTCCAAACAAGATCACCGAACGGTACGACACCGAGGTGTCGCACTCGACGTGCCCATAGGGAAAAATCTGGCCCGGTTCGTCTACCTCGAAGCTCACGCGGTCGCAATGGCGAACATTGGCAATGAAGTGTCCTTCATGCGCCGCGGTGTGCAGATAGACGGTGCCCTCAAGCCATGTGAACAGGTTCGGAACGACATACGGATAACCGTCATCGCCGACGGTGGCGGTGCGTCCGCTAAATGCGTGGGCGAGAAATTCCTCCACCTCCGCGACGGTCATTATTTTGTCGGTCCTGCGAAGCTGCCCGCGGCGTGGTTTGGCGGCCGGGTTTTGCGTCATGGAAATTGCCAGGTTCGTTTATTGACCAAGATCCGGCTATCATAGCGCCATCTCGCGCTGCAGCCCCATGATACGGCCACATCGAAGGGCGCGGGGCAGGCGGCGTTTCAACGGGCTCCGCTGAGGCGCCAAGGACAATACGATGTCGATTGCGAAGAGCAGTATTCCGGCGGACTCTTTGTGGCAGAAGGATCAAGACCACTTTCTGCATCCGTGGACGCACTTCGACTCGTTCAAGCGCGACGGTTCGCTGGTGATCCGCGAGGCACAGGGCGCCTACGTGTGGGATGCGGCCGGGCGGCGCTATCTCGACGGGATCGGCGGGCTGTGGTGCGTGAACATCGGCTACGGGCGCCAGGAGATGGCCCAGGCCATCGCCGATCAGGTGGTGAAGCTCAGCTATTCGAACACCTTTGTCGATTGCACCAACGAGCCGGCCACAGAACTTGCGGCCAAGCTCGCGCAGCTCGCCCCCGGGTCCTTGAATCACGTCGCCTTTTCGCTGTCGGGATCCTGCGCGAACGACACCGCGGTTCGGCTCGCTCATTTCTATCACTCGCGTCGCGGCGAACCCAATCGGCGTGTGATTCTGTCGAGATACAACTCCTATCACGGCTCGACCTATCTCGGCATGACGCTCGGCAACCGTGAGGGCGACCGCTCCCCGCATTTCAAGTATATCGAAGGCCTGGTGCACCATCTCAGCGCGCCGTATTCCTACCGGCGCCCCGAGGGCGTGAGCGAGGCGCAATTCACCGATCAGTTGGTGGCCGAATTGCGGGATGCGATCCGCGACATCGGCGCCGGCAACATCGCCGCCTTCATCGCCGAACCCATCCAGGGGGCCGGGGGCGTCGTGCCGCCGCCGGCCGGGTATCTGCCGCGCATGCGAGAGCTGCTCGCGCAGCATGGAATTCTCTATATCTCGGACGAAGTGGTGACGGGGTTCGGCCGTGTGGGGCACTGGTTCGCCTCGTTCGATGAATTCGGCATCGAACCCGACATTCTAGTGTCAGCCAAGGGACTGACCTCCGGCTACCTGCCGCTGGGAGCGACGATCTATTCGGATCGGATACACGAGGTGATATCCGCCCCCGATCCGCAGGCATGGTTCACCCATGGATTCACCTACTCAGGGCATCCGGTCT
>Ga0066789_10000614_pt1 | contig 14673 bp, 11 predicted proteins | sample OrgsoiDNA2013049_FD_70960 | JGI IMG/M metagenome (GOLD analysis project Ga0066789, IMG submission 70960) | Permafrost soil microbial communities from the Arctic, to analyse light accelerated degradation of dissolved organic matter (DOM) -... | ecosystem: Environmental > Terrestrial > Soil >...
GGCTACTGCCGCGGCGGTGTGTCGGTGTGGATTCGTCATGGCGATCTCTCCGGTCGATGGTTGGTTCGATGAGCAGGGTCAGTCACTCGCCCGTCACTGCGCGGCTCGTCAGGCTCAGAGCCGGCCGGCGGCGATCTTGCCCAGCGCGGTCAGCGCATCGGGGGTGATGTTGGTGTCCAGGCCTGCCTGGATGTTGATCGACATGAGGTCGGGCCCCTTCAGGATGTACATCGCGGCGACGGCGCCGCCGACAATGGTGAGGCAGGCGCCGTCCGCCACGCCGCTCACCTTCTGGTTGGTGCCGCAGAGCGTGTCGAACAGGCTCTTGCCGCCGCTGTGATCGACGACGATCGTGACGACGCCTGCGCCGGTATACGCGCACGCCGTCGTCGTGCCGTCGGAATTGTCCGTCCCGGGCCCTGGATCAGAGCCCAGTAAAGGGGTCAACTCCTGCTCGGTGAGGAGTGAACAGGCCTTCACTTTGCCGCCCGAGGCTCCGGGGGTTGTCGTGCTCCCTGCCGATGTGGTGGCCTGACTGGCCGGGGTGGTGGGGGTAGCACCGGCGGTGGTCTGCACCGCCGGTGCACCGGCCTTCGCGGCGGCCGCGCTGCTGCCGCACGCGGCCAACAGCAAGCATCCGGTCATGGCCAAAGCGGCCAAAGCGGCTGAAGCGACGCTGCTTCGGGGTGGATTCGTCATGGCGGTCTCTCCGATTGATGGTTGGTTCGATGAGCAGGAGTCAGTCAGGCGTCCGTCAGTACGCGACTCGCCAGGCTCAGAGCCGGCCGGCGGCGGTGGTAGCCAGTGCGATGACCCGGTCCTTCGGCGGTCCCGTCGACGCGGGGGTTTCGATCGTGATGGAGACGCAGGTGTCGCCCTTGAGGAAGTAGACGGTGGCCTCTTGGGCACCGGTGGCTGGTGTCTCGAACGCACGGTCGCCGACGCCCGGGACGTCGACGGAGTTCGGCTGGCGATTGCTGTCGCACAGCGCCTTCCCGGCGATGGAACTCGCGTTCACCTGCACGCCCCCTGACGCGATGGTGTAGTTGCATCTGCTGTTTGTGCCGAAATCTCCTCCCTGCGTTTCCTCGTGGCTGGCGCCTGGGTCTGCACCCAGAGCCGTTGTTGCGTCCTGCTCGCTGACCAGCAGACAAGCGTGCAAAGGGCTGCTGGCGGCGGGGGAGGACGTGCTGCTGCTTCCATCCGACGCCTTCGCCCTACCGCTCGCGTTCGGCGCGGGCTGTTGGATCGTCGCAGCGGGTGTTCCGGCGGCGTGGGAGGCCCCGGAGCCGGTGCTGCAGCCGCTCAACGCGAGGATCATGGCTGCGGCTAGGGGAAGTGCGCTCTTCGTTAGGACAGTCATGGTCATCCCTTGGCTTTGTTGGTCATCACGATCTCCGGCGGAGTGATAGCTGGGTCGAAATGAGGCGGGTCATAGATCGAGTGCGGGCAGGACCCGGGCGGTGTGGGTGCCCGCGCGGCGAAGGGCTTCCAGCACGGTCGCGGCGTCGTCGGCGTCGACGACACACAGGCAGGTTTGGTGCGTCGGGACGTAGGTGGCGTGCAGGATCTGAACGGGTTGGCCGTTCGCGGTCATGGCGGTGGCGATCCCCCGTAGCGCTGACAGCTGGCCGCCGAGGTCGGCGACGGCGGCGACGGTGACGGCCTGCTCGATGACGAAAGTGCTCATGGCTGGAACGCTAGGGGCGGGGACGGCCGACCGGACCCGTGGGACTACGGGTACACCACCTGATTCGCCGGAGCCGTGTCCATGGGGTGTAGGCGCCGTAGAGTGCGCACCCGAGACCGACGTTGACGGGTCGTGATGTTGTGGGTGAACGGGGTGGCGTCGGTCCGCTGATCGCGCGTCCGGTAGAGGACGCCGCGGTCGCCGCGTTCGTCGGCGGCTTGGGCAATGCGGGGGCGCTCGTCCTTGAAGGTGAGCCCGGGATCGGCAAGTCGACGCTGTGGGGCGCGGGGGTGGCCGTGGCGCTCAGCCGTCCGGGCACGGTGCTGTCCGCGCGGGCGGCTCAGGTAGAGGCGAGCATGTCATTTGCCGGCCTCGGTGACCTGTTCGAGCCGGTCGCCGATCGGCTGGTGGGCCTGGGTCCGCTGCAGCAGGCGGCCTTGGACGTCGCGTTGCTGCGCCGGACGCCCGGTTCGGTTCCTCCCAGTGAACGCGAGATCGGTGTCGCGGTGCTCGCAGCTTTGCGGTTGTTGGCTGCCGAGGGGCCGGTGGTGGTCGCGATTGATGACGTGCAGTGGTTGGACCGGGCCAGCGCCGAGGTGCTGAGCTATGCACTGCGGCGTGTCCGTGGCGAGCAGGTCCGTGTGCTGCTGACTCGGTGGACCGATGTCGATGACGGGGCTACGGACATGTCACCGAGTGCGGCGGTGGTGCTGGATGCCGCCGCCACCCTCACCCTGCAGGTCGTGCGGGTTGGGCCGTTGCCGGATGCGGACGTTACCGCGTTGGTACGTGGGCGGCTCGGGGCGGCGGCGTCGCCGGCTGTCGAGCGGCGGCTGGTTGGTGCCGCTCGCGGCAATCCGTACTGGGCGCAAGAGCTGGCTGCCGCGACGGCGGCGACGCCGAACAGTGCAACCGAGATCGCGGTCCCGCCGACGCTCGGGATCCTTCTGACGGCACGGCTCGCGAGACTGCCCGCCGATGCCCGTACCGCTTTAGTTGTCGTCGCCGCCATGTCCCGACCCTCGTGGGCCGCTGTCAGGCGGGCACTGTCCGACTTGGTCTCCGACCCGGACGCCGCACTCGACGATGCAGTGGCGGCCGGGGTCATCACTGAGACGTCGGGGCGCCTACGCCCAACGCACCCGCTGCTCGGCTCGGCTGCCTTGCGCGCACTGGCGCCCAGCCGGCGGCGCGTGTTACACGGACGGCTCGCCGAGATGACCGCCGAGCCTGAACAGCGTGCCCGGCATCTTGCGTTGGCGACGACCGGTGAACCCGATGTTGCCGTCGCCGCCTCGTTGGACCTCGGGGTCTGCTCAGCGCGCTCTCGCGGCGCCAGCCACGCTGCTGCGGAGCTAGCCGACCTCGCGGTCCGGTTGACTCCGTCCTCCTGCGCTGTCGACCTGGCCCGACGACGACTTGACGCGGCCGAGTTGTACTTCGCCGCCGGAGATCTCAGCCAGGCTTGCGCGTTCGGCGACGATGTCTTGGCGGACGGGCCGGCCGCCGACGTCTGGCCGCGACTTCTCCCGTTGCTCGTCGAGGTCACCTACTGGGTACGTGGCCAGGCGGCTGCGCAGGCCTTGCTGCACTCGGTGCTCGCGGCGCCCGACGCAGACCCCCGGCGGCGCGCCGTGGCGCTGGCTTGCGCCGCTGACGTGGGCGACGGAACGGGGCGCGCGCGTGCGCTACTGGCCCAGGAGTCGATCGATCTGTTCGACACCCTCGGCGACACCGACCCCGGTGTCCTTTCCACGGCTTTGGTCTACTTGGCGGAAGACCATCTCGACCATGGTCACGGTGTGTCCTTGGACCTGCTCGCCCGGGCGGAAGCGGCCGAGGAACGGCAGCAGATCGCTCAGCCGCGCTGGATCCCGGTTCTCAACAGAGTGCGCAGCATTCGCGCCTACCAGCTCAAGATCGTCGATGATCTGGACGGCGCCCGGACGGAACTTCTCCGCGCGCTCTCGACCGCGCGCAATGAAGGCGACGACAGTTCACTTCCCGCCGTGCTCGGTCACCTGGCGCTGACCGAGTGCTGGGCGGGCAACTTCCGTGACGGTCTCGCCGCGGCGCAGGAAGGTCTGGCGCACGCGGCTCAGACCGGTGGTGTCGCGCCGGCGGTGCTGTACGCCGCCCGCGGGCTGCTCGCCGTGCTCACCGGAGACCCAGACACCGCCCGCACTCTCGTCGGTGGCCAACTGCACAGCACTTCCGGTGCCATCGCCAGCAAGCGCACGCTGGTCTATCAACACGTGCTCGGCCTCGCAGCGCTGCTCGACGGCCAACCCGCGGCTGCCCTCGAGCATCTCGAGGAGGCCTGGAGCATCGCCGCTGCGCTGGGAATCGAGGAACCAGGCAGGCGCCAGCGTCTAGAAGGTGATCTCGGTGAAGTGCTCGTGGCCTGCGGGCAGCTTGATCGGGCCGCAGCGCTCGCGGCGAGTCAGTGCGAGATGGGGGAACGATCCAGGCGGCCAACCCTAACCGGCGTCGGCTGGCGCATACACGGCCTCGTGCTGGCCGCCCGCGGCGAACTCGACGCCGCGGTCGCGGCGCTGAACGCCGCCGTCGCAGCGCACCAACTCTCGCCACTGCCGCTCGAGTTGCCGCGCAGCCAGCTCGCGTTAGGGCAGATCCACCGGCGACGGCGCGCTGTAGCACTCGCCCGAACCAACCTCGACGCCGCTGCACACAAGTTCGCTGCGATCGGAGCCACACCCTGGGTCGCGATCACTCAAGCACAGTTGACTCGCATCGGCGCAACACGCCCCGCAGGACAACTCACTCCCACCGAAACCCGAGTCGCAGCGCTGGCCGGGCGCGGACACAACAACCGCGAAATCGGTGCTCAACTCTACGTCAGCGTCCGCACCGTCGAGGGCCACCTCGCCGCGATCTACCGCAAGCTCAGCCTCCGCGGCCGCGCAGACCTGGCCCGACACCCAACGATCGGAGAATGACGGGTCGCAGGTTCGTGGACGGAGGTCGAACGCTCTCCGCGCTCTGCGTTGCTGCGCTCAGCTCAATCCTTGACACACCAGCAGACTTATCGGCGTTTGGTCGATGCCTGCAAACCGTGCTCCTAACTTGCACGCATTTGCCCGATCTGAGCTTACGAAACAGTCGCATCCATGTGGCAAGAAAGTGTAAAGGCAAGGTCAGAGGTCGTGCGCCGCCAGGGACTTGAACCCCGAACCCGCAGATTAAGAGGAAAACCTGGCCCGTGATGACGCGTGGGGCCCAATGGTGGCTGGTGGTGTTTCCGCAGGTGCTGCTGCTGCCGTGTCCGGACGTGCCGAGTTGAGCGGTCGAGCCTGACAACGGCTGGGACCATGACGTCTGTCCCGGATCGGAACCGCCGAGGATCAACTCGTCTAGCTCGGGGTGCTGTCGTTCTGTGTTGGAGGAGGTGGCAGCCAAGACCTGGGGTGGGCTCGTTACCTCGGACTTGGAGTCAATCCAGGGAGCAGGGATGTGAGCCCAGCCTGCGATCTGCTCAGTTGGACCGTCTGCGACCGTTGCCCACACTTCGGTGTCTCCAGGCCTGTAGGGATTCCACGCCAGTGCCCGGCGGTGCGCGCGACGTCGGTATAGCCCTACCGTGGGCGCTGCGACGCTGCTCGTGTCGCGCGGGAAGTCTTTCAGAAATGGGTGGGAGTGGGCGCATGCTGATCTACACCGTCATCACGTCTCTCGACGGCTACGTCGCCGACGAAAACGGCAAATTCGACTGGGCGGCTCCCGACGAGCAGGTGCACCAATTCGTGAACGATCTCGAACGGCCGATCGGCACGTACCTGTACGGTCGCCGCCTTTACGAGGTGATGCGGTACTGGCAAACCGCGAGTACTGACGCCGACCAGCCGGCGGCGATGCGCGAATACGCCCAGATTTGGCAGGCCGCCGACAAGGTTGTGTACTCCACGACCCTGGCTGCGGTATCGACACCTCGAACCCGGCTTGAACGCGAGTTCGAGGTCGATGCTGTGCGGCGGCTGGTGTCATCGTCAGATCGCTCGGTCAGCATCGGTGGTCCGGGCCTGGCCGCGCACGCCCTCACAGCGGGCTTGGTCGAGGAGTGTCATCAGTATCTGAGCCCGGTGATCGTCGGAGGCGGCACCCACTTCTTACCCGAGGGATTTCGAACAGCACTGGAGCTGCTCGACGAGCGGCGCTTCGACAACGGCGTCATCCACTTGCACTACCGCGTTACGAGGTAGCGCATCAACCCCTGGTGAACGCGTCGCGACTGATCAGGTCGGCGGCGGCGACGGGACGCCCCAAGCGAGCCCGCCAGGCAGGACTCGTGCCCTGACACGGGAGGCGAGGCCGGCAAGGGGTCTGTGAGGAACTTTGTGTAAGTGGCGTGGACTGCTGCTCGCGGGTTGTCGGTGCAGCATCCCGGCAGGGTCGCGTCGGCGTTGACCTCGGTGCAGGTCTGAGAAGTCTGCCGTGCTCAACCGATCCGTAGTGCATTGAGCCGTCCCATCACGACGGTCACGTACGGGAGTGTGGCCTCGCGCCCGCAGATTTCGGCGCGGGGGGTTCAATGCGTGCGAGCCGCGCTCACTTTCCGCACGCATTTGCACGCATTTGCACGCATGGGGCCTTCACGAAGCTCGGGCACGTGGTCGGGAATGTGTATAAGGCCAGGTCAGAGGTGGTGCGCCGCTAGGGACTTGAACCCCGAACCCGCAGATTAAGAGGAAGACCGGGCGGGTGACCTGTGTTATCAGACTGGGGTTAGTGGCGTCCTCCCAGGTCAGCGCCGTCCTCCCGTGTTGGGCTGTCCGCTAGGCGGTGGCCGGTGCTGAATGGTTTGCACGCATCCTGCACACAAATAGCGTCGGCAAGGCTGCTTGTTCCGTCCCGGTGCAGTGGCCGATCGTATTGGCTGTTGAGGCCAACCTTTCGACCTCGAGTCGCCGTCGGCGTGCCCGGGCAGGTTCCATCGTCCGGGGGCGCGTCCGCTCCTGGACGGCCGACAGGCGTGGCGCTTTCCGGGGCGGGGACTTTCCGATACGAGGCGGTTGCGTATCGGAACGAATCCGTCTATGGTCGTCAACGAGACGCAGGCGTATCGAAATGAGGACGACGATGGCAGACACCGACCTAGCGGACCGACAGGCGGCGGCCAGCGCAGACAGGGTTTACCGGCGGCGCTGGGCGATCCTGGCGGTGATGGTGCTCTGCCTGATGATCGTGGTGCTCGACAACTCGGTGCTCAACGTGGCGCTGAAGACGATCGCCGACCCGAAGAAGGGGCTCGGTGCCAGCCAGAGCGACCTTGAATGGTCGATCAACTCCTACACGCTGGTCTTTGCCGGCATGTTATTGAGCTGGGGGGTGCTGGGCGACCGGGTCGGCCGCCGGCGGGTGCTGCTGGTCGGGTTCACGTTCTTCGGCTTGGCCTCGCTGGCCTCGGCCTACTCCCACAGCCCCGGGCAGCTGATCGGTGCGCGGGCGTTGATGGGCCTCGGTGCGGCCGCGGTCATGCCGGCGACCCTGGCCATCATCAGCAACGTCTTCGATCCGAAGGAGCGCGCGAAGGCGATCGGAATCTGGGCTGGCGCCGTCGGCATGGGCATCGCGATTGGCCCGATCGTCGGCGGCGCCCTGCTTGGCCGCTTCTGGTGGGGCAGCGTCTTCTTGATCAACGTGCCCATTGTGATCATCGGGGCCGTTCTTATTCGGATACTCGTCCCTGAATCCCGCAATCCGAAACCCGGTCGGCACGACCCGGTGGGCGTGGTGCTCGAAGTCGTCGGCCTCGTGCTGGTCATCTACTCGATCATCAAGGCGGGCGATCTTGGCAGCCTGCGTCCCGCGCAGGTGTGGGCGACCTTCGTCGTCGGCACGGTCATTCTCGCATTTTTCGTCTGGTTCGAGCGGCGCAGCGACCACCCCACGCTCGACATCGCGCTGTTCAAGGATCCGAGATTCTCGGCCTCGGTCGGTTCTATTGGGCTAGTGTTCTTCGCCCTCATGGGCACCACGTTCTTCATGGTGTTCTACCTACAGATCGTGCGCGGCTATTCACCCCTGCAAGCCGGCGTGCGGTTCCTGCCTCTCGCCATCGCCCAGATCATCGCGGCGCCGCGCAGTCCGAAATTGGTCCGTCGATTCGGAGCCAAGGCAGTGTGCACCGGTGGATTGCTGCTGATGACCGGTTCGTTCATCGGCTACCTCATGTTGGGGCAGCACACGTCGATCTGGGTGCTCGAAGCGCTGTTCTTCGTTCAGGGCTTAGGCATGGGCAACATCATGCCGCCGGCGACCGAATCGATCATGGCGTCGGTGCCGCGCGAGAAGGCAGGTGCCGGCTCGGCGATCAACAACGTGTCACGGCAGGTCGGCGCGGCACTTGGCATCGCGGTGCTCGGCTCGGTGCTGGCGTCTTCCTACCGCAAGGGCATCGACCCCACGTTGACGAAGCTGCCAATCTCAGGCCCGGTGCGCGTGCAGATGGAAAAGTCGGTCCAGGCCACCCAGGCCGTCGTCGAGAAGGTCGGTGCGTCGTTGCACCAGGTGACTTCGGCGTCGAACACCGCGTTCCTCCACGCGATGCACGTGACGTCGTTGTTCTCGGCGTTCTTTGCCCTGCTCGGCACGCTGGTGGCGTTCAAGTACCTTCCCGGACGACCGCCAGCTGAGCCGGCCGTCGTCCTTCCCGACGCCGAGGTGCCGCAACACCAGCTGGTGGCGGAATGATCTCGGTTGGTCGACCCCGCAGCGTCCAGGCCGATCGGGCCATCGTCGCTGCGGTCCTCGAGGAAGTGATCGCCGTCGGCATCGACGGCCTCTCGATCGAGCAGGTCGCGGCACGCGCCGGGGTTGCGAAGGCGACCATTTATCGCCGCTGGCCGAACAAGGAAGCACTCCTGCTCGACGCCGTCACCGGGGTGGAGGTTGAGCTGCCGACGGTCGCCGGCACGTCGGCTCGCGACGACCTGGTGCTCCTCGTCGACAGCATGACGAGGCGCATCGCCGATGCTGTGCAGCCGGGCGAATCGATGGCCTCGCGGCTGTACCCCTGCATGATCGCCGAGGGTGTGCGGCATCCCGAGATCGCGGCGAAGTACAAGCAGATCGTGGTCGAGCAACGGCGCGAAGCGGTGCGTGCGGTGATCAGGAGGGGCGTCGCGAACGGCGAGCTTCGCAGCGACCTCGACGTCGAGACGATGCTCCTGTTGCTGGTCGCGCCGATGCTCGTGCAGCTATACATGTGGTCCGCGGGTGTCGATCTGCCAGCCAGTTCGTCAGCGACCTATGTCGACGGCGTGCTCGACGGCTTACGGCTGCGCCAAACCCTAGCCGTCGGGTAGCGCCGCCGGTTCGGCCAGTGGTCCTTCTTGTCGATCAAAGTTTCATCGCCCACCTCAAGCCGCCCTTCCATGCGACGATCACCGCGGCGCAGGCCAACCACCGGCCGCACCCGTGTCGTGCCCCATGCGGGAATCATCGGACCTGCCGGACGTATCGCGCGAGTCCTCGCGTTGCTGCGCGCAGTTACGCCACCGAAAAGCGTCGTGACTTGGGTCGGCCGTGGGCGTCCATGGAGCGAGGCTCGGCCAGCAGGAGGGCGATCGCGTCGGGGGCGAGCGGGCGAGCGAGCAAGTAGCCTTGTCCGTCGTCGCACCCGAGGGCGGCGAGGGCTCGAAGTTGGCCTGTGGTTTCAATGCCTTCGCCAACCACGGTCATTCCGAGGACGTGGGCCATTGCGATCACCGCGGCGATGATCTCGCGCTCCCGCCGGTCGGTTTCTACGCGTTCCACGAAGCTGCGGTCGATCTTGAGGACGTCGACCGGGAACTGCCGAAGGTGCGCGAGCGAGGAGTACCCGGTGCCGAAGTCGTCAAGGGCGATGTGTATTCCGAGTGCGGCGAGTTCCTCGAGGGCCGGCCTTGCGTCGGCGTCCTCGATGAGGGCGGTTTCGGTGATCTCGAGGCACAGCCGGTCCGGTGTCAGCTCATTGCGCCGCAGGGCGTTCAGGACGACGTCGACGAACCGCGGGTCGCGGAGTTGACGTCCGGAGACGTTCACGGCCACGGTGAGCGGTGGGAGGGGCGAATGCTGCAGTCGGTCCCACTCGGTCACCTGTCGGCAGGCCTCGTTCAGGACCCAGGCACCGATCGCGACGATATGGCCGCGAGTCTCGGCGATCCCGATGAAGTCGCCCGGAGGTACCGTTCCGCGCTCCGGGTGATCCCATCGGATGAGCGCTTCCACGCCGACGATCTGGTCGTCGGCTAATGAGAAGACCGGCTGGTACTCCAGCCTGAACTGGTTGCGCTCCAGTGCGTGCACGAGTTGAGTCTCAATCGCGTACTTGCGCGCAGCTCGGTCTCGCAGATCCGCATCGAAGAACTGGTAGTTGTTGCGGCCACGTTCTTTGGCCTGATACATCGCCGCGTCGGCATTGCGCACCAGGCTCTCGCCGCCGAAGTCTGCGTCGCCGGTCACGCTGACTCCCACACTCGCGCTGATGCACAACTCGCGGCCCTCGACGACGAACGGCCCCGACAAACTACGAACGATTCGATCAGCGATTGTACAAACGTCGTCTGCTGTTCGAAGCGTGTCGCTTAGAAGGACGAACTCGTCGCCACCGAAGCGCGCAACGGTGTCGATGCGACGCGATAGTGCGGTGAGCCGTGCGCCTACCTGCACGAGCAGCCTGTCGCCAACGTCATGGCCGTACGCGTCGTTGATCTCTTTGAAATGGTCCAGGTCCACAAACAGAAGAGCTATCTGACCCGGCCGACGTTCCATACGCAGCAATGCTTGCCCGAGCCGGTCCAACAGCAGAGTTCTATTCGCGAGTCCAGTCACTGGATCGTGCAGGGCTTGATACGCGAGTTCCCTTTGCGCGCGAACGAGTTCTGTCACGTCACGAGTGCAGGAAACGATCCCAATCGGATCGCCGCCGTTGAGACCCAGCTGGGGTTCCAGATGCGACTGAAACGATCGCACGTCGTCGCCGCTGCCGGCGAAAAAGTCGATGGTGCAGCCTTCAGCGGTCGCCAACACGCGTTGCAGGCCCGCCTCCCAAACAGCCAGGAACGCCTCGTCGCGCCCAATCTCACGATCCGTCCGTCCCAAGACGTCCTGAAGCACAGTGTCAAACATCCGCTCGTTCGCGTTGTTCACGTACTCGTAGCGAAGCTGGTTGTCGTACAGCGAGATCGCATCCGAGGCTGTATCGAGCACTGTCCGAAGCTGGACCTCGACCCGGCTCAGCTCTGCGTGCGACACCGCGAGCTCGGCGGCGTTGTACCTTGCCTCCGCTTCCGCGCGTACCAAGCGCGTGACATCACGCGACAGACCAAACGTGCCGATGATCTCGCCCTGTGCGTCAAGGAGAGGATGCTTCGTACTGCTGACCCACCGGTCGGCCCGATCTGGCCAGGTTTCCTTCTCCTCCTTGTTCACAATCGGCAGACCAGTAGCGATGATGTGTTGCTCGTCGGCGTATGCCGCGGCGGCGTGCTCGGGACCGAATACATCGAAGTCGGTCAAGCCGAGGAGGTCCTCCGGCTCGCGGTCTTGAATGAGGCTCCAGCCCTTGCTCAAGAAGATAAAGCGACTCTGGAGGTCCTTGAAGTAGATGATCTCATCGGTAGACCCGAGCAAGTTTCGGGCACAAATCTCCCGCAACTCATGATCCGACCATGGCGGCTCAGGCGTCGCGCGGACCTCGCCCATGGTGGTGTCACCTCCCGAGCTTGGGCAGCCCTCTGGATGGGCAGTCGCCATGTTCTTATCGGCTGCGGCGGGTGCGGGCTGAGGAATCCGCCGAGCTCGCCGTGACGCGCTAATGCCTTGGACGTCGTCGTCGTCTGCGGCCTGCTCGGCGCCGTCAGCCTGCCGAGCTCCGATAGGTGAGGATCACGATGCTATTGGCGAGGCTGGTCGGCGCGTGGTGGGCGGACCCGCTGGCCGGGTTCGTGATCGTGTTCTAGCAGTGCCAGTCGTAACGACGCTGTGATCGGGGGCGAGCGTAGTGCATGTTGCAGCACCATCCAGACCATGCGTTCGCACCGCCGATTGCCACGCGGTGCGCGACCCTATCAGGGCGAGCACCGCTCACGGCTGTACGTTCAACCCTACTTGACTGACCCACTTAACATGCCCTGCACGTAGTAGCGCTGCAGCGTGATGAAGATGATGATGCATGGCAACATCGTCACCATGACACCAGCCTGCAAGAGCCCCCAGTCGACCTGGCCGTACTGCTGACCTTGAATCAACGTCAACATGATGGGCAGTGTGTACTTTCCTTGATTCGACAAGAAGATGAGGGCCGCAAAGAACTCGTTCCACGCGGTGAAGAACGCGAAGAGAGCAACTGTGATCGCACCGGGTTTCGCGAGCGGCAGCATGATCTTGGTAAAGCCTCGCCAGGTGTTACAGCCATCCATGTGGGCGCTTTCCTGTAGCGCGTCCGGCACTGCGGAGAATGCGTTACGCATGACGAAGATCGAGAACGGCAACTGGTACGTGATGTACACAAGGGCGAGACCTACCAGGCTGTCGGAGAGGTGCACCTTTACCAGCAGCACGTATAGCGGTGTCACGATCGCTTGAAACGGAATCATCAGCATCAAGATGACGGCGAGAAAGGCGAGCCGGCGACCGAAGAACCTGAACTTCGCAAAACCGAATCCGGCCAGCGTCGCCAGCACGACGGTACCGATCACCGTGGCGACAGCGACCTCGATGCTGTTGCGCAAGTAGTCGGTGATGCCTGAGCCGAGCTTGTTGAGTCCGTGGAAGTTGCCGAACGAGATCTGCTTCGGAATGAGTTGTGGCGAGCCCTGCGACACCGCGGGTGGACGAAGCGACGACACGAGGCTGAGCAGGAGCGGTAACGCGAAGAGCGCGCCGATACAGATACAGATGATCCACCACGCCACAGCCGGTAACGAAAAGCGCGAGCGCCCTGTTGGCTCTTCAGGAGCAGCGACTAATTCTGGAGGTGCAGCTACGACGGACATGGTCATTCCCTCGAGTCGTTCAGGATGCGCAGCTGCAGCGCGCTGATGAGGAGAAGCACCAGTGCCAGCATGACCGACAAGGCGGCGCCGTAGCCGAGGCGGTAGTTGACGAACGAGACGTGGTAGATCCAGTAGGCGATCGTGAGGGTCTGGTTCGATGGGCCGCCCTTGGTCATGACGTAGAATTGGTCGAATGCAAGGAACGATCCGGCGGTCGTCAGGATCAGCACGAGAGCGATTGTGTTGCGCAGCAGCGGGAGCGTGATGCTGCGCAGCCTGCGCACTCGACCTGCGCCGTCCATCCGGGCGGCCTCGACAATGTCGACCGGAATCGACTGCAGTCCCGTCATCAGGAGCAGCATCGTCAGGCCACTGACCTTCCACACGATCATCAGCGTGACGACGAGCAACGCTCCGGGCATGCCGCCCAGCCACGGATTCGTCATGTTCCCGAACCCGAGATGGCGAAGAATGTATGGCAACGGCCCGACCTGAGCGTCGACCAGCCAGTACCAGAGGTAGCTGGCGGAGGCGAGACCAACGACGACGGGCAGAAAGAAGATCGTGCGAAAGGCCGCAGCACCGCGACGACGACTGCTCACCAGGCTCGCCAAGCCGAGACCAACGATGAGGAGCAGGGGCACGACGAGCACGGTGTACTCGATCGTCAGGCCGACCGCATGCGTGTAGGTGTGATCTTTGAGCGCATCACGAAAGTTTTGAAGTCCGATGAACTTGTGCTTGCCGAGCAGTGGGTACTGCTGGAAAGCCATCCAGATCATGTAACAAAGTGGCGCGATGAAGAACATCAGCACCATCACGAGCGCCGGCGCAGCGAAGAGCAGACCGGTGCTTTCGTGGCGGTAGCCGGCGCCGCGGCGTCCGCTGCGCGTCTTCATCCCTGACGCCTCCCGTCCAACTCGCCCTCACGCCCTGTGTCGGGGACGGCGGGAATATCCCGCCGCCCCCGACACTCAATCGGCTGGTCGATCAGCCGCCGGGGCCCTTCGCCACAATCGCCTCGGCTGCCTTCTGCGCAGTTGCCTGCGCCCCGGCGATATCGCCACCGAAGACTGCCGTTTGAATCATCTGGATCCACGGTCCCTGCCCGTCGTTGAACAGTGCGTTCTCAACGGGGCTGTAGGGAGTCTTGCCGGTCTGGAGCTGAGCAGCCAGCAGCGTGTAGATCGCCGGGTTCTTCGGCACGTAGTCGCTGGCAGCGATATCCGAGCGAATCGGCACGGCGTCGCCCTTGTCAGCGATGAGCTTCTGACCATCGGAGGTGATCCAGGTCATGAACGACTCGGCTGCTGCCAGGTTCTTCGTGTCGCTTCCAATCGCGATGACGTCACCACCGGCGAACGACGACGAACCGCCGGTCTCGCCCGGGATCGGAGCAACCCCGAAATCGACGGTCGGCTTGCCCGCTGCGGGCTTCACCAACGAAGCGGTAAAGAACGCGCCGGACGTGACCATACCGATGTTGCCGTTGGCGAACGGTGCGGAGAAGAACGATCCATCGTCAGTCTTTGCCGACGCCTGGATGTCTCCTGCCGCCCACATGTCGTGATAGAGCTTCAGCGCTGCCGCAACCTGCGGGGTGTTGAGTGTCGGGTTGCCGCTGGAATCGAGAACGTCGCCACCGCTGGCCCAGATGTAGGGGGCGAAGGTGAAGATGTTGCAGCCTGCGCAAGCGCCGGAGAAGTAGTAGCCCTTGTCTTTGCCGCCGGGCAGCTTCGTGATGGCGTTGGCGTCAGCCAGCACCTCTGCATAGGTGGTGGGCGGCCCAGCGATCTTTGCCTGCGCGAACAGCGTCTTGTTGTAATACATGACCGATGCTTCGGCGGTCACCGGAAGCGCGTAGACCTTGCCGTTGAGGGTCGACTGCTTGACGTGCGCCGGGTCGAACTGTGACTTGTACGACAGCGAGTTGTAGTAGTCGGTGATGTCCTTGAACGCACCGGCGCCCGCGAAGTACGGCGCGAA
>Ga0066789_10000616_pt1 | contig 14662 bp, 19 predicted proteins | sample OrgsoiDNA2013049_FD_70960 | JGI IMG/M metagenome (GOLD analysis project Ga0066789, IMG submission 70960) | Permafrost soil microbial communities from the Arctic, to analyse light accelerated degradation of dissolved organic matter (DOM) -... | ecosystem: Environmental > Terrestrial > Soil >...
CCGCACCCCGGATCAAGCCTACTTCGATTTTCCTCCGCTCCGCGCGGCGGCCTAACCCCGGCAGACGCTCCACTTATCGACGCGGAATTATTGTTCAGACAACCGGAACCGGCTCTCTCACCAAAGATGTGGCGCATCTTTCTTTGAGTGTTACCGACCTCAATACTGCCGTGACCAAAAAGAATGACGACTACGAAGCACGGTTGCGCGTATTGGAATCGAAAGTCGAAGACCAACGCTCCACCTCAACCACGTGGCGTTTTGTCATCGGCGTTGGTCTGCCGGTGGTCTTTGCGTGCATTGGATGGCTCTTTCTTCAAACGTATACCCTCAACAGCACGATCGACTCCCGCATCAGCAGAGCAATCAACACCTCCTTGACCAATTATTCGCTTATTAAAATATCCAGCTAATATGACTACGACCCAAGCTACCATTTATCAAAATCTGTTGACGTACTTGGAGACGCACTGCACGCTCAATAACAATGTGCCAGCAGAGACAGGCTGTGCGGAAGCCGTCAGTTTCATCTTACAAAAATCAGGAGTGGCGGGCCTTCCCCTTACCGGCATTGCCGGCACCGCTACCCTCTACGAATGGCTCTCAAATAATTCCCATTTCAAGCGCGTATTCACCCCCGAGGCGGGCGCACTCATCATTTCCCCTACCGGCTACGGCAACAACACCGTAAGCGGCCACACGGGCTTTGTAGGCAAGTACGGCAAGATGTATCCGGGAGACTTCGGCATCGTGTCCAATGACTCCAATACGGGCCTCTTGCTTGAGCTGTGGGACCTGGCCCGTTGGCGTAAGTTTTACGGAGTGCAAGGCGGTTTGCCGGTAGCCTTTTTCCGCGCGTTATAATTACCAGGTGCGATTATCACTCACAAAAATAGCATGAATAACTTTACTTACGCAGTTGGTCGCGCAGCAGCTTTAATGCTGTTCGTAGTTCCTATAGCCGTCCAAATACTGCCCGCTGGCTGGGAAAATGTAACGCTCGGTTTCATCTTCCACATTGGCATGACGTGGTTGAACGAAGCAGCGCACGCCCCTTCCACCACCCCAAACGTATAACCCTGGATTACACCAGGGATTAAGGGCCTCTGTGGCGTAGCAGGCTGCCCCAGGAGCTGAACAAACGCACCAACCGCTCTCGGATACGTCCAAGGGCGGTTTTGCTGTAGTCGAGTGAAATGTGGCCCGCCGAATGAATTCTTGGGGACATCCTTTCAAGATACCAGGCCAGTCTGAAGTCAAAATGAGCTAAACTCGCCAACGAATCAGTGGAGGGCACCATGGACAACAATGCTGACGATCTGGCTCAAGTCGAAAAGACGATAGAGGCCATCAAGGATATAGCGACGTCGATAACTGCGAACTCTGCAATAGGGCCGAAACCAGATCCGGAGCAAGTTGCCGAAACAACTAACGAGCAGATGTTGCTTGGAGACGCCGCTATAGCGCCCGAAGCTGTCCCCGCGCCGATTGCTCCGAAAAAGACCGCCAAGAAACGCCGTGCAGCCCCAAAGAAATCGCAACCGGTGGCAAAGACTCCGAAAAAGACAGCAAAAAAGACAGCCAAAAAAGCTGCGAAAAAGTCCTCCAAGAAATCCGCGAAGAAAACAAAATCACCTGCCGGACGAAAGGCAGTAGGAAAGAATAAGACCGCTAAGAAGGTTGCGAAGAAAAAGAAGGCGAAGAAGTCGAAGCGGTAACATGGAGAACCTTTTACCAGTCATTGTAGGGGGATTGATTGGTCTCGCAGGCGGTTTTATAGGCCCTTGGTTTCTTCAAAAGACAAAAGATGCTTCTGAGAGGAAGAAGCATCGAGCAGAGAAGTTTGAGGAATTAGTTCAGACGGTTTACGAGCATCAATTTTGGCTCAACAACGTGAAGGACATCCGTGTTTTTGCCGAAAAGCGTGAGGAACCTCCCTCACCGTTTGCAAAATTAGAATCCATCGCGATGGTATATTTTCCCCAGTTCCTTCCTTCCATACCAGAGTTAGACAAACTTTCGGATGCCTATGAAATGTGGATGCGCGAGGGAGCTAAAAAGCGTCTCGCGGGACGCATCCGTGAGTTGTCTGATGGGATCATGGATGTTTATAATCCTTACTCGAAGCAGCTTATCTCGTTTCTCGCTGAATTGCGCACTTATGCAAAGACTGAGTTTGAGTGAAAAGGCACAGCCCTTTATACCCTTCAAATACGTGAGTACCTTGGTTTTCTGTGTCTTTGTGTGGAGCGGAGGCAGTCCGTCTTTCAGTGAGTTCAGAGCCTACCCTTTAGAAGATGAGCTAACAAAGACTGGAAGGTGAATTTAAGCGGGCGATTGAAAAATTGCTGGACGGAGCTGGCAAGGTTTGACTTGCAGTACTGCTATCCCGAAAGAAAACAGCGGGTCATCATCCACGAATATTCACCGTTAGAATTTACTCGCGCAGTTTCCAACCTGCGCTCCTTATCCATTTCAAGGCCTGTTGGCCAGGCTTCTTGACGGCTATCGTGCCCCCTACCCTTCATGGGTTAACTCATTTTATGAACTCAGTAGCTTCATGCTACAACAGCTCCATTCAACAATCTTTCAAAGTGCACCGTCTCGCATCCCCATGTCGCCAGTCGTCAGGGCTTAGACGTTGCTGGCGATTGCTGGAGACACGAGAACAACTCCATAGTTTTTCCGGTGAATGTAAGTGATAGCACCGCTACGCTCGTTTTTGGACAGCTTTAAGCCCGCAGTAGTTTTACCTACACGCGGGCCGGAAGCTGAAATGTGTTTATGCCGAACCCTAAAAGTATAACATACGCTGTTACGCTGCTAAGGCACGACACCGATTTTTGTCGGATTAAACTCATTTCCTCCTTATTGTACCCCGGGTTAAAAAAGGCGCAATATGGGATAGGGGACAGCTCATGGACCTCAGTGCATGGATAAGTGTTATTGCGTTGGCATTGGTCATACCGCTCGGCATTGCGACAAATCTCTTAACGCCCAAGGTCACCGGCTATTTTGAGAAGCGGAAGCTTATCAAATCAAACCGCACCAAAGAGCAGGACATAGCCGCATACAGAAGCGTGGAAGCTTTCAAGAATGGTAAGCGTGATAAGTATGCTTCCTATATCGGCATGGCCATCCTGTCCGTATTTTTTGCTTTGGCCGCCAACACTTGCATCGTCATTATGGTGCTGAAATATCAGAACCTCGAGCAAGCTTCAGAATTACTTAACCCGCCAGGTATCTTCTTTGTTCTTACGACACTACTGTTTCTTTTATTCAGCCTGCTGTTCCTGATAGTAATTATTGGGACGTCCAGGCGCATCGAACATTTTGAAGAATACACCGCAGAGATTAGGAAGAAATGGGGAGAGGATGCAGTCTAACGGATTGCGCCGAGTTTCACTGTGTCGACATCAATTTCCGCACCTCTTCCGCCAACGTACCTGCATAGCGTCGACCCGCTTCACTCATATATGCACGCCTGTCATAGGGAGCCGATGCTTGCACCGACAATCCCAAAGCAGCAGCCTGTAATTTAGCGTTCATTACTCCGCTATCGATACAGTAATTGAGCGCCAGAGCACCAGACATAAGCTCGGCGCGGTTTGGTTCAACTCCTGCTGCAATCGCATCTAAAGCACTTGCAGCATCTGCTAAACCTGCGTTGGACATATTTGTCTCTCCTCTTTACGGATTGCGCCGAGTTGAACGGCGAGTGCCCCAGCCAAGTCACCAGACCTATGAGCCCTGATTTTCGCAGGTCGAGGGAATTGAACTCCTGTTGGCCGGTTGCTTCTGATTTTTATTTAAAGCGGCAATGTGCCCACCAATCCCTACTGCTAGTCTATCGTGCATTTTTCAAATGCATTAGAAATGCAATAGCAATGACCGGCGCAACAATTATTCCTATCTGCACAAACCATGCGTCTACAAAACCTGCGAAAATGCCTGCCAGTCCTGCTGCAAGAAATATCAGCCATGCAAGCATGAGGTGAGTAAACGTTGGCGATTCTTCCGGCTCGAACTCTTCTCTGCCGGAGCCCATACGGACCGTAAAGAGATGCAGCATGTTCCCTCCTGGCTCCTCACATCCTAGCTTGCTATCATTGCAGGCAGTCACGAAGTCGTGAGCGGCAGGAACTCCTTGCGTAATCGGAGGATTAGTTGGGTCTGTACAGGAGTTGAGTATGAAAGAGTTCCTCGGAAATGCTGAGCGCTGTGCGTTCCTGGCCGATATGTCTCCTAGCCGGCCCGCGTATCGGCGATACAAGAGAATGGAAGAGGCATGGCGGGCCTTGGCACTTGAGCAAGATTGGCTCGATGGAGAGATCTCGCCGGTATCATAGCGACGCCGAATATACACGCGCCCGCATAACGAAAAAGCCGCCAAGGTAAGGCGGCTTTTTTGTGAGAATGCGATTATAGAACGAAATCGTCGCTGGCCGACATGCCATTATTGTGGGTAACGCCGTCAACTGCTTCAAATGGATTGCCGCGCGTGAAGAGTGCTTCCAGGTTGATAGACTTTTCCTTAAGCCTCGAGAATTTCATCGTGTGTTGGTTTAGCGGGAGACGGTACGACGCTGTACTCTGTTTCCAGTCCTTCGCCCTTACGGTTCACCGTGATGCTGTAGCCGAGCGGATCACCCCAATCATCGGAATGGATAAGCTCTTCCATCGCGGTTTGAATGGTCGTCTGGGTAATCTCTAAAATCTCGACTTGCTTGGTGTCGAAGTTCCACACGGCGAACGCCCAGAAGTGTTTTGGATTCCAGCCATTCTTCCCACTAATGTCTGCATCGACGGGGATAACGGACCAACGCTCCTTCGCGCGTACTGGCTTCTTGCTTTCAGTCCAATATTCCCAACCCATAACCGGCGCACTCAGAATGCGAAACTTGTTCGCACCCGGCTTAAATTTCATGTACCCGCCACCTGAACTCTTCGGAACCTCGTATCCTTCTGGTAGAAATGTCATAAATTATTTTCTTAGTTTAATACTCCCGAACGTCTCCCTTCGTGTGTCCATCTTCATCGTACCCGTACCGGTAGTCGCGCGTGCTGCGCTCTTCCTGGTCAAACTCCTTACCCAGCATCAACCGCAGCGTTGACTTATTGTGCGGGTTGAGACGCATGACGGCTTCTTTGGCGGCTACTTCTTTTTCGATGTACTCTTCGCGGGTCATAACTTTGGAATTGCTTTGATAAAATGTATTCCTTGCGCGAACGCATACATTGCGGCTGATAGATATTTATCGTCGTCAGTTAGACGTAACTTCATCGGTCGGTAGTCGTACAATAACTTTGGCTCCGGCTTGCTTGCCCAGTATTTCAAATCGTCCTGCCGTATCTCTTCCTCAATGTCCTGCCTTGTGGGCACGTACCCAATGATGCCTTCAACCCGCACCAGTTTCTTTTTCATACATAACTGTTTTCCGCGTATTCTACTCGCACACCTAGAGATGATGCGAGCAGAGCACGAGGCTCTAGGTTAAATAATGTTTGCGAGCTTCAGAACGAAAAACGCCAGGACACCGATACACAACACCGCTATGAGCGCCAAATCGCGATTGTCCTTTTTGATGTAGTCGCGTTTTTTAAGAAAACTCCCCGGTTCAAAATCTTTGTCCATATATGTTTTGTTGGTTTGTAATTGCTCGACCTTCTCAATTGTACACCCGATTAAAAAAGCGTCTAGCGACTTATCCACACCGCACCATGCGTACATCATTTAGCTATGGTAGACTGTGAATATGACCATTAAGAAAAATAAGAAGCCCGCATTACCCAAGCAGGTGCGACTGACATTACGAGACTGGGAGCAGTTACGCAGGGTCGCCTTTAGAAGCCACTTGCCGATGGCAACGCTAGTCTCAAAGCTAATTGCCGAACACCTATGATCTACTATTACGACAGCGAAGCGAAGGTGCTGCTAGCCGTTGACCCGGAAACGGAGGACGTTCGTATTCTGGAGTCGATACACTTTGAAGAAGACGAGCCTGTGTTAAAGACCGTCAAGGTCAAACTTCTTCCAAGTGCGAAGAAAGCGGGCGGTGGCTGTCCCGAGTGCGGCAGTAAGAGCAAACACAAAAAAACATGCTCGAAATCTTCGAATCACGGAGTCGCAAAACCTGCAAAAGAGGAAAGCCTTAAAATGTCGCCACTCGATTTTGAGGTCGTGAAAGAACAACAGCGTGATGAGGCGACTACTGATTACGTTGCGAAGCGTTTCGATTTGGACACGCAGGAAGTGGTGGACGCCTACGCTTCGGATAGTTACCGCACGTACAAAGTTTTATGAACTCCATTCGTCCCTGCCATAGATGCAAAAAACATACACAGCAGCGTCAAGAAATTGAAGGCCAAGTACGTAAGTGGATTTGTACCGAGTGTACGAATATCGCATGGGTAGGAGTGGTACCAAAAGAAACCGATACAAATGAAATATGAAACTTCCAAAGTGCCAAAACCCAAATTGCAAAAAGCGCGTCCCCAACGTGAAGAACTCTTACTGTGACCGCGCTTGTTTTAGGAAGTCCGCTGCGGGAAGAAGCTGGGCGGGATTGTCCCTCCCTAAGAAACAAGTCTGAAGATTGTGTGAGACAATGAATAGCGGCTGTTCCTACCCAGGAGGTCGCTATGACCGAAGTACTCGTGTCAATCGTGGACTGGCTGTTTCAGGTGAAACCCCGGCCAGCTAAACCACCCCGCTCTAAGAAGTCTTGTGATTATTGCGGCACCGACAAACTCGGACTTGGTATCAAGAGCAACTACAAGCACACCTTCTGTGGCGACTTCTGCCACGGGTGGTACATCCACTCGGTGTACCGGCCACTACGCATCCCCGCTTCCGAGCGGTGGCCCAAAAGAGACCGACGCATCGACGTTTGTTGATTTTGGTAGCGACATTAATGTCCCTACCTCCCTAAAGCGTATGGCGGCAAAATCTCCTCACAGTCGTACACGCTCTCCCTGTCGCGCCCTTCCGGCGATAGGCTAACTACAACCCTCTTAATTGAGGGTTGGATTTTGCATAAAGACAAAAAAACGGGCGGCAATTACGCCGCCCGCTACTCTTAGTTAGTCGGACACATTCGCTCCTCGGCAACTTGCCGGCTTCCGATATGCGTCTTTTCCTTCAACACATGATTGACCGCGCGAACATTGATAACGTAGGCCGCAGAAATCTCATGTTGGAACTGTCCGTTGAACCGACGCATCCAAACGTCAACCGCCTGTTCAAAGGTAAAGGTAGTAAGTGCCATTGAGCCTCCAAGTTGGAGAGCCCATAGGGGATGACTTTCAAATCGCCGTTGATTTTGGGGATTTTCAGTCGTACTGAAATACTGTCCTCTTAGGCTCACGTCGGGTTTAGGGACACGAAGCCGAGCTTTTCCGTGACAGGGGGCTCGGTTTTTTCATGCGCGTGTGAATCACGCGTCATCAAGGTACACGCACCCCCCGCGTCCAGTCCCTTTATGTTTCGTTAATCCCGGTTATTCACATGTAGAGGTGTTTGGATAGTGTTTCAGCTTGCTTACCGGTACCTAACGAGTACCTAAGCGACTTAGAGATTTGGGCTAAGTTGTTGAAATGCTTGGTAGCGGGAGAGGGACTCGAACCCCCGACCCCAGGATTATGATTCCCGTGCTCTAACCAGCTGAGCTACCCCGCCACGGCGTCCATCGTCATAGGGTTTATAAACCGCAGTCGCGAACGCGCGGCATATAAGAAGCAGGTCTTGGGCATGTCAAGCAAACCCGGCCTTTCCGCCAAGTGATTGCAAAACGTGCTATTTTGGGCGGACGGACGGGTCGCCGCCGGGGCTGCCGGGCGGTGGAATCACCGGCGTATTGCCGGTAGCCGGGGTCGGCGCCCTGATCTGCGGGTCGACGCCCGCGGGCGGGCACAGCACGCCGTCGGATTTGGCGAGTTTATCGCCCAATGGCTCGCCGCTTTGACCGGTCGTCGCGCCCTGCGGGGCGATGCTTCCCTGTGGCGTCGATTGCATCGGCGCGCAATTGCCGGCGCGGGCGGGTGGGAGCGGTGCGGTTTGCGCCGGGGGCGTCGCCGGCGCAGGCGGGGCTTGCGCAGCCGCCATACCGGACGCCGCCACCAGAAGGCTGGAAAGAAACAGTGAGTGTTTGATCCGCATGCGGCTAAAACGGTCTGCGCGGGCGGATGTTCCGCACCAGCATGAGGTAATCTTCAGGATTTGCGGTAGCGAATAAGCGAAAAATGTCCCATCGGCGGCATCGGGCGGCGCTCGGCCAGGCTGACGCCGCCGTGTTTGGCAGCCCAATCCGTCAGCCGCGCCCACGGAAATTCCGGCCGCCAGCCGAGCCGCCGCGCCAGCGGCGCGAACGCCAGTTCGAAGATGCGGCGCGGACCGCTCTCGGCGCCGATGTGATTGACCAGAATCAGTTCGCCGCCGGGTTTCAGCACGCGGATGAAATCATCCAGCGTAGCTTCGGGATCGGGCACCGCGGTGATGACATATTGCGCCACCACTGCGTCGAAAAACGAATCCGCGAAGGCCAAACTCTTGGCGTCCATGACCGCAAGCGTCTCGACATTATCGAGGCCGAGCGAGCGCACCCGCTGTTGCGCCTTGCGCAGCATCGGCTCGGAAATATCGACGCCACACAATCTGGTGGTGGACGAATAATCCGACAGCGACAATCCGGTGCCGACACCGACATCGAGAATCCGTCCGCCGATCTTGTCGGCTTCCGCAATGGTCGATTGGCGGCCGTGATCGAAAACCTTGCCGAATACCAGATCGTAGACCGGCGCCCAGCGCCCATAAGCCTTTGCGACCCCTGCGCGGTCGATATCTGACGCCATGCCCCCGCCCTGAAATTTTATCCGCGCATTATATCAGCGCACGGCCTCGACGAGCGAAGGCTGCGCGAGCGAGCCGCGCGCCGCGACCCCGGCCGTTGTGCTCTTTGCGGTCGCACTCTGGATGAATCCGCCACCGAGCACGCGCGCCTGGCCTGACGGCGCATCGTAGAACACGCAGGCCTGGCCGGGCGATACGCCCTCTTCGCCGGCGATCAGTTCGACTTCGTATCCGACATCAGCCGCGCGCAACCAGGCCGGCTGCGGCGCCCGCGTCGATCGCACGCGCACGAAAATCTCAAGACCCTCGCCGACCGCGCGATGGAGCGCGCCGTCGCCGATCCAGTTGACATCGCGCAGCACGATGCGGTCCATCCGCAATGCCTCGCGCGGGCCCACCACGACACGGCGGCCGACGGCGTCGAGCCGCACCACATACAGCGGCGCACTGGAAGCGATGCCCAATCCCCGCCGCTGGCCGACGGTGAAATGAACGATGCCCTGATGCCTGCCGATGACGCGACCGTCGAGGTCGACGATGTCGCCGGGCTCGATGGCATTCGGCCTCAACCGGCTGATGATGTCGGTATAACGCCCGGTCGGCACGAAGCAGATGTCCTGGCTGTCCTGCTTGTCCGCCACGCTCAAGCCGAAACGCCGCGCCAGTTCGCGCGCCTGCGGTTTGGTCATGTCGCCCAGCGGAAAGCGCAGAAAATCGAGCTGCTCGCGCGTGGTCGCGAACAGGAAATAGCTCTGGTCGCGATCGGCATCGGCGGCGCAAACCAGCGCGCGCGAGCCATCGCCGAGGCGGCGCGACGCCACATAATGTCCGGTCGCAAGCGCCGAAGCGCCGAGCTCGCGCGCGGTCTTGAGCAGATCGCGGAACTTGATCGAACGGTTGCACTCGATGCAAGGCACCGGGGTCTCGCCGGAAGCATAGCTGTCGGCGAAATTGTCGATCACCGATTCGCGAAAACGGTCTTCGTAGTCCAGCACGTAATGCGGAATGCCGATCCGCTCGGCGACATTGCGCGCGTCATGGATGTCCTGGCCGGCGCAGCAGGCGCCCTTGCGATGGGTGGCGGCGCCATGATCGTAAAGCTGCAGTGTGATGCCGACGACGTCATAGCCCTCGGATTTCAACAATGCAGCCGTCGCCGACGAATCGACGCCGCCGGACATGGCGACCACGATCCTGGTGTCCTGAGGACGCCCTTCGAGATCCAGACTGTTGAGCATGGTTCCGGCCGGTTACGATGGCGGCGGCATCGAGCGCTTCGCGATTCAGCCGCCATTTTGCGAATAGTGAAAAAGCCTTGTCGGTAGAAGGCCTTTCAGCGGTCCCGGGAGCGCATTCGCCGGATCGGAATGGCTGCAAAGCTTCTCTCTAATATAGGCCGTATTCCGGCGAGGCAATCAGGCGAACCCGTTTTGGGTGCTGTGACCGGCAAATCTTGCCGCCGGGCAGGAAAAAACGGGGCCCATGGCCGCCCCGTGGTTTGCCGGACACTCCGTTAAACAATTGAAATATATCATTATTTTACGAAACCTGCGATGGCCCGGTCCTTGCTAATCTTTGTTCAAGTTTCATTGCGCGAGGTCCGCCCGTGTTTAGTTCGACGTCAGAAGCAACCAGCCTGTCCTTTCAGGGGCCGCCGCCGTCGAGACCTGCGCGGCCCGACCAATCGCCTGGAAACGACAGTTTCTCGGCACTGGTGGACAGCAACACGACCGTCGACACCGTCAGCGATCGCGCCCAGGATCTGTCCGGGTCGCAACGCCGCTCCGACGACGCATCGGACGCTGCGGACAGCAGACGATCGCGCGACAGCTCGACCGCCGACCAGGCGGCGAGAACCCAATCTGACGATCGCGACTCCGCCGCGAACCAACGTTCCGACGACAATGCCGACGCCAACACCAGTGCCAACATCAATGCGGGCGCCAACGCGAACGCCGACGCGGTCCAGCGCCCAAGGGCGAAATCCGGCACCTCGAAAACAGACGACACGAAGTCAACCGCAAAGCCATCTTCCAGCGATAGTCCGGCAGCCGATTCCAAGGCCAGCCCGGCGCAACACGGCGGCCCGGCAGCGACGACGCCGAACCCAGTTGCGGTTGTGATTCCGGTTGCCGTCGCATCGACGATTGTTCCCGCAGCTTCGCCACCGTCCGGCAACGCCGCCGCACCGCTGGCGATCGCGGCAGCGGCGATCGCTGCCAGCTCGGCGGCTACCGGCGCACCGGCCGCATCCGCAACCCAGACCAAGAACGACTCAGGCGCAGCGGTCGCGACAGCAGCGACCGCGCCGGCAACGACCGCGGCTGCGGCTGCGGCCGCCGGCGCAAAGACCGAGATTCAGACCGCGGCTGGCGAGACCGCCGCCGCACCGGTGAAGCGGCCGGTAACGCAGTCCGATGCAACCGTGGCGACCGATGCGACATTGGCCACCAGCGTGCCTGCGACAAAACCGGCCGCGCCGAAAGCCACGCTCCTCAAGGCGCCAGCCGCCGCAAAAGCGGGTGCCGCGCCATCAACCGATTCGGCAGCAACGCCCGGCATGGACGATGCTTCCGCAACGGCCACATCGACCGGGACCGTCCACACCGACGTCGCGCCGCAACCGGCCAGCGCCGGCAAGGAGAAGGCCGAAAACGGAATTATTGATGCGGCGAAAACCGACAGCGCCGCCGGTTCCTCACCGACGCCGGCGGCCGCTGCGGCGGCTCATCAACCTTCCGCGATCCCCGATGCGGGACAAACGCTGACCGGCTCATCCGATGCAGGCGCGCAGGCGACAGGCGCGATCCAGCTCCCCGCCGCCGCTGCCGCGGCCGCGGCCGCAGCCGCCCCGGTCGGACCCTTTAGCGTCACGGCGGCAACGAATGCGGCCGTGCCGCTGAGCGGGCTCGCACTCGAGATCGCCGCCTCGGCACGAAGCGGCAAGAGCCGTTTCGAGATCAGGCTCGATCCCGCCGATCTCGGCCGCATCGATGTTCGCATCGATGTCGATCGCAGCGGCCAGGTGACCTCGCATTTGACGGTTGAAAAACCGGAAACGCTGTCAATGCTGCGCCAGGACGCACCCCAGCTGCAGCGCCAGCTCGACGACGCCGGCTTCAAGACCGGGAGCGGCGGCCTGCAATTCAGCCTCCGCGACCAATCCTCGTCCAACCAGAACAACGACAACGAAACCGGCCGCAACGCGCAGCGGCTGGTTGTCAGCAGCGAAGACACCACCCCCGCGGCGGTCGTGGGGCGAACCTATGGCCGCATGCTCGGATCGAGCAGCGGCGTCGACATCAAGGTCTGAGGAGACGGACATGACAACAATCGCAGCAAACGCGGCCAGCCCGATCGTTTCGGGGACAACACCCCTTCCGACATCATCTTCGTCGGGTTCCTCGGGGAGTTCTCTGGATGCGACCACCAACACGACGCTCGCCGGAAACTTTCAGACGTTTCTGACGCTGCTGACGACGCAATTGCAAAACCAGAACCCGCTTGATCCGCTGGACACCAACCAGTTCACCCAGCAGCTGGTGCAGTTCGCGGGGGTGGAACAGCAACTCAAGACCAACGATCAGCTGACCACGCTGGTCTCGTTGCAGCAGACCGCCCAATCGACGCAGGCGCTCGGTTTCGTCGGCAAGACCGCGATGGTCGACGGCAGCACCGCGACCATGACCAACGGATCAGCGAACTGGATTCTGGGCGTCAAGACAGATTCCAACGTGAACGTCTCCATCACCAACAGCACCGGACAAACCGTCTTCACCGGCAACTACCAAGTCAACGCCGGCGATGGCCAGGCCTTCGGCTGGGACGGCAAGGGCAATGACGGCACGCAATGGCCGGACGGCAAGTACACGATGACCGCTCAGGCAGTGGACAGCACCGGCACAGCCGTGGCTGTCTCCACCGAGATAGTGGGCACGGTCAGTTCGGTGGATCTCACCCAGTCGCCTCCATTACTGTCGATCAACGGTCAAAACTACACCGTCAACCAGATCAAGGGCATCACGAGCTGATCTCAAGCGGTCGAACCTCGGATAAATTAACGATTCATTCACGATTTGCTTCACGCCCGGCGTCCTCTAGACGCCGGGCCAAAGTTTTTGCAGCCAATTTCAAGGAGATTCTGATTGCAGCCTTGGGCTTAGGCAATTTTTAAGTCGTGGGGCGTAGGTTGTTACCTGTGAGTTCAGTGGTTGAGAGTTTGTGAGTACGCCATGACAGAACCCCATCGCCCGAGGGTAAAATACGTCATCGGGCCTGACGGCAGTCCGTTAACAATTGCGGATCTACCCGCGCCCGGGACCAAACGGTGGGTTATTCGCCGTAAGGCGGAAGTCGTTGCCGCAGTGCGCGGCGGCCTGCTCTCCCTTGAGGAGGCTTGCAGCCGTTACACACTGACCGTCGACGAATTCCTGTCCTGGCAATTTTCCATCGACCAGCACGGCCTGGCCGGACTGCGCACCACCCGCATCCAGCAATATCGCCAATAAACGCTTTCCGAAGCCGACAGCTTTCGATGAAGATCGGCTTCGTTTCGCGAAGCCGATCTTTTCCATCTTGAACTTTCGCCGCGGCGCATAACCTGCGTTAACCATATCGAAACCATCCCATAGGCAATAATTGCCCAGTCGGCGCTTGCGGCCGAATCTCAGGGGCGGGTTGGTTTTGCAGGGTCTTGTAGGTTTCCTGAAGGGTCTGGGCGCGTCGCGGCTGATGGCCATGATCGCGGTGACGGCCGCGCTGATCAGCTTCTTCGGCTTTGTCATCATGCGCGTCACCACGCCGCAGATGACCACCCTCTTCACCGACCTCAGCACCGAGGATTCCTCCGGGATCATCAAGGACCTGGAGCGCCAGGCGATCCCCTTCGAACTGCGCAACGACGGCGCCGTGATCATGGTGCCGAAGGACAAGGTCACCCGGCTGCGCATGAAGCTCGCCGAGGGCGGATTGCCCAAGGGCGGCGGCGTCGGCTACGAGATTTTCGACAAGTCCGACGCGCTCGGCACCACCAGCTTCGTCCAGAACATCAATCATTTGCGCGCGCTCGAGGGCGAACTGGCCCGCACCATCCGCGCCATCGACCGCGTCCAGGCCGCCCGCGTCCATCTCGTGCTGCCCGAGCGGCCGCTGTTTTCGCGCGAGACGCCCGAACCGTCGGCCTCGATCGTGGTGCGCGTGCGCGGCGCGCTCGAGCCGCAGCAGATTCGCGCCATCCGCCATCTGGTCGCCTCCGCCGTCAACGGGTTGAAGCCGCAGCGGGTGTCGATCGTCGATGAGGCCGGGCAATTGCTCGCCGACGGGGCAGCCGGCGACGCCGACAACGCGATCGGCGACGAGCGCCGGGCCGGCTTCGAGAAGCGGATGCGCAATCAGGTCGAGGCAATTGTTTCTTCGGTGGTTGGAACGGGCCGCGCCCGCGTCCAGCTCTCGGCCGACTTCGACTACAACAAGATCACCCAGACCTCGGACAAGTTCGACCCCGAAGGCCGGGTGCTGCGTTCGAGCCAGACCAGGGAAGAATCCAGCGCAACCCTCGAAACCAACGGTCAGGTCACCGTCAATAATGAATTGCCGGGCAATCAGCGCGGCGACACCACGACGCCCGCGCGCGACCAGAGCAAGAAGAGCGAAGAGACCAACAACTACGAAATCTCCCATACCACAAAGACCGAGGTGACCGAGGTCGGCAAGGTCAACCGCATCTCGGTCGCCGTGCTGGTCGACGGCAGCTACGTCAAGAACGACAAAGGCGAAATGGTCTATCAGGAACGCGGCAAGGAACAGCTCGACCGC
>Ga0066789_10000619_pt1 | contig 14643 bp, 14 predicted proteins | sample OrgsoiDNA2013049_FD_70960 | JGI IMG/M metagenome (GOLD analysis project Ga0066789, IMG submission 70960) | Permafrost soil microbial communities from the Arctic, to analyse light accelerated degradation of dissolved organic matter (DOM) -... | ecosystem: Environmental > Terrestrial > Soil >...
CAGGCTTGGGCACGACGTGCCGTGGGTGAAGGCGTGAAGTTTTGTCCGAGAGCTGGATGCGGGAAATCTGCACGTCCAGTTCGATGAGCGGGGTGTGAAAACGGGGTCATGGTCGAACCAATAAGGCACCGCCGAACGAAAGGGGCGGCAACAGATATGTTCGAGCCTAAAGCTACCGCGTCACACCTCGACTCTACGCATCAAGCCCGCGCTTGCAGTATAGCGAGCGATTTTCTGCTATTGGGCGCAAAACGGAAAACTGCTAAGGGACGCCCCGACGGCTCCGGTCCGAGAGGCGATATCGCGTCGAATCATCGCCGGCTCATCTGCGGCCGCTGTCCCGCTTCGCTATTGACCGACGACCACTGGAGGCATTCGCAATGGCAAAGATCAGGATCGGTCTGGCCGGCTGCGGCTTCGTTTCGGAGCTGCACATGTATGCTTACAGGCGTGTCTACGGAATCGATGTCGAGGTCAAGGCCGTCGCGGCGAGGGGCGAGCATGTTCTCGATTTTGCGCGGCGGCACCGGATACCGAGGACGTACCGCAGCTTTCGCGAGTTGATCGCCGACGGCGAACTCGATGTCGTCGACATCTGCACGCCGCCCAATTTACACACGTCGATGATCGTCGATGCGATGCAGGCCGGCAAACATGTCATCTGCGAAAAGCCGTTTGCGGGTTATTTCGGGCGAGAAGGCGACAAGCTGCCGATCGGCAAGCATGTGCGGAAGGCCCTGATGTACGAGCGGGTACTGGAGGAAATGGAGAGCACCCGCGCGGCGATCGGCAACACCGGCAGGCTCTTCATGTATGCAGAAGACTGGATCTACGCGCCGGCGGTGACCAAGACCGCGGAGATCCTCAAGGCCACCAAAGACAAGATCCTGTTCATGAAGGGCGAAGAGAGTCACAGCGGCTCGCATGCGGCCCACGCTGCGCAATGGGCCATGACCGGCGGCGGTTCGCTGATCCGGATGGGATGCCATCCGCTCGCGGCCGTACTCTATCTCAAGCAAATCGAGGCAAAGGCACGCGGCGAGGCGGTCAGCGCCTCGAGCGTGACCTGCGACGTCGGCAACGTTGCGGCGTGCCTGCGGCCGGACGAACGAGCTGTCCTCAAGGCCAATCCGGTCGACGTCGAGGACTGGGGCATGCTCACCGTCACCTTCTCCGACGGCACCAAGGCGACGGTATTTTCCGGCGACATGATCGTGGGCGGCGTGCGCAACCTGATCGAGACCTACACCAGCGGCGGCTCGCTGTTCGCCAACATCACGCCGAACACGCACATGATGAGCTACCAGACCAACGAGGAGAAGCTCGCAAGCGTCTACTTCACCGAAAAGGTCGATCGGAAGACCGGCTGGCAATACATCTGCCTCGAGGAAGAATGGACGCGCGGTTATCTGCAGGAAATCCAGGATTTCATGGAATGCGTCGCGACGGGCCGGCAGCCGCTCGCGGATCTCGCGCTGGCCTTTGAGACGATCAAGGTCAACTACGCCGGCTATTGGGCCGCCGAAGAGGGCCGCCGCGTCACGCTGTAAGATTCGATCATGCTCCGATTAGACTGAATCGGATCATGATCTCTTGTTTGAGCATGATCTTTTCGGAAAACCGGTTTCCACTTTTCCGGATCATGCTCTAGGCGGCGTAGATCGACGATTTCGGCAGCGGGAAAACCGGGTCCTGCGTCCGGATATTGCTCGGCCAAACCACCGAGATATGTTCGCCGGCATTTTGCATCACGACCGGCGTCGAGCGCTCGTTCTGGCCGGAGAGCGGCGTACCCGGCGGATAGAATTTCACGCCATAGCCCTGGATCGTGCCCCCCGGCGGAATATCCACGTCGAGCGCCGCCTTGCGAACAGCCTCGGGATCGAAACTGCCGTATTTCTCCTTGGCGACGGGCAGGACGTTGTTGAGCAGGGTCCAGGTCTGGTTGAAGCCCATCGAACAGTGCGGCGGAACGTCGGTCGCGCCGGTTTTCGCCTTGTAGCGCTCCACCATGGTCCTGGTGAGATCGCCGATGCCGGGAGCCAGCTTTGCGGGATCGAGCAATTGCGCCGGCACCGGATCGATGTTGCAGAAATTGTCGATGTCCGCGCCGAAGCTTGCGCGCAATTTGTCGAGCTGGCTGTAGCCGGCGCCGGCGCCAAAAAGCATATTGAAATGCAGGCCGCTCTCGCGCGCCTGGCGCAGAAAAAGCGTGATGTCGGGATTGTATCCGGCGTGCGAGATCACGTCTGCGCGGGCGCGCTTGATCTTGGTCACCAGCACCGAGAGGTCGGGGGCGGACGCCGAATAACCTTCCTTGAGCACGATCTGGAGGCCGGCCTGCCTGGAATAAGCCTCGTCGGCCGCCGCAACGCCAACGCCGTAGGGGCCGTCTTCGTGAATCAGCGCGACCTTGACATCCTTGGGCTCGATGCCGAGCTTGGCTTTGGCGTGTTCGCTGATGAAGCTCGCAAAGGCCTGGCCGTACTGGTCGGAATGAATCTGCGCCCGGAACACGTATTGAAGGTTCTTGTCCTTGAACACGGCGGTCGCAACCGCGGTGGTGATCCAGAGGATCTTCTTCTGCTGCTCCATCCTGGCCGAGAGCGGGACCGCGTGCGAACTCGCAAAGATGCCGTTGATGATGTCGATCTTCTCCTGGCTGATCAGGCGTTCGGCCTCGTTGATCGCAACGTCGGGCTTGCTCTGGGAATCGGCGGCGACAGGGACGATCTTGTACTTGCCGCCGATGCCGCCCTTCTCGTTGACGAGATCGATCGCGATCTGCGTGCCGACGGAGGAGGCGACCGAGCCGCCCGCGGCAAACGGACCGGTCAGATCGTAGATCACGCCGATGCGCAGCGTTTCGGCTTCCGCCCGCGCGCGCGTCCAATCGAGGCTCAATACGGTGGCCGCCGCCGCGGAATTCCTGAGCAGCGTTCTGCGTGAAGTCGGCATCATGTCCTCCCCACTGAACCGTCGTTTCAGACTGGCTTTTCTTCTTTTAAGCCAAGTGTTTGAGAGCAAGTATTCAGAGAACGCGGCGGAAAGTCAACACGCGCGCGCTCTCCACCGGAGACGTGCACCATCGGCACGAAGCGGGCCCGGAGTGATGCGGATGGCTGGATCAGGTTTTTGTCTTCTTGACCGGCTTTTTAGCCGGCAGTGGCTGTTTGGCCGGCTGGGCCTCTGCCGCATTTCGCATGGATCTGGCGTAACTGTCGGCGGCGTTGTCGGCGGAAATCTGCAGCCTCTTGGCGGCGGCGGCTCCTTGCAACATGGTGTCCTTTGCGATCTGCTTGTATCGCTCCTTGGTCTCCTTGTTCTTCGCCTTGGCGGCAAGACCGATATATCGATTGCGCCGACGCTTGACGGCGGCCATGAGACCTTTGTTTTGTTGCTTCGCAAGCTGCCGAATTACGACATCCAGATCGGCTTCCGCCATTTTCCATTTCCTCAAATGCCGTCAGAACATTCCAATGCTCAACTATGCAATCGCTGACGCGGCTTTGCAATTGTGCGGCTGGCGAACGGGCCGTTTGGGGATATCCTGACCGCACCAAACGCGTCAAGCCTGTCGTGCCTAGCGATGCAGGCACGAATAAATCCGCACGAGATCGCGACCCTGCCGCGGCACCATGCGGGCGGCTTTGTCGTTCGCCGTCGCCGCGGCGCAGGATAACCAGAAATAATTTCCAGCGGGATCGATAACCAGCCGGGCAGGCGTGAAGTCAGCAACAATCACCGACAGATACGGCGTGGTCGAGAACCAGGCCAACCGGTTCAAATCGGAAGTGATTCGTTCCGACGAAACGAAACGCGGATCGCCCAGCGCCGGATCGGATTGATCGCCCGTCGCCAGCGTTGCGACCGCGGCGCGGTAGTCGGTCCACGCCGCGACGAATTTTGTGGTCTCGATCACGTGCACCAGCGTTAGCAGCATAAACGCCGCCGCAAGTGGCCGCGCCGCCCGTTTTTGCAGCGCGGTTATTGACTGTTCCAGGCTCGAAAACGGCAATGCGAGCCGGCGATCTCCGGACATGGCGCCCAGCGCCGCCAGTGCGCCGAACACGGGCGTGACGATCACCAGCGCGGTTCGCAGATAGTACCGGCTGCTTGCATGTATCGTATGGTCGAACCACAGCCAATAGATGGCAAGAATCGCGATCATGATTGCGGCGGCATAGAGATACGCCCGTTCCGGCGCCAGCCGCGAAAGCACCAGGTAGATAACGCCATACAAGGCGAACGTCGCCAATAACAACAGGACAATGCCGACCTGAAAGATGGCGGGATCGAAGAAGTGCAGCGCGGCCCTTACCAGCACGCCGGCATAATATTCGTCGGGCGGAATCATGATCCTGGCGGCAGCCGATATCGCCAGGACCGCGACCAGGACTGCAGCCGCGCGCAGAAACAAAGCGCCGCGCCAGCCGCGCGGCGCCAATGTTGCAACGATGGCGAACGCCAGAACCAGCGCGCCTTCATGGGTGAAAGCCAGCGTGAGCATCATGACGAAAACCAGTGCCGTGCCGATAACGGTCCGCTTCGCGTAATGGCTGACCGCGAGCGCCGGCCAGAACAGGGCGTGCGCCAGACTCATCTCGGTCGGAAAGCCAAAGACCAGCGGGCAGAGCAGGGCGGTCGAACAACAGGCATAGGCGAAGATGATGCGGCCATGCGAGCGGTCGGCCGTGAAAGTGCCGATCAGTCCGATAAGCGGCGCGAGATAGAACAATAGCCCGTAGACGACGATTCCGGCGCCGGGGTTGCCGCTCAGCCCGACATAGATCTCGGCCGGCAACAGGCTAAGGACATTGACCGACAGGCGGCCGGCGATATTGTGCCAGTGAAAGGCCCAGACGTCCTGGACCGCAACGGCATAGGAAAACATCGCGCCATCTGCGTAGAGCTCCAGCTCATAGCATAGCGCAACAACGACAAACGCGACCGACCAGCAGAGGCCGGTTGCGATCACCAAAGCGCGCGGGACGTCGGAGGCGGGGCGGGCGGCAGACCGCGGCTTGGCGCCGCCTTCGGGTCCCGCTTTTGTCACCTAGGATTGATCGGCCGGCGCGGCCGCCGGCCTGGCCGCCGGCATGCGGTGGTTTGTCGCGTCGGCGACGAGGGCGAGGATCGTATGGGCGTTGTCACCCGCCGAGAGCTTCAACGCCATCGGCGTTGACGCATCAAGGCCAAGCGCGAGCGCGCGTCGCTCCGTGACGCCCGTCTGCGCTTCACTCATTCCGAGACTTCCATTCCTGCTATTCTTGCCGTTCTTGTTGCGGCGTTCCCTAAAACACCACGCGTCCAATTTCATTCCAGGCGAAAAATCGAATGATTTCTGTTGCATGATCGCACATAGTCGTATTGTTAGTGCAACCACACAGGGTACTTGATTTCTTCGTGCCGATCAGCAATTTCCCCTCGAGTAAATCTGTGTCTTCCGATCCGTGGGAAGACTTCAGCAATATATTCCGTAGAGAGCGCCAGCCTCTTCCGCAAGCCTGGGCCGATGTATTCGGTCCGCTGCGCAAGGGCACGGTGGACGATTGCGTGATTGTCGGCCAGATCGGCCAGTCACTTGACGGCCGGGTCGCGACAGAATCCGGCCATTCGAAATACGTCAACGGTCCGGCGGGGCTGGTACATCTGCACCGGCTGCGGGCCTTGGTGGATGCCGTCGTCGTCGGCGTCGGCACGGCCATCGCCGACGATCCGCAATTGACGGTGCGGCGGGTCTCGGGCCCTCAGCCGGCGCGCGTCGTCATCGATCCGAAGGGCCGGCTTGGCGCCGACGCAAGGATGTTCGCCGACGACGGTGTCCGTCGCGTGTTGATCACGGGGCAGGGTACGCGCTGTACGGCCCCGTCCGGCGTCGAGGTTGTCATGCTGCCCGCGGTCGATGGGCAGCTTGCGCCGTCGGCGATCCTCACGGCACTCGCCGGCTGCGGCATGCGCCGTATGCTGATCGAAGGCGGCGCCGACACCGTGTCGCGTTTTCTTACCGCTGGGTGTCTCGACCGCCTGCATGTGATGGTCGCGCCAATCATCCTCGGAGCCGGAGGACCTGGCCTGATCCTGCCGGCGCTCGACCGCGCCGATCAGGCGCCGCGCATGCCGGTGCGCGTGCATAAATTCGAGGACGATGTGCTGTTCGACTGCGATCTGTCGGCTCAGCGCGTGGCGCTCGGTGTGGCGAAGAAATCGACGTGACCGACCTGGAGTGAGGAGCACCCGGCGGCGACGGCGTCGTGGCGGCGCGCGAGCCAGGCCGTGGTGTCCGCGAGTGACAGCGCGCCGATGTCGCGCGCGGCGCTTGCCCATCCGGCCAGTATTTCGATCTGGATCTCGAGATCGTCCGGTCCCATCGCCCAGTCGGATCTGCCGTGCACCACCGAATAGCCGAGCGCTTCGAAGCGCGCGATGGCAATGGCGGCCGCTGCCGGTCCGAGCGCAGGCCCAAAACCCTTATCCATGTGCTGATGCGCGTTCACCGCGGCAACGATCGCCGCATCGAGCGGATCGGGTGGCGTGAATAGGGTCCGCCCGTCATAGCTCAGCGCCGCGTAAAGCGGGATCGAGCGCGCGGCGATCTCGACCGCGAGCCGGTCCAGCCAGGTTTCGGAGACGAGATCGAGCAAGGCCGAGGTCGCGACCAGATCGACCGGCCCGTCGAGGGCTGCTTCGAGATCGCGGTTTAGATCGAGCGGGATAGCGGTAACGGTGGCATGTTTGGCAAGCGGCATGGCCCTGGCGCGCGCCAGCAGGCCGAGGTCGTTGTCGATCAGCTTCCAGTTCTGCCGTGCCGGCAGATGCGGGCTCAGCGCGCGCACGGTCGAGCCGGTGCCGCAGGCGAGATCGACAACCTGCACCGGGGAAAGCGGCTCCAGAGAGTCGGCGACAGCGTCGAGAACCGCCGGATTGCGCGCGCGCAAGTCGTGGGGTTCGCGCAGCGTCAGCCAGTCGGCGGAAAAGCCGCTCATGCCAGCGTCTCCAGCGCGCGCGCCAGGATTTCCGCGGAATTCCGCCAGCTCGGCAGCTGTGGCGCCGCCGCGCGTGCGGCGCTGGCGAGGCGCCGCCGCAGATCGGCATCGCCGATGATGCGGCGCAGCGCCCGTGCCAATGCAGGGATATCGCCGGGGCCGACGAGCAGGCCGGCGTCCGGCGGCACCGTGTCAGGTATCGCGCCTGCGCTGGTGCCGATGACGGGCAGGCCGTGCGCGACAGCCTCGGCATAGGCCATGCCGTAACCTTCGAAATGCGATGCGAGCACGAACGCGTCGGCTTCCGCGTAGAGCGCCGCGAGGTGCTGCGGCGATACCGCGCCGGGCCCGGCAATTCGATCGCCGAGCGCGTGACGCGCGATATCGGCATCAAGCCGTGCTGTGGCGTTGCGGTCGCGCGTGCGGTCGCCGGCAATCGTCAGCCGCCATGGCAGATCGGTGAGGCTCGCCAGTGCGGCAATCAGCACGTCAAAACCCTTGCGCGGCACCACGGCGCCGACCGACAGCAGCCGCACGATGCCGTCCTGGCTGCCTTGCGACATCGGCGCCGGATCGCTGCCCGGCCTCGCCACGGTAATGCGCTCGGCCGGCACGCCGTAATCGGAAGCGACCAGCCGTGCCGTGGCCGCGCTGGTGACGACAACACCCGTTACCGCTGCGAGCGCCGCCCGCTCGCCGGCGCGTAACGCATCGGCCTGCGTGGCGGACAATCCCCATTCCAGCGCCAGCGGATGATGCACCAGCGCCAGCAGCGGATTGCGGCCGGCAAGCCGTGACGCGGTCTCCGGCAAAACACCGAGCGCCAATCCATCGATAACAATGCATCGGCCGGCCGGCATCGCGAGCAGCCGCGTCTGCGCGGCGGCGCGTGTCGCCTCATCGGGCCAGGGAAAACCTTCGCCGAGGTCGAGGAGATCGATCCGCCAGCCGAGATCGCCGAGTTCGGCAATCATCCGCCGGTCATAGGCATATCCGCCGGTCGGGGTTGCAAGATCCCCCGGCACGGCGAACACGAAACGCTTCACCACAAATCCGCCTCGTACCAGGCGCGCGCGACATGCGACTCCGAGAGCGTGACCCGTATCGCCTTGAGCTCGCGGCCATCGCGGCCGAACGCCCCGGCGCGGGCGTCCGCGGCCAGCCGATCGTAAATATACTTGGTGAGAAATTCGGTGGTGGTGTTGCTGCCTTTGAATTCAGGCACGTCGTCGAGATTGCGATAGTTCAGCGCCGACACCACCGCCTTGAGCGCGTCGTGCGCGCGGCCGATGTCGATGACGATGCCGTTGTGATCGAGCATATCGGCGAAGAACGCCGCGTCGATGACGAAGGTCGCGCCGTGCAGCGCCTGCGCCGGCCCGAACACGGCGCCGCGGAACGAATGGGCGATCATGATGTGATCGCGGACTTCAACAGCGAACAAGGGACCTCCTTCAGGGGTAGGTAATGAGCTGGCAGAGTATGCCACTGCTGGCGTCAAGGATATCCGGTAGCCGCCGCGACAAATGTTCAAACGCCACCGCCGGCGCCAGCAACGCGTCGAGCCGGGCGTCGGCGAGCAGGCCGAGCGCCGCGGCGAGCCGCCGGCCATGGGTCCATCGCGGCCGGTGCGAAGGCGCAATCCGTCCAACCTGGCTCGACATCAGCCGCAGCCGGCGGCTATGGAACGCGCCGCCGAGTGGCGCCGCCACCGATGCGTCGCCGTACCAGCTCATTTCAAGCACGATTGCTTCATCACCGGCGAGCGCGAGGGCCGTGCCAAGTCCGGCCGCATGGCCGCTGGCGTGAACGACGAGGTCGCAGTCGCCCTTTGCGGTTTCGGGTGCCGCAAAGCCAACACCAAGGATGTCGGCTAATTCCGCGCGCGCCGGGTTGATGTCGACCAGCGTTACTTCCGTGCTTGGGATCCGCCCGCACAAATACGCAACCAAAGCGCCGACCACGCCGGCGCCGACGATGGCGATGCGGTCGGCCGGGCCTGGTGCAGCGTCCCAGACCGCGTTCAGTGCGGTCTCCATGTTGGCGGCCAATACCGCACGTTGCGGCGGAAGGTTTTGCGGCAGCACGATGGCGGCGCTTGCCGGGATGTTGAAGAAATTCTGGTGCGGGTGCAGCGTGAATACGGTGCGACCGAGCAGGGCCTCCGTTCCGCCTTCGATCCGGCCGACCGTGGCGTAACCGTATTTCACCGGGAACGGAAAATTGCCGGCCATGAAGGGTGCCCGCATGCGTTCGAACTCGCTCGCCGGCACGCGTCCGGCCAGCACGAGCGCCTCGGTGCCGCGGCTGATCGCGCCGAACAGCGCCCGCACGCGCACTTCGCCCGCCGCGGGCGGAGCGAGCGTTTCCGGGCGGATGTCGGCTTGTCCGGGCCCGCTATACCACAGCGCCTGGGCAACCTGTTCGGGCCGGCTGATCGCCACTTTACTTTATCCCCGGATTGGACTTTGAGACCGTTCGCGGTGTTATATCATCGCGTTTGCACTGTCGAAGGATTAGAAATCATACCTGCGTGTTAGAACGATGCCCCCCGCAAGTCATGCAGGCCGACGCCGCCGGAAACGATATTTTCGGCCGGCGCATGCTGTTTGCCGTGCTGTTTGCGACCACCATGGCCGGATCGCTGGCGCTTGCCGCGCTGGCGCTGGCGCCGGGCGGGTTCGGCATCATCGACATAACGCTGTTGGCGCTGTTCGCGGTCACGTTGCCCTGGATGGTGGCGGGATTCTGGAATGCCGTGATCGGGTTTCTGATCATGCGTTTTTCCGCCGATCCCATCGCAGCGGTGATGCCGGCGGCGGCGCGCATCCGCGGCGACGAGCCGGTGACGGCGTCGACCGCGATCGTGTTGTGCACCCGCAACGAGTCGCCGGAGCGGATGATCCGCAATCTCGAGCCGATGCTGGCGGGCCTCGACGCCGCCGGCTTTGGCGAGCGCTTCCATCTCTATGTCCTGAGCGACACCTCTGACGCGGCAATCGCTGAGAGCGAGCAGGCGCGCTTTGCAAGCTTGATCTCGCGCTGGCGCGATCGGGTCGCGATCACCTACCGGCGCCGCGCGGTCAACACCGGCTACAAGGCCGGCAACATCCGCGAATTCTGCGAACGCTGGGGCCACCAACACGAGTTCGCGGTGACGCTCGACGCCGACAGTCTGATGACGGCCGACGCCGTTCTCCGTCTGGTCCGCATCATGCAGGCGGATCCCAGGCTCGGCATTCTTCAGGGGCTGATCGTCGGGCTGCCGTCGACTAGCGCCTTCGCGCGCGTGTTTCAGTTCGGCATGCGGCTCGGCATGCGCTCCTACACCATCGGCAGCGCCTGGTGGCAGGGCGATTGCGGACCCTATTGGGGCCACAACGCGGCGCTGCGGCTGGAGCCGTTCATCGCGCATTGCGCGCTTCCGGTACTGAACGACGGAACCGAAGATCGGCATATCCTCAGCCACGATCAGATCGAAGCCGTGCTGATGCGCCGCGCCGGCTACGACGTGCGCGTGCTGCCGCAGGAGGATCTGGGCTGGGAGGAAAATCCGCCGACCTTGCTCGAATTCATCCGCCGCGATCTGCGCTGGTGCCAGGGCAACATGCAGTATTGGCGTTTTCTCGCGCTTCCCGGCCTCAAGCCGGTAAGCCGCTATCAGTTGGTACTGGCGATCCTGATGTTCATCGGCTCTCCGGCCTGGATCGGCTTGCTCGTGCTCGGAACGCTCAGGGCCGCATTCTCCGATACGCCCGGTAGCTTCATGCGCGCCGACGCCGGCATGGCGCTGTTCGTATGCGTGCTGGTGATGTGGTTCTCGCCGAAGATCGCGAGCGCCATCGACATTCTGTTGCACCCGCAGCTTCGCCGCGGGTTTGGCGGCGCCGGACTGTTCATCGTCAACTACGCCATCGAAACCGTGTACTCGATCCTGCTTTGCCCGATCCTGTGGTTCGGCCACACGGTTTTCCTCGCCGGACTATTGTTCGGCCGCGAAATCGGCTGGATCGGACAGACCCGCGACGATCACGCGGTGCCGTTCACGCTGGCGCTGCGCAATCTGTGGCCGCACACGCTGCTCGGATGCGCCGCGCTCGGCCTGCTGGCGGCGACGCAGCCGGCGGCGATCCCCTATGCGCTGTTTCTCGCCGGCGGTCCGGCACTGGCGATCCCGTTTGCCATGATGACCGCGTGGCCTTGGCTCGGCGGTTTTGCCGCCCGGGTCGGCATTGGCCGGCTGCCCGAGGAAACCGCCAGGCCCGCGGTGCTATTGGCCCTGGCGTTGCCCGCGATCGAGCAGGCGATGCCGTTGCCGCGGCCAAGTTCGGTCTGAGGCGGTGTTCGAGGCCTTCAGGACCGCGCGCGGTATTTTTCGATCGCTTCGCATCTACTACGGCGACAGGTCGCGCGCGACGGCGATGGACCGGCTCCATGGCGGCTTCGTGCGGCGCGGCGACCGGGTGTTCGATATCGGCGCCCATGTCGGTGACCGCGTGGCCTCGTTCCGCCGGCTCGGCGCGCGGATCGTCGCGGTCGAGCCGCAGCCCGCCATGGTCAAGGTGCTGAAACTGTTCTACGGGCGCAGCGCCGATGTCGCGATCGAGGCGGTGGCCGTCGGCCGCAGCGTTGGCGCAACCAGCATGATGATCAATGCCGATAACCCGACGGTCTCGACGGCGTCGCGCGAATTCGTGAACGCCGCGCGCGATGCGCCGGGCTGGGAAACGCAGCGCTGGACCAGGTCGGTGCCGGTGACGGTGACGACACTGGATGCGCTGATCGGCAAATACGGCGCACCGGCCTTCATCAAGATCGACGTCGAAGGTTTCGAGGAAGAGGCGCTGCAGGGACTCTCGTGCGCGGTCAAGGCGTTGTCATTCGAGTTCACGATCATCCAGCGCCATGTCGCACTGGCCTGCATCGAACGCTGCGTCGCGCTGGGCTACACGCGCTTCAACGCCGCGCTCGGCGAGAGCCAGGCGCTTGTGAACGGCGATTGGGTCAGCGGCGAAGCGATCGCCCGCTGGCTGACCGGGCTGCCGTGCGCGGCCAATTCCGGGGACATCTATGCCACCATCGGCTGACCGCACGCAGCCGATGCGGCGAGGTTTGCATCTCGCCGTCGCCGCGCTGATCGCCGCCGGCTACGGCCTGACGCTGTTGATTTTTTATCCGGGCATCCTGACCTACGACGCAAAATTCGTCTACGAGGACATCGCCAGGGGCGTGCTCGGCGACTGGCAATCCCCGGTCATGACCGTGCTGTGGGGCGCAATTGATCCGGTTGCGCCGGGCGCGGGCAGCATGTTCCTGCTGATCGCGACCTCCTACTGGCTGGGCTTCGGCCTGCTGGCATTCGCGCTGGCGCGCCGCTCGACCCGGCTTGCGTTATTGCTGCCGCTGCTGGCGCTGATGCCGCCGGCCTTTGTCTTTGTCGGGATCATCTGGCGCGACATGCTGTTCGCGAACATTTGGCTGCTGGCCGCGGCGATCGCCTTTGCCGCCGCCGAGCGCGGCGCGCGCTTTCGCGTGCCGGCGCAAGCGCTGGCGCTGGCGTTGTGCGCCTTCGGCGTCCTGCTGCGTCCCAACGCGCTGGCCGCCGCGCCGATCCTCTGCGCTTACATCGTCTGGCCGACGCAAATGTCGTTGAAGCGCACGGCGATCCTGTTGGTCCCTGTCATGGCAGGATTTTTCGCGCTGGTGCAGGTGGTCTATTACGGCGCGCTTGGTGCTGTGCGGCAACATCCGTTGCATTCGATCATGGTGTTCGATCTCGGCGGCATCAGCCACTTTACCAAACAGAACCAGTTTCCGGTCACCTGGAGCGAGTCCGAGAGCGCGCAGCTCTTGAACACCTGCTACCAGCCGACCCAGTGGGATATCTATTGGCGGCTCGAGCCGTGCGATTTCGTGATGCGCAAGGTCGAGCGCGAGCAAAAGCTGTTCGGCACGCCGGCGATCACCGAAGCCTGGGCGCGTGCGGTCATGCACCATCCGTTGGCCTATCTCAGGCATCGCACGGCGTTGATGTGGAATTTCCTTTGGGGTAACAACCCCACGATGTGGCTCGCCGACGTCGAGCACCCGACGGAAACCGTGTTTCCGGATCGCCCGGCCTTCCTCGCCTTGGTCGCCCTGCACGACATGCTCAAGCCGACGCCGCTGTTCCGCACCGGTTCGTGGCTGCTGGTTTGCCTCATCGTGTGCGGCTTCGCCTGGCAGCGACGGGACACGCCCGAGGGCGCCTTCGCGCTCGGCGTTTGCGGATCGGCCGCGGTCTATGTGCTCAGCTTCCTTGCCGTCGGCGTCGCGTCGGATTTCCGTTACGGCTATTGGGCGGTCCTTGCCGGCATGGTCGGCGGCGTCATTGCCGCGCTGGGCCGGCCCAGGCCTCAAGTGCCGTGAACTGCGGGCCCCAGTGCGCCGCAGGCTATGGCGCAGTCCAGGCCTTGTAGTCGGCTTCCGAGACGCCCGGCAGCTTTTTGAGGAACGCGACGATCGACCAGATCTCGTCGTCCTTGACGCCGGCCAGCGCGAAGCTCGGCATGCCCGTCATGTTGATGCCGTTCCGTACCACCCAGAACAACTGCGCCGGGGAGCGATGATCGACGATCTCCTTCAAGTCCGGCGGATCGGGATGCAATCCTTCGGAGAATTTGGCCCAAGCCACTCCCGGCGCGCCATGACAATTGGTGCAGCCATGCGCGGCGAACGCTTTGGCGCCGGCCTGCACGGTGGCAGGTTCGTTGATGTTGATGGCGGGGGGAGGCTGGTCATGCGCGTAGCGATCGATCGAGGCTGACCGCACCTGGGTCAGCGCCCAGTGGACAATCGCCGGGTCTTCGGCGGTCCCGGCGACACTGTAGTAGCCTCCGAAAAAGAACACCGCCGCGCCGACGCCGACAAGGATTGCCAGCCCGCCAATCACCGCAAGGATACGCATGTGGGTCTCCGGAATATTGGTCTTCCCAGCCGTTATTTTCGCACATCATACACCGGCCAACGGCTTGCATGCGTAACGATATCGAAAAAACCGGCCGCCAATTCCCGCAGTGAATGGAATTATTTTGCCCGAAGCAAGCGCTTGTTGATTTACATTGGTGGAACCAGCCTTAAAAAATCCGATTGCAGTATAAACATCCATGGACAGGCCTGATTCGGTGACCGGGCCGGCGATGCCGGCATACACGAGGCGGATTGCCGTCCTGGTGCCGTGCTTCAACGAAGAGGCCGCGGTTGCCACCGTGGTCGCCGATTTTCGCAAAGCGCTGCCGGCGGCCGAAATTTTCGTCTACGACAACAATTCGTCGGATCGCACCGTTGCGGTGGCGCGCGAGGCCGGGGCGCAGGTGCGCAGCGAGCGCCGTCAGGGCAAGGGCCATGTGGTGCGGCGGATGTTCGCCGATATCGACGCCGACATCTACGTGCTGGTCGATGGCGATGCGACCTACGACGCCGCCAGCGCCCCGCGCATGATCGATATGCTGCTCGCCGATCATCTCGATATGGTGGTGGGCTTTCGCGTCGATCAGGTGGAATTAGCCTACCGGCCCGGCCATCGCACCGGCAACCGGATGCTGACCGGCTTTCTGTCGTCGGTGTTCGGCGAGGCCTTCAGGGACATTCTTTCCGGCTACCGCGTGTTCTCGCGGCG
>Ga0066789_10000620_pt1 | contig 14621 bp, 16 predicted proteins | sample OrgsoiDNA2013049_FD_70960 | JGI IMG/M metagenome (GOLD analysis project Ga0066789, IMG submission 70960) | Permafrost soil microbial communities from the Arctic, to analyse light accelerated degradation of dissolved organic matter (DOM) -... | ecosystem: Environmental > Terrestrial > Soil >...
GCTAATATGGTCCGTGATGGGCGTGCTTACGGTGGGTGCTTGCATCCGACGTCTCCGTGGGTTCGAGTGTGCAAAACCCAAACCTAACGGATGCACGCTCATCACCCCATGGAATCTACGCACTACGGATACTGCAAAAACAAAAACGCGCCCGGCAAAACCGGGTGCGCTTCTATTTGACGAGTCTATGCAGGCGTTGCCTCAGGTCGAATACTTGAATTCCGGCATCGCCTTCAGCTCATCCTTGGTCGCATTGAACACGGCGTGGTCGGGGTACCACGGATTGGCTTTCGACGTTGTCGCCGTAGCCGGCGGCGTGGTCGTGGTTCCGGCACCCGTGGTCGTCGGTGACGCCGGCCGGCTGCCGGGCGCATTCGGGCCACCGGCAACGCCGGTATAGGCGACCGGCTCATTGACGAACTTGATCTTGTCAAAGGGAATGGCGACCAGATGCTCGCCGACCCCGAGGAAGCCGCCGACGCCAACCACCACCGCCTTGATGTTTCCGGTGTTGTCGGTCAGCAGATCGTTGATCGACCCGAGGCTTTCGTTGTTGTCGTTGTAGACGCTGAGGCCGACAACTTTCGATGCGCGCCAGTTACCCTGGAACGACGAGTCCGATGTGGCGGCCGGCGCCATGTTGGCGCGGTCGGTGGTTGCGGTCGGGGTTTGCGCGAACGCGACGGACGCGAGCAAGGCGGACCCGATCAGGCCGGCGGTTATTTGTTTTGCTAACATATGCTGTCTCCTTGGGATGGAATTAGTGAGAAGAAAACACGCCGATCCGTCCGCCGTTCCAGTCGCCTAACATGATTTAAGCGTTCCGCTGGCGATACAACGAGTTCCGTGGAACATCGCCGCGCACACGCGCGCGCGGCGACCGCGCGCGACATTGCTGCTCTGCGCACTTTCGATCGCGATCAGAATCCGCCCCAATATGGCGGCGTTCCGTAATAGCGGTGCAACTCCGTTTCTTGCGAACGGTCGCCCCAGTCGAAATCCCTGTCGGAGCGGAACGACGGCGCGTGCCTGAGTTCCTCGTCGTCGATGTCGAGCTGGTAGGCCTCGAACCGGGTATTGTAGGTGAGACGCGCCCACGGCAGCGGAAGCAGGTTGGCTCCCATTCCGAGGAATCCACCGAAACTGAGCACCGCGTAAGACACCCTGCCGCTGATCTTGTCGATCATCAGCCGTTCGATGTGACCGAGCTTGTCGCCGTTCGGCCGACGCACCGCAGTACCCTCGACGCGATCGCTCGCGATCAGCTGGTGTGGTTTGGTCATGAGGTCGCTCATCGCACCCTCCTTTTTGGGTTGATGAGACAAATCAACGCCATAGCGGCGGATCGGTTCCGTCAGCGCCAGGCCAAATCACAGGAAGGAGGGCAAATCGTTTGGAGGTATTGCGTGCTGCCTCCCCGGTTCGCACCGGTTGCTCTTAGTGGTCGAGGAAAGGCGCGATGAGATTGAAGAAGATAACGCGCGCGCATCCTGCAGTTTCTGATCCCAATCCAGAGGGCCGCGCTGCGGATGTATCGGCGCGACTTCGGGGTTTCCCGGCGGATGGAATGACACACCAATCCGCCGGGAATTTTTGCTGTTCTGTCCGGGTCTCGTTTTAGTAGGCAACGATATGAAGCGGAGGAACTTTGATTGGGCCCGGCGTCAATACGGGCCGCGGGAGCTTGTCCGGAGACGGATCAGTTTGCCATTTTAAGTCACTGGTGCCGTCATTCATCGCGCCGCCAACGACGGCATCGAGTTCGTCAGCTGAGAGAAAATCGAGTTCGCGTTCCATTCCCGTCTCCTGTTGTTCGAAGCGACCTTCCGCATCGTAGCCCTGACGGCTGCGATCCATCAGGTGCCGCCTCCACCAAAAAGGGCGGCGCCGGTGACAACGGCGGCCCCAACCGCTACCTCGATGACCTTCGCAAGGTCGCTGCTCGCGAAACTGCCGGGGACCCCGCGCTGATCCTTGTTGATGAGCTGTTGGCCTCCGGTATTCATCATGCCGCCGACAACGGCATCGAGTTCGACAGCTGATAGAAAATTGATGTCGCGTTCCATTCCCATCTCCTGTTGTTCGACGAAGGGACCATCCGCATCGTCATAATCAGGATTGAGCGCGGGCTCGATCACACGCTGTGATGTACATCACAGCGCCTCCATAATTTCCTTCCAACGCCATAGGTACGCCCAGATGAACCTTGCTTCACAATCGATCCCGCCAGAAATTCAAAACATGATGGCGGGCCTGTTCAACGCCCTGATCTATTCGAGGTGAATCTTCCGGCGAGCTACGTTCGGGCTTTCGTTGCGGTCGCAAAAAAGAGGGTCGTTGCGTCCACGAATACGCGCGCGGTTGACGAGGCGGGTTGGAATGCGCGTCGCGGCTTGAGGTCAGGTCTGGTAGTCGATCAGAAGCGCAGAGAACGACGTGGAGCTGTTGCTGCCGGTCCCGGAAGTGCCGCTCGCGCTATAGGGCGCAGATGACGAGGATGATTGCGAATCCTGCAGCGACTGCAGAAACTGCTGCAAAATGTCGCTGGCGGAGCTGGCGTCCGACGTGCTGCTGGTGCTGTCGGTCGGGGACGAACCGTCAGTTGACGACGAGCCGCCATGGTGGCCATGATGACCATGATGCACGCCGCCGGCCGCGCCGGGAGACGGGCCACCGGCGTCACTTGAATCGGCGGCCCCGCCGGCGCCATTGGCGAACGCCGCCTTGAAGACGCCCTGTAGTTCGGTAGCCTGATCGCTGGTCAACTTGCCGCTGGACACTTCGCCGGCAATCAGGTCGTCGATCTTCGATTTCAGATCGCCGGGAGAGGCGGAAGAGGATTGTGTGCCGGACTGACCGCTCGACTGGCCGCTTTGCAGCGAGGAGTTGATGTCATTCAGCGCCGAGGACAACGCGCTCTGGTCGGACGAACTGATGGCGCCGGAACTTACTTCCGACTGCAGCTCATCCTGCAGTTTTTGCAGAGGCGACTGGTAGGGAGTGCTGGAGGTCGCGGAGATTGAGGTCATGATGGCTCCGAAGGTTCTAGGAAGACGCCTCGAAGATAGGGTCAAGGGACTTAATGAGGTCTTTTGATCGAGCTGGCGCGATGTTGCCCCGTGTTGCGAAGGGCAAGCCGGAAACATCTGGAAACAAAAATCCTTCATCGAACCCTGCGGAATCACCGACAAAGGTCCTTATGGCCACGGCAACACCAAACATTCTTGTCGTTGAAGACGACCGCGAGACGCGGACGTTGATCGCGAAATATCTGCGCACCAACGCCTGCAACGTCACGACGGCGAATGACGGGCGCGAAATGATGCGGGCGATGACCGACCATCGCGTCGACCTTCTGATCCTCGACGTGATGCTGCCCGGCGAGGACGGCCTCAGCCTGTGCCGCAAGGTCCGTGCCGAATCGCAGATGCCGATCATCATGCTCACCGCGCGCGGCGAGGACATCGACCGCATTGTCGGGCTCGAGATGGGCGCCGACGACTACCTCGCCAAGCCGTTCAATCCGCGCGAACTGCTGGCGCGGATCAACGCGGTGCTGCGCCGCCAGGCCGTCGCGCACACCGTCAGCTCTGCGAATGGCGCGACCGCCCTCTCCTTTCTCGGATGGCATATCGATTTCAGGCTGCGGGAGCTACGCAATCCGGCAGGCGCCCGGGTTGCGATGACCAGCGCCGAATTCGACCTGCTGCGGACCTTCTGCGAGCGGCCGGGCCGCGTGCTGTCGCGCGACAGTCTGCTCGATCTCACGCAAGGGCGCAACGCCGGCTCGTTCGAACGCAGCATCGATGTGCTGGTGAGCCGCATCCGGCGCAAGATCGAAACCGATCCGCTCGAGCCCACCATGATCAAGACGGTGCGTTCCGGCGGCTACATGTTCACGCCCCAGGTCGATGCGGTGACGAGCTGACGATGAAAGTCGGTTTTCTCAACCTGAAGGGAATCAGCGGGCAGATCGCCGCATTGGTGGTTACCTCGATCGTCGCGATTCACCTGATCCTGGCCGCAACCTTTCTGATCCATCGGCCGGACCAGCCGGATCCATCGGTCGACCGCGGCCACGCCCAGCTCGCGGCATCGGTCCAGTTGCTCGGCGCGGCGCCGGCGGCCGAACGGGCGCGGCTTTTCGCCGACATTGCGCGGGCATTTCCGCAACTGGACCTTGAAAGCCTGCCGCCGGGTCGCGCTTCCGCACTGAACGAACCGGACGGCCTCAATCTGCGCGGCCTGCGTCGCCGCCTCGGCAGCGCTTACCGGATCTTTTCGCTCGCGCACGAGGAGGATGGCCACAGAGTCGGCATCGCGCTGCCCGACGGCGCCATGGTTTCCGCAAAAATCCTGCCCGACCAGTGGCAGCGTCCGTTCTGGGGCGGACCGTGGATGATGACGCTGCTGTTCGCCGTCATCAGCGTCACGCTGCTCGGCCTGTGGGCCGCCCGGGCCTTGACGGCGCCGTTGTCGTCATTCGCCAAGGCCGCCGAAAGTTTTAGCCTGAACGGCGCCGCAGCCCCGCTGCCCGAACGCGGCCCCGAAGAAATTCGCTCGGTGGCGAAAGCGCTCAACCGCATGCGGGAGCGGATCACCGCCCTGATCGACGACCGCACCCGAATGCTGGCCGCGATCAGCCACGATCTGCGGACCCCGATCACCCGAATGCGGCTGCGCTCCGAATTCATCGAGGACGATATGCATCGCAGCCGGATGCTGTCCGATCTGGACCAGATGCGGTCGATGCTGGAGTCCGTGCTTTCGTTTCTGCGCAACGACCGCAAGCTCGAATCGATGACGCTGGCCGACATCGCGACCACGCTGCAGCTGGTCACCGATCAATTTGCCGATATGGGACACAAGGTCGCCTATGACGGCCCGGAACACGCCATGGCCACGGTGCGGCCCGACGATCTGCATCGCAGCATTACCAATCTCGTGGAGAACGCGGTCAGGTTCGGCGCGGAGGCCACGATCCGTCTTCGAATGTCGACGGATACCGCGACGATCGACATCGAGGACGATGGTGCCGGCATTTCCGATGCGCGCAAGGGGGTCATGCTGGAGCCATTCGTGCGCGGCGACGACGCCCGCAACATGGACGAAGCCGCGGGCTTTGGGCTCGGGCTTTCGATCGCCCACGCCGTTGTGCTGGCGCATGGCGGCGAGTTGTCGCTCAATGACCGGCAGCCTCATGGATTGCTGGTCCGCATTCAGTTGCCGGTTCACCAGCAGAGCCGGCAGGCGGCCTGAGCGCGTACCTTCACCCGCTCCGACCGTCAGGCCGCGAGGGCTTCGTGATCCCGCTGCGGCTCAGCGAAAAACGCCACCGCTTCGAACTGGTAGTCGCAGGCCTGGCACCGCCAAAGATACGACGTGCGGCGCGGACCGGCTTCGACCCACTCGGGTGCCGCGATCGGCTTGCCGCATTGGGCGCAGGGATTCCCGTGGGGCAAATAGTCGATGTCCATTTTCGCCATGGCGCGCTTCCCCTTCTGCTTCTTGGTGTTCAAAAGTAAATTGGACAGGACGACTGCCGGAAGTATCGACGTCGTGCTGCCGCCTATGAGTGCTAGAAAGCATATTGTCTTTTGAGCGGCAAGCCGTCATTGCGGCGAAGCGAAGCAACCCAGAAAACCACGCGCAGAATCGTAGGGTGGGCAAAGCAAAGCGTGCCCACCAATGAACGGCACTATGCATGCACGATATCGTTTCGACGAAAGATGGTGGGCACAGCCCAAGAGGCCTTTGCCCGCCCTACGATTTTTTTAATTCACTTCGCCTTGAATTCAACCGCCGGCTCGGTCGTATGCACTGCACCGGGCATACGGAGATGGATGGTGGCGATGTCGTCGGCATAGACCTTCTGCCAGCCGTCGACGTGATCGAGCAGTTTGGTGGCAGCACTCTGCGTGCGCATCAAGGTCGCCTCGATCTGATATTCATCCAGCAGCCGGAACAGATTTTCCGGCTCCATCAATCCGCTGGCGGCGTTGTGATCGATGAAGAATTTCTCGCCATAGAGTTCGGTGCGGCCGTCGATGAAGGGCGCGACGCCGTTGGCGATCAGATAGCCGCCGAAATCGTAGTCGTTGAATACCCGCGCCAGATTCAATTTCTTCAGCGCGGTCACCGCTGCGACCGGCGAACCGCGCATGTGCGGCTCGAAGCGATGCACCAACGCATAGGCAAAGGTTCCCGCTACCAGCGCCATCGCAACGCCGGCGAACAGCATGCCGCGCACCGGCGGCGTGGCATCCGGATCTGAAATTTTCATGCCGCCGATCTGTTTGGCGAGCGGGGCGGCAAGGACAAGCGGCGCCAGCAGCGCCAGAATTTCGGCAGCACGTGCCTGGGCGAGCGCCATGTGCAGCAATCCCAGCAGCAGCGCGATGCGCAGCGGCGGCAGCTTGACGCCGCGAAACAGCGCCAGCCCAATTCCAAGCAGCAGGCAGACCTCGAACGCGCCGACGCTGCCGAAATCCGCCGGTTTCCATTCCATGATCAGCGGCAGCGCGCCGCCGAGGCCAAGGATTTTCTGCGACGCCAGCAGCGAGTCCCAGCCATAGGGCGTGCAGCAACTTAGCCCCAGCGCCGCAGCGGCGAAGGCCGCCCATCGCAGCGCCAGCGCCTTGCGCGACTTTCCATCCGCGTTCAGGACGGCATCGAGCGCGATCGGCGCAATCAGCACCAGGCCAAGTACGAAGCCGCCATGCAGATTGGCCCACAGCGCCATCAGCGGCAAAACCAGGAATGACGGCGCGCCGCGCCGATCCGCCGCCGAGACCAGTCCGCCGACCCACGCCACCATGACCGGCAACGCCAGCACATGCGGCCGCGCCAGCAGATGCGGCACGGTCAACGCCAGCGCCGCCGCGACGAATACCAGCGTCGTGGTTTCGCTCAGCCGCCGCACCAGAAACCTGGCGAGGAGCGCGAACGTCGCGGCGATCGCAGCTGCCGCAAGCACCACCGGCCCGCTCCAGCCTGCTGCCGCATAGGCCTTTGCATACAACACCTGCGCCAGCCACTGCGTCGAGATCCAGGGCTGGCCGCGCATGGTGAAGGAATAGACGTCGGTCTCGGGCACCGCGCGATGGTCCAGGATCCACTGCCCGATCGTGATCTGCCACATCGTATCGGGATCGATCAGCAGCCGGTTTCCGGCCAGCAGAAACAGCGCATAGACAAACACGCCGACCCACAGCGGCAGCAGGCCGCGCATCGGGCTTGCTTCCTCGGCAATACTGGCAACGGACAGGGTCATCGGCGGGCCCGGTTCTAGGATCTTCCGTTCGATCGAAGCACGCCGGAGCATAATTCCCGGTAAACCGGCTGCCCCAAATGTGGCAAACTACGCCAGAAAGCCCGAATTTGGCCACATCGCCGCCCGGCGATTGCAATAATCGGAACCCGTTAAGCATTCAACGCGTTCACGCCGCGCCCCGAGGCTATCCCTAATGAAACGTCACCTTGCTCTCGCATCGCTCGCCGCCCTCATGGCGCTGCATTTTCCGCAAGCAGCGTTCGCGCAGCGCGCGCAATATGAAGCGCTGGTCGCCACCCACGCCCAGGCCAACGGCGTGCCGGAGGCCCTGGTGCATCGCGTGATCGTGCGCGAAAGCCGCTATCAGCCTCACCTGATCGGTCGCGGCGGCACCATCGGCCTGATGCAGATCAAGCTCGCGACCGCGCGCAGCCTTGGTTACACCGGCACGGCCGAAGGCCTGCGCGATCCCGACACCAATCTCACCTACGCCGTCAAATATCTCGCCGGCGCCTTCCGCGCCGCAAACGGCGACCACAACCGCGCCGTCGCCTACTACGCCAGCGGTTATTACTATGCCGCCAAACGCCAGCGGCACGAGCGCCAACCCACCGAGCCGATGCTCGCCAGTGCGCCTGCGAAATAGCACTGGAAGCTGATCCGGGGGCCATCGATTGTGGATCCCGGTTCTGCGGAGCAGCGTAAGAACGCTGCACCGCGCCCGGGAAACGGCCAAACGCGGGGCAGGCATTCAATGCGGCTCCCGGTCAGACGCGTTGACACTCCGCACGATCGGCCTACATTAGCCCTGTTCCGAGGGGAGCTCCGATGAGGAGCTGAGAGACCGCACGCTCAAATCCTGTTCGCAAGGAGGCGAGACCGCGGTGACCCTTTGAACCTGATCCGGGTCATGCCGGCGAAGGGACAGGGATGTTTCAGAGGCCAGAGTCACAGCGCGGGCAATTGCCCGTCGCGCCGCGGGGGGAATCCCCCGTTTCCGTCATCGGCGCAGGCATCGCCGGCGCGTGGCAGGCCTTGCTGTTTGCGCAGGCCGGCTGCGAGGTCACGCTGCACGAGCGCAGCGACGCGGCGATGACGCAATCGACCAGCCACTGGGCCGGCGGCATGCTCGCGCCCTGGTGCGAGGCCGAAACATCCGAACCCCTGATCAGCCGGCTCGGCATCCGCTCGCTCGACCTGTGGCGCGAGCATTTTCCGAAAACGCCGTTCAACGGCTCGCTGGTGGTGGCGCATCCGCGCGACCGCAGCGACTTCGAACGCTTCGCGAAACTCACGTCAGGCCATCGGCGGCTGGACGCCGCGGCGATGGCCGAACTCGAACCGTCGCTGGAAGGCCGTTTTCGCGAGGGCCTGTTCTATGCCGGCGAAGGCCATGTCGAGCCGCGCCGCGTGCTGCCCGAACTGCACGCGCGCTTCACCGCGGCCGGCGGCGCCATCCGGTTCAACAGCGAAGCCAACGCCTCCGGGCTCGACGGCATCGTGATCGATTGCCGCGGCCTTTCCGCGCGCGATACCCAACCAGAACTGCGCGGCGTCAAGGGCGAGATGATCCTGATCGAGACCGACGAGGTCGAACTGTCGCGTCCGGTGCGGCTGATCCATCCGCGCTGGCCGCTGTATGTGATCCCGCGCGGCGGCAACCGCTTCATGCTGGGCGCGACCTCGATCGAGGCCGAAGACCATGGCGTCAGCGTCCGCTCGGCGCTGGAGCTGCTGGGCGCGGCCTATGCGGTGCATCCGGCGTTTGCGGAAGCCCGCATCGTCGAATTCGGCTCCGGGCTGCGCCCGGCGTTTCCCGACAATCTGCCGCGGATCGCGGTTCACAACCAGCGCATCGCCGTCAACGGGCTTTACCGCCACGGCTTTCTGCTGGGGCCAGCGCTGGCCGAGCTGACGGTCGGCTACGTGCAGCGTGGCGTGATCGACAACGAGGTGATGCAATGCGCGTGATCGTCAACGGCGAACAGCGGGAGATCGTCTCGCACAGCGTCGACGCGCTGCTCGCCGAGCTTGAATATGAAGGCACGCATTTTGCGATCGCGCTGAATTACGACGTGCTGCCGAAGAGCCGCTGGGCCGAGACCCCGCTCAAGAACGGCGACGAAATCGAGATCATCACGCCGCGGCAGGGAGGGTGAGATGAGTGCCACAAACGGCTTCCTTCCTGTAGACACGTTGAGGCGCGGTCGTGCGTCATATCCGCCGGTCATCGCCCGGCTTGACCGGGCGACCCAGTACGCCGCGGCGTTTCGATTCATTCTCGGGCACTCTGGAATACTGGATCCCCGCTTTCGCGGGGATGACGGCTGGTGCGGGGGGAACGGCTTGAGTGATGGGACGCTGACGCCATGCTGAACTTCTACGGCAAACAATTTTCTTCCCGCCTCCTGGTCGGCAGCGCGCTGTATCCGTCGCCAGCGATCATGCAGGCGGCGATCCGCGCCTCGGGGGCCGGCATCGTCACGGTGGCGCTGCGCCGCGAATCCGCAGGAGGCAAGACCGGCGGCGCGTTCTGGTCGCTGATCCGCGAGCTTGACGTCACGGTGCTGCCGAACACCGCCGGCTGCCGCAGCGTGCGCGAGGCCGTGACCACCGCAAAGCTGGCGCGCGAATTGTTCGGCACCAGCTGGATCAAGCTCGAGGTGATCGCCGATAACGACACGCTGCAGCCCGACGTGGTCGGCCTGGTCGAAGCTGCCTCGATCCTGATCAAGGACGGTTTTGAGGTGTTTCCCTATTGCACCGAAGACTTGAGCGTCGCGATGCGGCTGGTGGAAGCCGGCTGCAAGGTGGTGATGCCATGGGCGTCGCCGATCGGCAGCGCCAAAGGCATCATCAACCGCGACGCCTTAAAACTGTTGCGCGACCGGCTGCCCGACATCACGCTGGTGGTCGATGCAGGATTAGGCGCGCCGTCGCATGCGGCGCAGGCGCTAGAACTCGGTTACGATGCCGTGCTTTTGAATACCGCGATCGCAAAAGCCGCCGACCCCGTCGCAATGGCCAACGCGTTTCGCCTCGGCGTCGAGGCCGGCCGCACCGCCTATGAAGCCGGCTTGATGGAAGCTCGCGACTTCGCCTCCCCTTCAACCCCAGTCATCGGGACACCGTTCTGGCATGCCGTATCCTGATCGCAACGCGTATCCTGATCGCTTTTACCCTGTTGTGGACAGCGTCGCCTGGGTCGCGCGCCTCGCGCTGCTCGGCGTCGGCACCATCCAGCTGCGCGCCAAGGAGTTGAATGATTCCGAAGCGCTGCAGATCGTCAGCGATGCGCTCGACATCATCAAGGGCACGCCGGCCAAACTCGTGGTCAACGATTACTGGCGCGCGGCGATCGTGGCCGGCGCCAAACATCTGCATCTCGGCCAGGAAGACCTTGAAGGCGCCGATCTTAAGGCGATCCGCGAGGCGGGATTAACGCTCGGCATCTCCACCCATGACGACGCCGAGCTCGAAACCGCGCTTCGCGCCGGTCCCGACTACATCGCGCTGGGGCCGATTTTTCCGACCACGCTGAAATCGATGCGTTTTGCCCCGCAGGGCATCCCAAAAATCACCGAATGGAAAAAGCGCATTGGCAACGTTCCACTGGTCGCGATCGGCGGCATCAAGCTGGAACAGGCCGCGGATATTTTCGCCGCCGGCGCCGACTCCATCGCCGTGGTCAGCGACGTGACGCAAAATATTGATCCCGACGCGCGGGTGCGGGCGTGGCTCGAACAAAACGCGGAGGTCGCGTGAGATGTTTGCGAAATACGGCCCGCCGTCATTGCGAGGAGCGCAGCGACGAAGCAATCCATCTCTCCGCCTGCGGAACCATGGATTGCTTCGTGGAGCCTGTCATCGGGCGGCGCTTTGCGCCGACCCGTTGGCTCGCAATGACGAACGGAATGCAACGCCTCGATAAATAGAAATTCAAAGGAGGATACACCATGAACATCCGCTCCAACCCCGACACCACGCTTCCCGCCGTCACCACCGGTCCGCTACCGTCATCGCGCAAGATCTTTGTCACACCGGATGAAGCGCCCGATGTTCGCGTGCCGCTGCGCGAGATCGTCTTGAGCGAAGGCGCCGGCGAGCCTAATCTGCCGGTCTATGACACCTCCGGTCCCTACACCGATCCGGCCGTGACCATCGACGTCAATGCCGGCCTGTCGCGCCCGCGCATCGCCTGGGTGAAGGAGCGCGGCGGCGTCGAGGAATATCAGGGCCGCGACATCAAGCCGGAGGACAATGGCAATGTCGGCGCCGCGCATGCGGCGAAATCGTTCAACGCCCATCACAAGCCGCTGCGCGGCACCGGCGACCACATGATCACGCAGCTCGAATTCGCCCGCGCTGGCATCGTCACCAAGGAGATGATCTACGTCGCCACCCGTGAAAATCTCGGCCGCAAAGTCCAGCTCGAGCGCGCCGAGGCCGCCCTCGCCGACGGCGAAAGTTTTGGCGCGGCGGTGCCGGCGTTCGTGACGCCGGAATTCGTACGCAGCGAAATCGCGCGCGGCCGCGCGATCATCCCCTGCAACATCAACCACGGCGAACTCGAGCCGATGATCATCGGCCGCAATTTTCTGACAAAGATCAACGCCAACATCGGCAACTCAGCGGTCACCTCGTCGGTGGAGGAAGAAGTCGACAAGATGGTGTGGGCGATCCGCTGGGGCGCCGACACCGTGATGGACCTCTCCACGGGCCGCAACATCCACACCACGCGGGAATGGATTCTTCGAAATGCGCCGATCCCGATCGGCACCGTTCCGATTTATCAGGCGCTGGAGAAATGCGACGGCGATCCCGTGAAGCTGACATGGGAGCTCTACAGGGATACGCTGGTCGAACAATGCGAACAGGGCGTCGATTACTTTACCATCCATGCCGGCGTGCGGCTGCCCTACATCCACCTCACCGCCAACCGCGTCACCGGCATCGTCTCGCGCGGCGGCTCGATCATGGCGAAGTGGTGCCTGGCGCATCACAAGGAAAGTTTCCTCTACACGCATTTCGAGGACATCTGCGACCTGATGCGCAAATACGACGTATCGTTTTCATTGGGAGATGGCCTTCGTCCCGGCTCGATCGCCGACGCCAACGACCGCGCGCAATTCGCCGAACTGGAGACGCTCGGCGAGCTCACTCAAATTGCGTGGAAAAAAGGCTGCCAGGTGATGATCGAAGGCCCCGGCCATGTACCCTTGCACAAGATCAAGATCAACATGGACAAGCAGCTCAAGGAATGCGGCGAGGCGCCGTTCTACACGCTGGGGCCGCTGACGACCGACATCGCACCAGGCTATGACCACATCACCTCCGGCATTGGGGCCGCCATGATCGGCTGGTTCGGCTGCGCGATGCTTTGTTATGTGACGCCGAAGGAGCATCTGGGTCTACCCAACCGCGACGATGTCAAGGTCGGCGTCATCACCTACAAGATCGCCGCGCATGCGAGCGATCTCGGCAAGGGCCACCCCGCCGCCCAACTGCGCGACGACGCCCTGAGCCGCGCCCGCTTCGACTTCCGCTGGGAGGACCAGTTCAACCTAGGTCTGGATCCCGACACCGCACGCGCCTATCACGACGAGACGCTGCCCAAGGAAGCCCACAAGGTCGCGCATTTCTGCTCGATGTGCGGCCCAAAATTCTGCTCGATGAAGATCACCCAGGACGTGCGGGATTACGCGGCGACGCTGAACGATCCGGCGAGGGTGGGGATGTCGGTGTCAGGCCTCCTTGAGGACGGCTTGCCCGCCGAAGCCTTAGCGCAGGCGGGCATGGCGCAGATGTCGCAAAAATTCAAGGAGATGGGCGGACAGATGTATCTCGACGCGGAGAAGGTGAAGGAGAGCAATCGGGTGTTGTGAGGGCCCCCTCTCATCGTCATGCCCGGGCTTGTCCAGGCTTGACCCGGGCGTCCATCAAAAATGCAAATGGCCGGGCGAAAGCGCCCGGCTTTTTGTTGAATCAAGGCAGCACATTTGCTTAATGTAACGACTACCTAGAATAGTAATTGCAATAATTTCAATATGAGGTTTCTGGAGAATACCTATAGCAAACTTGTTTGCAGAGGTAACGATGGAAGAATTTGCTAAATTGCTAACTGGTGTTGCCGCGCTAGCTAGTTGGAGCCATAGCTTGGCCTGTGACTGTATTTCTGATCGTTTACATTTTCCGAACCGAGTTGCGGTCGGCGTTGAATAAAGTGCCAAACCTACTCGAAAGATTGAAGAAGGCCACACTTCCAGGATTATCCTTGGAGCTTGATCGTGTCGCCGACGCCGAAGCTGAGAGTGGGGCGGATAAGAGTGGGAATATTACTCCGAGGCAGATTGAGGCCGCTACGCGCATTGCGGTTCAGGCGCGAGAGGTTGACCCGCAGACTCTACTGAGAGAATTGGACAGACTCTGCCTGGAATATGACGCCTTGAGGCGATCTCTCCCGCCAGGAGAAAAACGCACTCGGGCAATGACCCGAGTAATTGTAAAGATGCGTTCCTTAGCACCAAGTCTCTTGGATTTTTTGGATACGTACACGGGCTCCGGCTCTGCCGGCAGTCGACTTGCTGCCATCGCAATGATGCAGATGGTTCCATTGGTAGAAGACCTCGATTGGCTTAAGGATCGCTTCTCGGCCGAACATCCGTTCGCTTTCTATCATGCTGCGCTTGCTCTTCAGAACGTCGCCAATATTTGCGATACTCCCGAAAAGCAGAAACATCTACGCGAAGTCGTCCAGCAAGCATTGGTCAAGGTAAAGGCCTTCGCCGGACCTCCGGATCAAGGTACGATTGAGGTCCTCGAAATGTTGCTTTCTGGTCTTCCTCAAAAGTAAGTCCACTTCCCAGGGGCCCTTAGGGCGGTTAAGCGAAGGCTAATCCGCCATTCTCAGCGTTCTGCGACGGCGGGTTACGGCTTCGCCTAACCCGCCCTACAGGTCCGCATTGGCCGCTCGCTACTTCACCCTTCTGTAAAAATTGCTGGCGCTGCCGCGGCCTCCGGCCACGTTCGGATTGGTGTTGACGAACTCCTCAGCAAGCGTAGCCCGGATGAGCGCAGCGATATCCGGGCTGACAACGAAACACCCGCATGTCGCTACGCTCATGCGGGCTACTAGCTAGAATCCGCAGACTTTGGATTAAAGGCGGGCAGCATCGATGTCAGCAACCTCGAAAACATGTTAGAAGGAATGCTCGCGAAACAGCTCTTGGCCGCCGCGAAGGAAGCCTCCGGCGGAGCCGGCAGCTCGTAGGGCGGATTAGCCGAAGGCGAAATCCGCCAGCTTGCCTCGGTGCATCGCCACGGCGACGGCGGATTACGGCTTCGCCTA
>Ga0066789_10000621_pt1 | contig 14618 bp, 10 predicted proteins | sample OrgsoiDNA2013049_FD_70960 | JGI IMG/M metagenome (GOLD analysis project Ga0066789, IMG submission 70960) | Permafrost soil microbial communities from the Arctic, to analyse light accelerated degradation of dissolved organic matter (DOM) -... | ecosystem: Environmental > Terrestrial > Soil >...
CCAGGGCGATCGCGCGAACTCGCGCGCGTGCTACCGGTGTGCCGGGCAGCAGCGGCGGTTGCGGGTGGCGCTCATCCAGATATTCGATGATGGCGAGCGATTGCGTCAGCGTCGCGCCGTCGTCGACGAGGGCCGGCACCAGGGCTTGGGCGTTGACCGCCAGGTAACCCTCGGCGCGCTGCTCGCCCCTGGTCAAGTGGACGGCGATGTATTCGTACGAGAGCCCCTTGAGATTGAGGGCGATGCGCACGCGATATGCGGCCGACGAACGGAAGTAATTGTAGAGCTTCACGTTTCAACTGAACGCTGAAATGCCGGTTTGCGCACGGCCGAGAATGAGCGCGTGCACGTCGTGCGTGCCTTCGTAGGTGTTGACCGTTTCGAGGTTGAGCACGTGTCGGATCACGTGGAATTCGTCGACGATGCCATTGCCGCCGTGCATGTCGCGAGCTGTCCGCGCAATGTCCAGCGCCTTGCCGCAGGAATTGCGTTTCATGATCGACGTGATCTCCGGCGCGGCCTTGCCCTCGTCCTTGAGCCGGCCCAGCCTGAGGCAGCCCTGGAGCCCGAGCGTGATCTCGGTCTGCATGTCGGCGAGTTTTTTCTGGATCAGCTGATTCGCCGCGAGGGGACGCCCGAATTGCTTGCGATCGAGCGTGTATTGCCGTGCCGCGTGCCAGCAGAATTCGGCGGCGCCCAGCGCGCCCCATGCGATCCCGTAACGCGCATTATTGAGGCAGCCGAACGGACCGGCAAGGCCTTCGACACCCGGAAGAAGGTTCTCCTCCGGGCAGAAGACATCGTCGAGCACGATTTCTCCGGTGACCGAGGTACGCAGGCTGAACTTGCCTTCGATCTTCGGGGCCGAGAGACCCGGCATGCCTTTCTGCAGGATGAATCCGCGGATGATGCCGTCGTCGGTCTTCGCCCACACGACGAACACGTCGGCGATCGGCGAATTGGATATCCACATCTTGGCGCCGGACAGCCGATAGCCGCCTTGCGCCGACCGCGCACGCGTCACCATGGAGCCCGGGTCGGAGCCGTGGTCGGGCTCGGTCAGCCCGAAGCAGCCGACCCACTCACCGCTGGCGAGCTTGGGCAGATATTTCTCGCGCTGCACCTCCGATCCGTACGCCTGAATCGGATACATGACCAGCGAACTCTGCACGCTCATCATCGAGCGGTAACCTGAATCGACGCGCTCGACCTCGCGCGCAATCAGGCCGTAGCAAACGTAGCTCATCCCGGCACCGCCGTATTTTTCCGGCAGCGTCGACCCGAGCAGGCCCAGCCCGCCCATCTCGCGAAAAATGCCCTGATCGACACGCTCGTGGCGAAAGGCGTCCGTGACCCGCGGCAGCAGCTTGTCCTGTGCGAACGCGTGCGCGGTGTCGCGCACCATGCGCTCCTCGGCGCTCAGTTGTTCGTCGAGCAATAGCGGGTCGCTCCAGACGAAGCGGGGCTTGGGCTGCATCGGCGTGGCGTGTGGGGGATTCAGGGAGGTTGCGGCAATCGTTTGCCGGCGCATGAATTATGGCACGCGGCAGTCGCGGCGCTGCCGTCAGCGCGCATGCCGATACTCAGGGGAACGAATGGTCGGGCGCCCAGGCCATCCGGTGAGGCCCTGTCGCGAAGGATAAACAATGTCAATCCATCCAATGACTTAGGCCAAGCGTCCAAGTTTCGATTCGACTCCAGCGACCGAGCATGCCTGTGACCGCCGGATCTGCCGGCGCCCCATGCATAGAGGCGATGATCAGAGCGATCCTTGGCAACGGCCACACGAACTTGTTAGGGCGGGGGTGTTCGCTGATCGAACTCGTGATGGCGCTGGTCATCTTCGGCGTGTTGCTGGCCATCGCACCTGCCGCCTACCGGGACTGGATCGCCTCCCAGCAGCTAGCCAATCACGCACACTTTCTCGCCGATACACTGGATATCGCACGCAGTGAAGCGATCAAGCACGGGTACCGAGTCAACGTTTGCAAGAGCATCGACCGGCGCCAATGCACGACCAGGGGCGGCTGGGAATCGGGATGGATCATGTATGTGGACGAAAATCACGACGGCGACATCGACAGCGACGAGCAGGTGCTTCGCCGCGAAGGCCCCGCGGGCGACGGGATCACCGTGCAAGCCAACCATCCCGTCGCAAACTATGTGTCGTACACCAGCCTCAGCCACGCCAGATTGCTCACCGGCGCCCTGCAAATCGGCACGTTTGTGGTCTGCAAGCCGGGCCAGGACGCGCTCAAGGTCGTGCTTGCCAACAGCGGCCGCGCGCGGATCGACAAGACGCGGGACCACTGTCCGTCGTAACGCTCTGCACTACACAAAGTTGCCTTGCGTCAAGCCGGCGCCGGTATGCGCAACGTCACTGTAACCGTCTGTTCCGCCAGCGATACCTCTAATCGGCTTGCGTTGCGAGCTGCGCCAGTAGGCCATACTATGGCCTTGCGTAAAAAGGGGAACCGACCGTGCATTTAAAGGCGCATTTGAAGGCAACAGCAAGCGCATCGCCCGAACTCGCCACCTCTTGGCGTGCCAGCGCCATGCGCGCTAGCAACGGCTTCACGCTGATCGAAGTGATGATCGTTGTCGCGATCATCGCGGTCCTCGCCGCCATCGCGCTACCCAACTACTCCGACTACATCAAGCGCGGCAAGATCATCGAGGCGACGACGGCCTTGTCCGATATGCGCACGCGCATGGAGCAATACTTCCTGGACAACCGCTCGTATAAGAACGGCGGCGCTTGCGGCATCAATCCGGCGTTCGTGGAGGCTGCAGTTCAGTCATTCCAAATCACGTGCGTGCCCGATGTACCGGCCAACGGCTACACGGTCACCGCCGACGGAGGCCCGCCGGCCAAGGGCATGACCGGATTCGTGTACACCATCGACAGCACCAATACCAAGACCAGCACGATTACCGTCCCGGGGTGGTCTGGCAACCCTGCATGCTGGGCGACGCGAAGGGATGGCAGCTGTGGTTGAATCCGGCCACCACGGACTTCTCGACCGCGTCAGTCGCGGCTTCACGCTCATCGAGATACTGATCGCCCTCTCGGTCTTCGCGTTTCTGATCATGCTCGCGGGTCCGATGTATTCCGAGTTCATGGCCAACAGCCAGATCCGCAATCGCGCCGAAAGCGCTCTGGCAGGCGTGCGCCTCGCTCAGAACGAAGCCATCAAGCGCAACGCGCAAGCGAAGTTGGCGACAACGGCCAATGGCTGGCAGGTGTCGTGGTTCAACGATGAGACAAGCGCTTTCGAGGTGCTGCAATCATACGATTTCAGCGAAGGCGCTTTAAAGACGACCGCCGTCGCCGACCAGCAGCAGGTAACGTTCAACGGGATAGGACGGGTTATCAGTCCAAACCCTGGTGATGGAAACCCGCCGATGACGCGAATCAGGGTAACCAATCCCAGCGTGGCGAGTTCTCGGGAATTGGACGTCGTGATCAGCTCTCTGGCAACGGGCACCAAGCTCTGCGACCCCGACCCGGGCGTGGCCGCCAGTGATCCGCGCGCCTGCCCGTGACCCCGATGGCCCTACGATGACCCACACAATCACATTGAACAACGGCCAAACGCAATCAGGAGCTTTCCTGCTCGAAGCGTTGATCGCGATCCTGATTTTCTCGTTCGGGATCCTCGGTATCGTCGGGCTGCAGGCCAAAGCGATCCGCTTCACCAACGACGCGGAATACCGTGCCGAAGCCACGTATCTGGCCAACTCACTGATCTCGGAAATGTGGGCCGACGATTTCTCTACGCTTCAGACCAACTATGACAGCGTTGTCGGTACCGGGTTGCCCTATAACAACTTCAAGACCCGGATCGCCAGCGCGATGGCCGGCGTCACGATCAAGGATCCGGTGGTCGAGGTCAACACGGCGGACCTCTTGCTCAACAAGACAACCAAGTGCGGCAGCGTGGTTCAGGTCACCATTTTCTGGCGCATGCCGGGCGAGGAAGTTGAAAACCGCGATGTCAACTTCTGGCACAACTACACCACCTCCGGTGTCGTCGGACAGAACCTCGAGGGTACGTCGAAATGTCCTTGAGCCGCGCATCGAAGCGCTCGCGCCACGCCGCGCACGCCGGCTTCAGCCTGATCGAGATGATGGTCGGCGTCGTCATCGGCCTGATCGCGGTGCTCGTCATCTACCAGGTCTTTGCCGCGGCTGAAGGCATCAAGCGCGGGACGACAAGCGTCGGCGACGCGCAGCAGAATGGCCTGCTGTCGTCGTTCATGCTGACGATCGAACTGGCGAACGCCAGCAACGGCATCGCGTCGGCGGCGCAGGACCTCGGCACGTGCCCCGTGACGCCGGACATTGCGACATCTTTTCGGCCGATTCCGATTCTCATCACTGACGGCGGAGCCGGAATCTCCGACACTTTTGTCGTCAACTACAGCAATTCGAGTTCCGTCGTCGCGCCGGTGCCGTTCACCGCGGGAGCGTCCGCCGATTCCGATTTTCTCGTGCAAAGTCCCACGGGGTTCAAGACGGGCGACCTGGTACTGGCGATCTCCGAGGGCGGCGCCTGCGCCCCGACCAAAGTCAGTTCCGTCAGCGCTCCGAATGTTGCCACCGGCGTCGTTACGATCACGCATGCGGCGGGCACGCCGGCCATGCCATCGGGCGCCTTCCTGCTCAACCTCGGTCCCTCCGGCAGTTCGCAGCGCGTGCAATACGACGTTAGCGGCGGCGTACTGCGCGGCGCATCGCTCTGGGATCAAAACGGTGCGAAGGTCGACCCGCTCATCCCCAATCCGATCGCTTCGAACATCGTCATGATGAAGCTGCAATACGGCATCGACAACGGACTTGGCGTACTGCAGGACGGCATTATGGATGCCTGGGTCAATCCGACGGGCGCCTGGATGGCGGCCAACGTGCTGGCCGCGCCGATCAACGGCAGCGCGACCGTCACGACGCTGAACCGGATCATGGCGGTGCGCATCGGCATCGTCGTCCAGGGCGAACAGTACGATAAGGACCTGGCCGTATCCGTACCCGCCCCCACATGGACATTGTTCGCGAACAATCCTGCAGCGGGCGGGGCGTTGACCGGAGGCTTGACCCCCGGGTTCCGTTACCGGACCTATGAAACCGTCGTCCCCTTGCGCAACACCATCTGGAACTTCAAGACTTCATGACCAGGCAAAATCTTTTCGTCAGGCACGATGCGACGCGCGTTCGTCAGCGCGGCGTCGTGCTGTTCATCGCCCTCATCGTGATGGTGGCGCTGAGTCTCGCGGCCATCGCGCTGATTCGGTCCGTCGACACGACCAATACTGTCCTCGGCAATCTGGGATTCCGCCAGGCGTCGATCCTCCCGGCGAACATGGCGATCGAGAAGGCCGCGGCCGCACTGTTCTCGGACGCCGACATTTTGGGCGCGATACGCATCCCGGATCACACCGTGTCCGCCCTGGGTGAGAATTATTTTGCGAACCGGCTTGGCACTGACGACGCGCGGGGCGTACCGGGCCTGCTGCAAAAAAAATCGGCGTTCGACGGCGCTGGGCTGCAGACGCTCCACGACGCGAAGACCCACACAGATGTCCGCTACGTCATCGAGCGCATGTGCGCCGGCCCCGGCGCACCCACCGTCGGCAACTGCGACCTCTTGCCTCCCAAGATCAACCCGGGCACGACGATCGGTGACACGTCGATCGTGTTAAGCAACGTGCCGTTCTATCGCGTCACGGTACGCGTGGACGGTCCGCAGAATACGGCGTCGTTTGTCCAGGCGACACTGCGATGAAGCAAACGGCGCAAGGAAAACAACGATGACCCGCTTATTGTCCGCTCAGTCGTGCCGGCGCTGGATCGCCGGCTTTCTCGCGGTCATGATCGGGCTCGGGCCGATGGCGACGCCCGCGTTTGCGCAGCTTACCGCCCTTGCCGACCAGCCCCTCAATGCGCAGAACAAGGCGCAGCCGAACATCATGCTCACCGTCGACGATTCGACGTCGATGCTGTTCGACTTCCTGCCCGACAGCGTCATCCAGGGCTATTGCCGCGACATCACCGGCAAGATGACCGCCAACTGCGGCTTTGTCGGGCAGAACACCGCGCTCGGCGGTGGGCGCGGCAAGTACGTCACGCCCGGCTACATCTTCGAGCAGGCCGGGTTGCCGTATTCCGCCTTCGATCCGCAGTACGACGGCAGCGGCCCCGGCGCGGGATGTTTCACGGGGAAGAAATGCTCGATCAGCCACAATTTCTGCAGCACCGTCGCGCCCATCGTCAATTGCGGCGTGGGTGAGGGGACATGTACGAGTGCGCCCACCTGCTCGGCCGGCATTGCTCCTGGTCCGTTGCCGGGAATTGAGCAGTATCCAGCAGGCAACTCGCCGCTTGCGGGGCAGGAATACGAATACTGGACGTTGTGGCCCGCACCGGTGCACAACAGCGCGTTCAATCACATCTATTACAACCCGAAGCTGACGTACATTCCGCCGGTGTATTCCAATGGTGGTTCCTATCCGCAAATGACGGACTGGAAACACGTACCCGCCGACCCTTTCAATGCGGCCTCTCCGAAAATCGACTTGACCACGCCGGTCACCGTCGGCATCTGGTGCAATTCGGATTGGAGCATCGGGCACGAGAACGACCCGGCCTTCTGCCGGACCAACGGCACGGGACCCTCAGCGGCCACTTCCAACGCGGCCACGCCCGACGGCGACTACAACTATCCGTGGGCACCGCCGAGCATCGCGCCCGGCCTCGGCCCGACGACTGCCCAGTCGATCGCCTGGTCGAAGGTGGACAAGAACACCAACGCGATTCTCGCCGCGTGGGCCACCGCGAAGGACACCAAGTACTATTTCCAGAATGACAACGTGCTGTGGTGCAACCCGAACGCCGCCGGTTTCCCGCATACCGGTCCGGTGGTGCCGCAGGCCTGCGACAATCCGCCGCCCTCCGACACACCACAGTCGTGTGTCGGCTTCACGACCCAGACCTGCGGCGGTGGAACCCCCGTCGATTGCCTCGGCATCCACAGCCAGAGCTGCATCGACCATCCGCAGCAGTGCGGCCCCCTTGGCCATCAGGATTGTACCAACGGGATCACTGCCCACTGCGGCAACCCGCAGCCTCAGAGCTGCATTTCCGGGGACACTCAAACCTGCGACTCCGGTCACCAGACCTGTAGCGGCGCCGCCGACCCGACCTGCAACGGCGTCGCGCCCCAGACCTGTAGTGCATATATCCCCACCTGCAATTCGACGCCCAACACCTGCCTGCCGCCGACAAACTGCTCCGACGTATGGGATCCGCCGGGCTGTGACACCTGCAGACCCGGGGAGTGTGGCGACTGCAGGCTCACGACGTCCTGCGACCCCAGGCAATGCAGCAACACTGCGGACACATGCGACACCAACCCCTGCCCGCTCACGTCGTACTGCAGCGACGACCATTCAGACTGCACGCTGAGCGGCGCGTGCCCGAAGCGCTCGGGAACATGCTCTGGCCCCCCGTTCAACTCCTGCATGGACGCCTCGTCGTGCGACACGACGGGCAGCTGCACCAATAATGGCGCAACCTGCCACAGCCCGCTCAGGATCGGCGAATGCCCGCACGTGGACGGCCAGTGCAGCGGCCCAGACCATGAAGCGTGCGCAACAAACGGTTCCGGCGTTTGCGCGGACATCGACACGTGTTCGATCGACGTGGGTACCAAGTGCACCGCCCCAGGAACTTACGACCCGGCGGAGTGCCCGGACAAGATGGGCCACTGCTCGCTGGCCATCAGTCCGCCGGAAGCCTGCGTCAACGGCAGTCATACATGCCTCGACCTTGGCGTCTGCGACGGCACGGTCAATCAACAATGCCACGGTGACGGTGACTGCCATGATGTTCCTGGTGGATGCGCCGGCGACGGACAGTCATGCAATTTCGCCTTGAACAATTGTCCGGATGTCGGCACTTGCACGCTCGATGGAAACCATTGCCACTCCTCAGGGATCAATCTGCTCGAGTGTCCGGACCTGGACGGCACATGTGATTCTGAAGGCCAGAGGTGCAACAACACCCTCGGCCCTGCTTGCCCAATGACGACCGGGCACTGCGGTGGCCCCGGCGGTGCAGTCTGTACCGACTCGCCCAACACGTGTCCGAATAACGGCATGACCTGCCAGGGCGGCCCGACCCACAACCCTTGCACCACGGCCACGGCGGCGACGGATTGTCCGACGCTGGGCGGCAGCTGTGACGGCGGCTACGGCACGTGCAATTTCGGCACCGATCCGCCAAGCTGTCCGTTCATCCACAATCACGGCATGTGCCATGACGGGATAAATAGATGCGACAAACCCGACGGCAGCGACTGCCCGCAGATCTCGACCAGCGGCCCGGTGGCATGCAGCGACCTGGTCCTCGGGTCGACGACCATGAGCATCCCGGTCCCGAATGGTGACTTCGAAGCACCACTCGTCGACACGAGTACCCACGATTACTCGTTCGACTTCACCGGTGCAGCGTGGAGCAGCTTGGGAGGCGCCTTCTTCGTGCGGAGACCCGCAGTGACGAGACCAGGAGTTGATGTCGATGTGCCAATCGGCATCCAGGGCGCGCAGGCCGTGGGCATTCAGGGCGTGCCCCCGGGTGGGAGCCCGGGGTCGATCTACCAGGCGATCAACATACCCGCGGGCTCCTATCGCCTCTCATTCCTGGCGGCACAACGTGACTGTTGCGATCCGGGGCCGAACCCAGTAATCGTCAGTGTTGACGGCGTGCCGCTCGGCAGCCCGATCACGCCCACGCCGGACTTCAATGTCAATTCGTACTCGGTTCAATTCGCCATTGCGAACGGCGGTGGCCCCCTGCACACGATCGCGTTCACGGGAACAGTGGGCGGCGACAGATCCACCTTCATCGACGCTGTCACGATCACCTCGGGCAAGTCGCTGCTCGAAGACGCCAATTCGGACGGCGCGGTCTGCCGGCACAACAACCAGAATTACGCCGACGGCACCACCGCGGTCCGCTTCAACTACCCCGACGCGACATACAACCTGCCGGTCTTCGCCGGCACCGGCCCCAACGCCTGCGTCCCCTCGCCGCGCTACACGACGGTCGCGCGCCACTACTGGAAGACCAGCGTCGAGTGGTGCATCGATTTCGAGGGCCACGATGACGCGAAGTGGCAAGGCTATGGCTCCACGCGGTGCCAGGACGACCAGGACGAGACGCACATCTATCCGCGCTTCTACCAGTTCGACCAGCCTGCGGGAACGGACAACGTCGCGACTCCGGCGATGCAGCGCATGGACCTCGACGCAACCGTGAATCCCACCTTCGACCACGGTCTCGACGAGTTGGGCGATCCGATCCACCGCAACTTCGGCGGGGGAACGCCCGACGTTTCGGAAATGGTGAACTACGCGAACTGGTTCGCCTACTATCGCACGCGCATCCTGGCGGTGAAGACGGTGACCTCGCTGTCGTTCAACGAACTCGACGGCAAGTCGCGCGTAGGCCTGCACACCATGTTCGCCGATCTCATGCCCGTGCACCCGAATCCGATCGTGTATCCGACCTTCCTCAACGTCGCGCAGTTCGACAATTCGACGGCGGCGCAATTGCGTGACCTGTGGTTCAACACCATGTTCGGCATCACGGTGCCGCTCGGCCACGAGACGCCGACGCTCGATTCGATGGTGCGCATCGGGCAGTACTACATGACCGGCCACAGCACCGGCCTGCCGACTGCGGCCGATCCGATCGTCCTGTCGTGCTCGAAGAACTTCCACCTGCTGTTCACCGACGGCTACACGAACCAGCAAGGTATCCCGACTGAAATACCCCCCGTCAACGACCAGGACAACACCATCACCACCTATCCGAACATCGGGGCGCATCCCATCCCTGGCCTGGTCGCGGGCGGTGCATGGCCGCATCCCTACCAGGAGGACGTGGTGCATGGCCCCGCGGACAATTCGCTGTCCGACTACGCGATGTACTACTGGGTGACGGACCTGTATCACGGCAGCGGCGGACCGAATCGCTTCAACGTCGTCGCGTCCGACAGCGACCCTGCGACGTGGCTGCACCAGAATTTCGCGGCGGTGTCGCTCGGCACGACAGGCAAGCTCGCGGCCGGTTCGGCGACTGAATCGGGGCTTGCTGCGGGCACGGTGCAGTGGCCGCAGCCGCAGGATTCCCTCGGCCATGTGAATGTATTCCAGCCGGACAATTCCGGCGTCGATGACCTATGGCACGCGGCGGTCAACGGCCGCGGGCAGTTCGTCAACGCACAGTCGGTCGACGAACTGAAGCTCGGCATCGGCCAGGTTCTCGCCGATGTCGCGGCGCAGTCCGGTGCACGCATCGGCGCGGGTTTCCAAAGCGTCAACTACTCGCTCGCCGGCGGCACCAACGTCTACTATCGCGTCACCTTCGAGCCCGGATGGGCCGGCAGCCTGACCAAGGTCGTCTACGACCCGAACCTGCCGCCGGCGACGGCGGTCGAGCAGTGGAAGGCGGAAACGCAGCTCACGGCGAAGCTGCTGGTCGTCAACCCGGGCGACACGCCATGGTTGACCAACCGCAGGATCGTCACCGTGAACGAATCCGGTACGGCGGTGCCGTTCCTCTGGGCGAATCTCGGCGCACACCAGCAGGATTCGCTGTGGCCACCGGCCGTGTTCAGCAAGGTGCAGCGTGAAAAGTGGGTGGTCGATTATCTGCGCGGCGACAGCGAGCGGGAAGGCTCGAAGCTCGGGCAGTTCCGCAAGCGCAGCGGCCCGCTGGGCGACATCGTCGACTCGTCGCCGGTCTACGTCGGGCCCAAACCAAACGCTCCGTATCGCGATACCGACGATCCGGGCTATTCGGCGTTCGCGGCCTCCACCACGCGCGGTGCGCGGGTGTACGTCGCCGCCAACGACGGCATGGTGCACGCCTTCGATGACGGCAACGGCAATGAAACCTGGGCGTACATTCCCAGCCAGCTCTATCGCGGCGGCACCGCGGGCGGCGACAAGAAGGCCGGCTTGGCGGCGCTCGCCTACCAGACCGGCGCGTTGCCTCCGTTCAGTCACCACTACCTCGTCGACGGGCCGATCAAGATCGGGGACGTCAACTTCGGTGCGGCGAGCTGGCACACGATCGCGGTCGGCGGCCTGGGCAAGGGCGGCACGATGTATTACGGCCTCGACGTCACGCAGCCGGCCGACATCACCGACGAAGCCAGCGCGGCGTCCAAGGTGCTGTGGGAATTCACCGACCCGAACATGGGATACACCTACGGCAAGCCGATGCTCGCCAAGGTGCGCGCGTACCCGGACGGCTGGGTGGTCATCGTCGGGTCGGGCTATAACAACGTTTCTGGCACCGATGCCGGCGTCGGCAAGCTGTTCATATTCGACGCCAAGACGGGCGGCACGTTGTTCAAGCAGACTCTGACGACCGGCGTAGGTTCAGGCACCACGCCATCTGGCCTCGCCCATCCGGCGGGCTATACCAAGGACTTCCGCAACCAGACGGTGGAGCAGATCTACGCGGGCGACCTGCTGGGCAATTTCTGGCGCTTCGACGTGTCCGGTGATCACACTGTCGACTGGAAGGTCGAGTTGATGGCGCAGCTCGTCGATCCCGCCGGTCATGCGCAACCGGTGACCACACCGCCGCAAATCGAGATCGACGTCAGCAACGGCATCGACCGCTGGGTGTTTGTTGGCACGGGCAAACTGTACGACGACAGCGACGAGACGGACTTGCAACAGCAGACGATGTACGCATTCCGCGATGGAACGGCGGATACGCAAGGGCCGATTGTTGTCGGCTCGCCGGTGGATCGCTTCGATCCAGGTATGAAAAAACTATCGCAAACGTCGACCGACAACTTCGGGCTGGGGAGCAAACCCGACAAGGGCTGGTTCGACGACCTGCCCACCGGGGCCGTCAACGGACAGCGGATCATCGTGCCGCCGCAGGCCGCGCTGTCGATCGTGGCCTACGTTGGCACGTCGCCGCAGACGGATTCGTGTCTCACCGGGGAGGTGGGCAACGTCTACGTGCGCGATTTCTCGACGGGTCAGTCATTGCTGACAGAAAGTGACGGCGTCACGGTTGAACGCAGTGAAGCGATTGGCGAAGGCGCCGTAGGCCTCGAAATCGTCGGGCTCGACACGGCTTCAGGCACGTCCGTCCCGGACATCCGGGTCGCGGTAACGCTTGGCACCACCGGCGCGGTCAAGTTCATCAAGCCCAAGATTCCGGCGCTGACAGCGGGCCATCGCATGTCGTGGCGCCTGCTCGGCCAGTAGCCGCGACGCACCACTGTTGAACGGCCGCCCCGCGCAATCGGGGCGGCCGCATTTTTCCGTCCAGCGTGTAAAGTTCCGGCTTATGGCAACGGCCGCGGCCTCGAAGACTCGCTACGCAATGCACGACTCGACCACGCACGATGCCACGCGCCGGCTGTCCTGGTCGCTGGCGGCGTCCGTCGCCGCCCATGCGCTGCTGATCGCCATCCTCGCGGGGTTGCTGCAGCCGTTGCTAATGCTCCCGATGAACCGCCTCGGCCGTCCCGTACCGCTCGACGTCACGCTGGTGGCGCAACAACGTGCGATCCCGTTCGCGGCACCCCCGGAAACGCCCGAGGTCGCGAGCGTCCCGGCGCTCGCCGAACGCGCGCACGTCGAGAAGCCGTCGGAACAGAAACCGCGCCCACCCTCACCAACGCGTCTGGGCGTGTTCATGCCGTCGCAGACACGCGCCGACGTGGCGACCGCCGATGCGCCGCCCCCGGGCGATATTGCCGTCGGCGCAATCGACGACGTCGATCTCATCGGGCGCGGCCAGGCGCTGCGGCTCGCGACCCGATTCTCCAAGCCGGCCGTGAAACGGCCGCGCCTGAACAAGTCGCTGGTCGTGCACTATCCGACGCAGGCCGCCTACGGGCACATCGAAGCGCGCATCGCCGCGCTGCTGATCATCGATGCCGACGGACGCATTGCCGAAACCACGCTCTAACCGGACGAGCCCATGTTCGGTCCGGCCGTGCGCGCCGCGCTCGAAACTGCGCGGTTCACGCCTGCCGCGACAGACGGCACGACGGTGCCTTACTGGACCATCATGGAGTTCGTGTTCACGATGCGCAAGGTTGCGCCGCAAGCACCGGAGGCATCCCGCTGACCTGAATCTTCAGCCAAGCGTCGGCAGATGGAACCCCGGAGCGGCGCTGCCGTCGTCAGGCCAGCGCGTCGTGACCGCTTTCGCGCGGGTGTAGAAGCGCACGCCGTCCATGCCGTGCACGTGCAGGTCGCCGAACAGCGAGTTGCGCCAGCCACCAAACGAATAGAACGCCATGGGCACCGGAATGGGAACGTTGACCCCGAGCATGCCAATTTCGGCGTCCTGCTGGAAGCGACGCGCCGCGTAGCCGGAGCGCGTGAACAGCGCCGCGCCGTTGGCGTACGGGTTGGCGTTGATGAGCGCAATCGCCGCCTCGAGCGAATCGACGCGCACGATGATCAGTACGGGTCCGAATATTTCTTCGCGGTAGATGCTCATGTCGGGACGCGCATTGTCGAACAGCGTAGGACCGACAAAGAATCCTTCGTCGTGACCCGCGACGCTCGGCTTTCTGCCATCGACCACCAGCGTCGCGCCTTCGGCGACGCCGCGATCGATCAGGCCCATGATGCGATCGCGCGCAGCGCACGTGATTACCGGTCCCATGTCGGATTCTGGATTGTCGCCGGGGCCGACCCTCACGCGTCGCGCGCGCTGCGCCAGGTGCTCGCATAGCGGATCGCCCGCGTCGCCGACCGCGACCGCAACCGACACCGCCATGCAGCGTTCTCCCGCGGAACCATAGGCCGCGCCGATCAGCGCTTCGGCGGCAAAGGCGAGATCGGCATCGGGCATGACGATCGCGTGGTTCTTGGCGCCGCCCAGAGCCTGCACCCGCTTGCCATGGCGAGTGCCGGTCTCGTAGATGTAGCGTGCGATCGGCGTCGACCCGACAAACGAAATCGCCTTGATGTCCGGATGCGTGAGCATTGCATCCACGGCTTCCTTGTCGCCGTGGACGACATTGAACACGCCGTCCGGAAGCCCCGCGTCGTGCAGCAGCTCCGCCATACGCAGACTCATCGTCGGGTCCCGTTCGGACGGCTTGAGGATGAACGTATTGCCGCAGGCGATCGCGACGGGAAACATCCACATCGGCACCATCGCGGGAAAGTTGAACGGCGTGATGCCAGCACAGACACCCACGGGTTGGCGCAGCGAAAAGGTGTCCACGCCCGTACCGGCGTTGTCGCTGAATTCACCTTTGAGTAAGTGTGGAATGCCGGTAGCGAACTCGACGACTTCGATACCGCGGGTGATCGAGCCTTCAGCGTCGATCACCGTCTTGCCATGTTCCTGCGACACAAGGCGCGCGAGATCCTTCTTGTGCGTCTCCATCAAATCGCGGAAGCGCATGAGGATGCGTGCCCGCCGCAGCGCCGGCGCGCTGCGCCACTCGGCAAGCGCGGCAGTGGCGGCAGCGGCAGCCGCGGCGACGTCGTCGGCGTCGCCGAGCGGAACATGGCGCAGAACTTCACCCGTCGCCGGGTTGGTGACCTCGGCGTAGCGA
>Ga0066789_10000622_pt1 | contig 14615 bp, 11 predicted proteins | sample OrgsoiDNA2013049_FD_70960 | JGI IMG/M metagenome (GOLD analysis project Ga0066789, IMG submission 70960) | Permafrost soil microbial communities from the Arctic, to analyse light accelerated degradation of dissolved organic matter (DOM) -... | ecosystem: Environmental > Terrestrial > Soil >...
CCGACGATGTCCGGGGCTTCGTGTTCGACGTGGGCACCGGCCGCCTGCGCGAAGTCAAGTAAGCGGGGGCGGGGGCAAGACGCGTGAATTACCGTTTGCTGTGGTAACAAGCCTCTTGCCCCCATCGCCCGGCGCCGGGCGCTAGCGTCGAGAGCTGTGTCTGTGCTGCCCGCTACGCAATCCCCAGCCAACGCCCGGGACGTCCCGCCGTCCCGGCGTGAGAGGCGCACGCTCGCGCTCGCCGCCCTGTACTACCTGCTGGCCGCCCTGGCCTTGATGCTCTGGCTGTGGCGGCATCCGGCCACCGGCACGGTGGCCGGGAACCCCAACGACGCCGACCAGTTCGCCTGGTTCTTCCGGTACGCCGCGACCTCCGTCGCGCACTTCCGGCTGCCCGCGCTCGTGACAACGGCACTGAACGCCCCGCAGGGCGTGAACGTGATGTGGAACACGTTCATGCTGCTGCCGGGGGTGCTGCTCGCCCCGCTGACGCTGCTGGCCGGACCGCAAACGAGCCTGACCGTGCTGATGACGGTGGGCTTCGCGGGCAGCGCGTTTTCGCTGTTCTTCGTGCTGCGGCGGTGGGACGTCAGCGTCACCGGCGCGGCGGTCGCGGGCACCGTCTACGGGTTCTCGCCCGCGCTGCTGCAGTCGGGCGTCGGCCATTACGACTTCCAGTTCGCGGTCCTGCCGCCGCTGATCCTCGACGCCGCCCTGCGGATCGGTGCCGGGCGGGGCCGCCCGCTGCGTGGCGGCCTGTGGCTGGGCCTGCTCATCACGGCGCAGCTGCTCAGCGCCGAGGAAGTGCTGCTGGACACCTTCCTGGCCGGGCTCATCATGGCGATCGTGTGGGCGCTGAGCCGTCCCCGGGAGGCGCGGGACCGAGCTCTGCGGCTGGCCGCCGGACTCGCGGTCGCGGTCGCCGTGCTGCTTGTGGTCTGCGCCTACCCGCTGTGGGTTCAGTTCTTCGGGCCGCTGCACCAGCACGGCAGCGCGTTCACGCCCGACTTCTTCAAGAACGACGTCGACGGCTTCGTGACGCCCTCGAAGTTCCTGTTCTTCCACACCGCCTCCAGCGCCAAGGCCGCAGCGAGCTACCAGGGCGGAGTGCCGGAGTACCTGGCCTACCTGGGCTGGCCGCTGCTCATCGTGCTGGCTGCCACGGCGGTGTGCTTCTGGCGGAACCTCGCGGTGCGGGTCACCGCCGTGACGTTCGCGGTGCTCGAGGTCTTCTCGCTGGGCGGCACCCTCATGATCGGCGGCAACGACCACCACGACATCCTGCTGCCCTGGCACTGGCTGGGCTCGCTGCCGCTGCTGGACGCGGCGCTGCCGACCAGGTTCTCGATCACCGCGGATGGCGCCGCGGCGGCGTTGCTGGCGTTCGGCCTGGACCTGGCGCGCCGTTCGCCGCGGGTCGCCGCACGGCGCTGGGCGCCCGGAGCCGTCACCGCCGTAGCCATCCTCGCGGTCCTGCCGCTGCTGCCGCTCCCGCTCCCGGACGCGGCCGCCGCTCCCGTGCCGGCCGGCTGGTCAGCCACGTTCGCCGCCCTGCACCTGCCGGCGGGCGCGCGGGTGCTGATCGTGCCCATGCCGACGGACACGTTCACCGAGCCGATGCGCTGGCAGGCCGACAGCGCCGTGCCCATCGACCTGATCGGCGGGTACTTCACCGGCCCCGGCCCCGGCGGGCACGCCTACATCGACGGCGGCGTCATGTCGCCGTCCGCGCTGTACCTCAACGTTCTGTGGGAAGGCGGGGCGTTCCTTGAGATGCCGCCGCGCGCCCAGATGGAGGCGCAGCTGGCGCGCTGGGACCCGGCCGCCATCCTCGCGGTCACCAGTACCCGCTCGGGCCTGGGAGAGTATCTGCTCGGCCTGCTCGGCCGCCCCACGTACCACGACGGCGCCATCCTCGCCTGGCGCACGTAGCCGGCTCCCGGGCCCGCGGCTGCCGTCCCGGCCGCACGCTGTGCCAGGCTTCCTCTGTGCTTGCTTCCTCTGGGCTTGCTCTTGGTATCGCGGCCGCGCTGGCTGCCGTCGCCTGGCTCGTCCTGCTGCTGGGGCACGGCGGCTTCTGGCGGACCGATCAGCGTTTGCCTCCGCCGGAACCCGGAGTCTCCGGAGTCTCCGGCGGCTCCGGCGGCTCCGGCGGCTTCGGGCCAGCCACCTGGCCCGAAGTCGTCGCCGTGGTCCCGGCTCGGGACGAGGCGGCCATCCTGCCAGTCACGCTCCCCACCTTGCTGGGCCAGGACTATCCCGGCCCGTTCTCGGTCACCCTCGTCGACGACGGCAGCTCCGACGGCACCGGCGAGGTCGCGGCCGCCATCGGGGCCTCGGCTGCGCGGGCTCTCCGGGCTCTCCGGGGACTCCGGGTCCTGCCCGGTGCACCTCCGCCGCCCGGCTGGGCCGGCAAGCCCTGGGCCATGGCGCAGGGGCTGGATGCGGCCGGAGTCTCCCGCGCGGCGAGAGACTCCGGCCCCGTGAGGCCGGAGTCTGCCGAGTCTGCGGACGACGCCGGTTACGTGCTGTTCACCGACGCCGACATCGCCTGGGGCCCCGGCACGCTCAGCGCGCTGGTCGCCGCGGCCGAGGCGGGACGCCGCGATCTGACGTCGCAGATGGTCCTGCTCCGCACCGAGACCCGCTGGGAGAAGATGATCATCCCGGCGTTCGTCTACTTCTTCGCCCAGCTGTACCCGTTCCGCTGGGTCAACCGGCCCGGTGGCCGGACGGCCGCGGCCGCGGGTGGGTGCATGCTCGTCCGCCGCAGCGCTCTCGGCCAGGCGGGCGGCCTGGCTCCCATCCGCGGCGCGCTTATCGACGACGTCGCCCTCGGCCGCCTGCTGAAGCGCCCTCCGGCCCGCGGCCGGATCTGGCTCGGGCTCAGCACCGGGATCCGCAGCGTCCGGCCGTACCTGGTCCTGGCCGACCTGTGGAACATGGTCGCGCGGTCGGCTTTCACCCAGCTGCGGTACTCACCCTGGCTGCTGGCCGGGACGCTCGCCGGTCTCGCGTGGCTCTATGCGCTCCCGGTGGCCAGCACCCTCGCGGGCCTGATGGCTATCACGGTGGGCGGCGCCGGGACCGGTCCGCTGCTGTGCGTGGCCGCCGGCCTGACCGGCTGGGCGGCGATGACGGTCAGCTACCTGCCGATGCTTCGGCTGTACCGGCTGTCACCGCTGCGGGCCCCCCTGCTGCCCGCCACCGCCATCCTCTACGCGGCGATGACGGCCGATTCGGCCCGTCGGCATTACGCTGGCCGGGGCGGCGTCTGGAAAGGCCGCACGGGCCGCCCCGGCGCGCCGGGCGGGCGGGAAAGTGGTATTAGGGAAGAGGCGCATAATTAGCCCCTAAAGGACACATCCGGCGGCGTCCGGAGGGTGCGGGCCAATGCCGAAATCCACCGCCCAGCCGGTGGGCAGGTATCTCACCAGGTGTTCTGTTCAGAGCTGCCTATCCCGAATACTGGGCGGGCCGGCGCTCTCCCAGCACGGTTGCCGGTCCCTGTTCCGGGTGGCATTAGATCACGTTCGGTGGCTGACCGGCGGCCCGCTCGCTATGCCGGGCGGCCGTGGCTTCATCCCGTGCTGATAAGTAGGGTGATGAAGGCGCTGCGGCCGGTTCCGGCCGGGCGGCCCGGCGCGAGGGAAGGGTTGAGCCGATGGCGAACAGCGTGCGGGGCGTGATCGCTCGCCAGAAGGGTGCCCCGGTCGAGGTCACGACGATCCTGGTGCCGGACCCGGGACCGGGTGAGGCTCTGGTCCGGGTCCAGGCGAGCGGCGTGTGCCACACCGACCTGCACTACCGGGAAGGCGGGATCGGCGATGATTTCCCGTACTTCCTCGGGCACGAGGCGGCCGGCGTGGTGGAAGCCGTCGGCGACGATGTGACCGACGTCGCCCCAGGTGACTTCGTGATCCTGAACTGGCGCGCCGTCTGCGGGCAGTGCCGCGCGTGCCGCCGCGGCCGGCCCTGGTACTGCTTCAATACCCACAATGCCCGCCAGAAGATGACCCTTGAGGACGGCACCCCGCTATCGCCGGCCCTGGGCATCGGCGCGTTCGCCGAGAAGACTCTCGTCGCCTCGGGGCAGTGCACCAAGGTCGATCCGGCCGCCCGGCCCGAGGTGGCGGGCCTGCTGGGCTGCGGCGTGATGGCCGGCCTGGGAGCCGCGCTGAACACCGCGCCGGTCAGCCGGGGCGACTCCATCGCCGTGATCGGCTGCGGGGGTGTGGGCGACGCCGCCGTCCTCGGCGCCAGCCTGGCCGGCGCGGTGCGGGTCATCGCGGTGGACGTCGACGACCGCAAGCTGGAGTGGGCGCGGCAGTTCGGGGCGACCGACCTGGTCAACTCGCGTGCATCCGATCCGGTCGACCGCATCAGCGAGCTGACCGGCGGCTTCGGGGCCGACGTGGTCATCGACGCGGTCGGCCGGCCGGAGACCTACCGGCAGGCCTTCTACGCCCGTGACCTGGCCGGGACGGTGGTGCTCGTCGGTGTGCCCACCCCCGAGATGCGGCTGGAGTTGCCGCTGCTGGACGTGTTCGGCCGCGGCGGTGCGCTGAAGTCGTCCTGGTACGGCGACTGCCTGCCGGCCCGCGACTTCCCGATGCTCATCGACCTGCACCTCGAAGGCCGCCTGCCGCTGGAGAAGTTCGTCTCCGAGACGATCGCCCTGGACGAGGTGGAGAAGGCGTTCGGCAAGATGGAACGCGGTGAGGTGCTGCGCAGCGTTGTCGTGTTCTGACACCGGGCCGGGCGCGGCCGCGCCGGCACCCCATCCCTGACCACAGCGCCCTGGGTACGGCCCAGGCCCACCCACACAGCGAGGAGCCACCGTGCCGACGATCCTGATGACGGGCGCGGCCGGCCTGATCGGGACCATGCTCAGGACCCGGCTGGCCCAGCCCGGCCGGACCCTGCGCCTGCTGGACGTGGCCCCGGTGACCGCGGGGCCCGGCGAGGAGGCGATCCAGGCGTCGGTCACGGACCTGGAGGCGATGACCGCCGCCTGCCGGGGCGTGGACGCCGTCATCCACCTGGGCGGGTACTCGGGGGAGGAGGAGTGGGGGCCGATCCTCGAGGTCAACATCAACGGTGGCTACGTCGCGTTCGAGGCGGCGCGCCGGGCCGGGGTGAGCCGGGTCATTTACGCCTCCTCCAACCACGCGGTCGGCTTCGCGCCCCGCGCGAGCTTCCCGGTGCCCGACTACGCCTTCCCGGAGCCGGACACCTACTACGGCGTCTCCAAGGTAGCCACCGAGGCACTCGCGTCTATGTACCACCACCGGTACGGCCTGGACGCGATCTGCGTACGCATCCTGAGCTGCTTCGAACGCCCGGAAACCGCTCGCGCGCTGTCCACTTGGCTGTCCCCGGATGACGCCGGCCGGTTGTTCGAGGCCTGCCTGTCGGCGCCGCGGCCCGGATTCCGGGTCATCTTCGGGGTGTCCGCCAACAGCCGGGGCGGCTGGGTCTCATTGAACGAGGCGCGCGCGCTCGGGTACGAGCCCAAGGACGACGCCGAGGTCTACGCCGATGAGGTGCTGGCCGGCGAGCCGGTCGACCCCGATGACCCGGTCTTCCGCTACCTGGGCGGCGAGTTCACCCGCCCCGACAAGGACGTCCCCATCCGCTGAGCCCACCGGCGCCGATCACGCGGTGCCGCCAGCTGGCAGGCTCGCCTTGCATTCTTCCCAGCGCTGCAGGACGCCGGGGAGTTCGTTGCTGACGAACTCGACGTAGGCCGCGTGCTCCGCCATCCGCGTTCCGGCCGGCGTTCCGGCGCCGATCAACTCGATGCCCTCCCTGAGCAGGCCGCTCCACCGCACCAGGATCTGGTCCCGCAGCGAGATCATTTTCACCCAGACGTCGTCCGGCATCCGGTAGTAGTCGCGGCGTGACCCAGGCTCACGTTCCCGGTCGATCAGGCCGAGCTGGGTCAGGTAGCGGACGCCGTCCGAGATGGCGGCGCGGCTGACGAGCAGAATGCCTGCCAGTTCGGCCGCCGTCAGCCGTCCCGAGTCCGTGATGAGCAGGGCGGCGAACACGCGGGCGGGCATCGGCGGTACCCCGAGCGAGATCAGCAACGAGGCAAACCGCTCGATGTACCGCAGCACGGCCTCCCGGTCCGAGCCGTTTGCCTCTTCCGCGGGCTCGCCCGCTCTGGCCACACTGGCCTCGTCCGGCACCCTTACGGCTCCCTTCCTGGTGGCGGCGCAGCTGCGCGACGCGGCAGCACCGCCCCCTACGCAAGATTGCCGCCTAGTCTATATTGTTAGCAACATTCATGAATTTATGAAATCTCTGTAGACCTGTAGGTGGGTCATGGCATACGCGATCGAGGTTCACGGGCTGCAGAAGAGCTTCGGTCCAGCCCGCGCCCTCGCCGGCCTGGACCTCACCGTCCGGACCGGCGAGGTGCACGCCTTCCTGGGACCGAACGGCGCTGGCAAGACGACCACGCTCCGGATTCTGCTCGGCTTGCTGAAGGCGGACGGCGGCGAGGCGCGGCTGCTCGGCGGCGACCCCTGGCGGGACGCGACCCGGCTGCATCGGCGTCTCGCCTACGTGCCCGGCGACGTTACCCTCTGGCCGAACCTCTCCGGCGGAGAGATCATCGACCTGCTCGGCCGGCTGCGCGGCGGGCTGGATCCCGGCCGCCGGGCGGCCCTGTGCGAGCGGTTCGCCCTCGATCCGGCCAAGAAGGCGCACGCCTACTCCAAGGGCAACCGGCAGAAGGTCGCGCTGGTGGCCGCTCTAGCGTCCGACGCGGAACTGCTCCTGCTGGACGAGCCGACCTCCGGCCTCGACCCCATCATGGAGGCCACGTTCCGGGACTGTGTGGAGGACGAGCGCCGCAGCGGCCGGACGATCCTGCTGTCCAGTCACATCCTGGCCGAGGCCGAGGCGCTGTCGGACCGGGTGAGTATCATCCGCGACGGCCGGTGCGTCGAGACCGGGACCCTCGCCGAGTTGCGGCACCTGACCCGCACGGCCGTTGACGCCGAGCTGGCTGGGCCGGTCAGCCTGGACGGGGTTCCGGGTGTGCATGATCTGGACGTCCTGGGCCTGCGGGTCCGCTGCCAGGTCGACAACCAGGCCCTCAACGACGTGCTCCGCCACCTCACCGAGGCCGGGATTCGCACCATGACCTGCCAGCCGCCGACGCTGGAGGAACTGTTTCTGCGCCATTATCTGGCCGAACGGGACGTGGCCGGAGCCTCCCGGTGAGCGGGCTGGCCGGCACCGGGGTCCTGGCCCGGCTGGCTCTGCGCCGGGACCGCATCATGCTGCCCGCCTGGGTCTACGTGGTCACCGCGCTCGTCGCCGGCACGGCCTGGACGTTCAAGAAGGCCTACTCCCCGGCGGGCCGGGCGCAGCTTTTGGTGAGCGCCGGCCACAACCCCGCCCTGCTGTTCCTGTACGGCAGGCTCCACGGGACCTCGGTCGGGGCACTGACCGCCTGGCGGTACGGCGTCTGGGCGGCGATCTTCGCCGCGGTCATGAGCATCATGCTGGTCATCCGGCACACCCGGGCCGACGAGGAAAGCGGCCGCCTGGAGCTCATCGGGGCCGGCGTGGTTGGCCGGCAAACGCCGCTTACCGTGGCCCTGGCGGTCGCGGGAGCGGCCGACCTGGTCCTCGCGGTGCTGATCGCGGCGGCGCTGACCTTTGTCGGCCTCCCGGCCGCCGGAGCGGTCGCGCTGGCTCTCGCCATCACCACGTGCAGTCTCGCCTTTGCCTGCGTGGCCGCGCTGGCCGCCCAGCTCACCTCCGGAGCCCGCACGGCGCGCGGGATCGCGCTCGGTGCGCTCGGCCTGGCCTACCTGCTGCGGGCGGTCGGCGACTCGGCCGGTGCCCGTGGGCCGTCCTGGCTGACCTGGCTGTCCCCGCTGGGCTGGGCGGAGCTGGTCCGCCCGTTCACCGGGGACCGGTGGTGGGCACTGGCGCTCCCGCTGGCCCTGGCCGTAACGGCCGCCGTCGCCGCGTACACGGTGACCGCCCGGCGTGACTACGGAGCCGGGCTGCTGCCTGACCGGCCGGGGCGCCCGGACGGTGGCCGCCTGCTGGGCGATCCGTTCGGCCTGGCCTGGCGGCTGCAGTGGGGCACGCTGACCGGCTGGGCGGCCGGCTTCGCATTCGGCTGCGCGGCCGCGGGTGCTGCCGCCAAGGGCGTCGGGGCCCTGCTCGGGGGCAGCGCCAGCGTCCGGCATGAGTTCAGCCGACTGGGCGGCCAGGCCGGCCTCACCAACGCCTACCTGGCGGCGGTCATGTCGATAGCGGGCCTGGCCGCGGCCGCCTACGCCGTCTCCGCCGTCTTGCGGCTGCACTCGGAGGAGGCTGCCGGGCTGGCTGAGCCGGTGCTGGCTACCGCGTGCGGCCGGATCCGATGGGCGCTCAGCCACGTGGCGATCGCGGTCGCCGGGTCCGGGGCGCTGCTCGTCGTGGGGGGCGTGGCGGCCGGCCTGGGCTACGGCCTCCGGGCTGGTAGCGCCGGGACAGAGGTCGCCAGCCTGACCGGCGCGGCGCTGGCGCAATGGCCAGCCGCGCTGGCTGTGGCCGGGGCCACGATCGTCCTGCTCGGCGCATTCCCGCGGGCCGCGATGGCGGGCGGCTGGACGATGGTGTCGGCGGCCGTGCTGGCCATGTTCTTCGGCCCGCTGCTGCGGTTGCCTCAGTGGGTGCTGGATATCTCGCCGTTCACTCACGTGCCGAAGCTGCCGGGGGCCGCCGTGCACGCGGCGCCGCTGCTGTGGCTCACGCTGGCCGCGGCGATCCTGGCTGCGGCCGGCCTGGCGGCGCTGCGGCGGCGCGACGTCGGCTGACGCCGCCCGGGCCCGCAGGCCCTGAGCCGCGCGTCCCGGCGGGGATCCTCCGTCGCGGAAGCGCAGGAGCCCGGGCCGGGGACTGCCCTCACCCCGGCCCGTTCGGATCAATACGAACGGCCGAAAATAACCCGCTTGCCGTACGCGGACGGCCGGTCGCAGCGGATGCACGGACCGGACTCCGGCTCACCGTCCAGCGGGATGCACCGGGCCGTCGCCGCGGTCTCGGCCTTGATCTCGTCCTCGCATTCGGGCGTTCCGCAGTGCAGGGCGCGGGCCCATCCGGTGGCGACCGCCGCGACAAACTCCTCCCAGGAGTCGGTCGTGGCCGTTTGCTCGTCCCGGAACCTGGTGGCCCGCGCCAGCAGAAAGGCCTGGAAGGCCTCCAGTTCGTCGGCTAGCCGGGCGGGCGCCGAGTCCAGCGGGATGGATTCCTTGCCGTCACCGAGCCGCTTGGCCATCACCGCGGCGCCGACGGCCAGGTCCCGTGGCCCGAGCTCCAGCCGGATCGGCACGCCGCGCAGCTCCCAGTCGTTGAACTTGAAGCCCGGCGAGAGCTGGGCCCGGTCGTCCACGTGGGTGCGGATCCCGGCACCGGTGAGCCGCCGCGCGAGCGCGGCCGCGGCCGCGGTGACCTCCGCGGCCTGCTCACCGCGCCCGATCGGGACGATGACCACCTGGTAGGGAGCCAGCCGCGGCGGCAGGACCAGGCCCTTGTCGTCCCCGTGGGTCATGATCACCCCGCCGATCATGCGGGTGCTCATGCCGAAGGACACGGTGTGGCACAGGGCCAGGTTGCCGTCCTCGCCGGCGTAGGTGATGTCGAAGGCGCGGGCGAAGTTCGTGCCGAGGTAATGCGAGGTACCGGACTGCAGGGCGCGGCCGTCGCGCATCATGCCCTCGATCGTGAAGGTCCGGACCGCTCCGGCGAAGCGCTCACCGGGGGTCTTCTCGCCCTCGACGACCGGCATGGCGGCCAGCTCGCGGGCGGTGGCCGCATACAGGCCGAGCGCGAGCATGGTCTCCCGCATCGCGTCCGGCTCGTCCGCGTGCGCGGTGTGGCCCTCCTGCCAGAGGAACTCGGTGGTCCGCAGGAACATCCGCGGGCGCATCTCCCAGCGGACGACGTTCGCCCACTGGTTCAGCAGCATCGGCAGGTCCCGGTGCGAGCTGATCCACTTGGACATCATCTCGCCGATGATCGTCTCGGAGGTGGGCCGGACGACCAGCGGCTCTTCCAGCTCCTTGCCGCCGGCGTACGTCACCACCGCGAGCTCCGGAGCGAACCCCTCGACGTGCTCCGCCTCGCGCTTCAGGTAACTTTCCGGGATCAGCAGCGGAAAGTACGCGTTCTGATGACCGGTCTCCTTGATCCGCCCGTCCAGATCGGTCTGCAGCAGCTCCCAGAGCCGGTAGCCGTAGGGGCGGATTACCATCGTGCCCTTGACCGGCCCACGGTCCACTAGCTCCGCTTTGAAGACCAATTCGTTGTACCAGGCGGAGAAGTCTTCGCTCTGCGGGGTCACTCCGCGTTCGTCTCGTGCCACATCCACGAGGTTAGACCAGTAGCGTGTGCTGCCATGACCGAAGCGGAGCGCATGTCACGGATGAGGTAGCGGAGACGCCTGTTTTGCCGCAATGATGAAATTCGACCGCAGTTCGGCCCGGCCCTATCAGACTCGGGGGTGACCCGGAATATGAGTAGCGGATGGCCGCCGGAGGAAGATGGCGACCGGCGGGAGCCGGTCCGGCACGCTTCCGTCGTCGGCGGGGCGCACGATTCCCGTGTGCCCGAGCGCGGCTACTCAGGCTACGCCCGCTATACGCCCGCTGAGGGCGGCAGTGGCCGATTCGCCCGATATGACCTGCCTCCCCGGTACGACGAGTCAGGCTGGTACGCCCCGCAGGACGACTCAGCGGATGCCTCGCATCCCTCCGGCCCGCTGCCTGGCACGCCCGGCTACCGCGGCCCGGCCAGCCTCGATCTTTACGGTGCGCCCGTCTTCACCGAAGCGGACAACGGCGACGCCGGCCGCGATGACACCGGCTCCGATGATGCCGGCGACCTGGACCCCGACGCGCGGTATCCCGTCGCGGGGTACCAGGACTCTGCAGACGGCGCCGCCGGATACCATCCGGTCCCGTACGCTGGCGACGGCTACGGGCCCGGTGGAGCCTATGAAGCTTCCGGTCCCTATGGGGCCCCTGGGGCCACTGAACCGGACAGCGGCTACTCCGGCCGGCCGGGGGCCTACCAGCCCGGCGGCTACGAAGGTCATGCGGTCGGCGGCTACGACACCCGCGGTTCCCAGGGCGATGCCGGCTACCAGCAGGCCGGGCAGCAGCAGGCCGGGCAGCAGCAGGCCGGGCAGCGAGAGAGCGGCTATGGGGGCTACCCGGCCCCCGCCCACCAGGAGCCGGGCTACCCGGACGCCGGCCCGGATCAGCGCGGCTACCAGCCCGCGCCGCCCAGCCAGCCGGACCAGGGCCAGGGCCAGGGCCAGGGCCAGCCAGGCTATGGCCAGCAGAACTATAGCCAGCAGGATTACGGCTACCAGGACTACGGCGACCCCCGGTACGACGACCCCAGTTACGGCGATCTGGCTTACGACGACACGCCATACCCCGGCATCGCCTACGGCCGCACCGCCCGGGCTGAGCCGGCCTACCCGGACACCGCTTATCCGGACGGTGCTTATCCGGACGGTGCCTACCCGGACGGTGCCTACCCGGACGGTGCCTATCCGGAGGCCGGCCGTCCTGGGTCTGACCATCCTGGCCAGGGTTACGCGGACGATGGCTACGCCGACGCGGACGATGGCTACGGCGACAGCGTGCCCGCGGCCCGCGGCTACGCCCACGGCGCGGGGCCCGGCGGGGACTACGCCGCCCCGGCGTACCCGGGCGCGGATGGCGGCTACGCCGATGACGACTACGGCACACAACCCGGCAGCGGCCCATCCGCGGGGCGGCCGGCCGGCCCGGATTATGGTGAGACCCGCTACGGCGGCGGCTACCGGGCCGACCCAGGATCAGGCCCGGCTGCAGTCCGGGGCGAACCAGCCTACGGCGACGATGGGTACGGAGCCGGCCTCCCCGAAGCGGGCCCGGGCGAGTACGAGATGCCGGGCTTCGTGGCCGCCGAGTACGCCACCGGGCAGTACCCCGCGGAAGTCGGGACGCTCGGCTCGCTGTCCGCCGGGATGCCCGACCCGGCCGCCGCCGGCATGCTGGACGCCTCGGGCATGCTGGACGCCACCGGCATCACGGACAGCGTGGAGCTGTACAACTACCATCCGGGCGCCGCCGAGGCCAACCAGGGATTCCTCGACGCGCCCACCCCGATGGGCACGGTCGGGACGCTGGAGGCATCCGGCCTGGACCCCGCCGCCTTCCTGGATGACCCGGGCCCGTACGACCCCGAGCTGGATGACCGGAGACAGCACGGTCTGGACCCGCGCCACCAGGGTTCCGTCGATCACGGACCCGTCCTGGGGGGTGCCGAGGCCGGCGACGCGACCGGTGTGCTGGAGGGCGGCGCCGGCTTCTTCGACGACCCCGGCCTGGCCGAGACGGCCGTGGCCGACCTGCCGCCGGAGTCCCTGCCCCGCCGAGGCGGGCGGACCGGCGGCACCGGCGCCCTGCTGCGGCCCCGGCCCGGCAGCCGGCCGGTGGGCCGCCGTCGCGGGCGAAGCGGGGACCACAAGCTCTGGATCGCCCTGGCTGGCGTCGTGGTCGTCATGGCCGGAGCGCTGGCCGCCATCTTCCTGCTGGCCTTCCCGTCCGGCCCCGGCGGGCCGGCGCACACGCTGGTCACCCCCAACCAGCTCAACGCCTTCGTGCGCCGGCCGGCGCTGGAGCAGCAGATGAACGTCGGGCAGCTCCGCCAGGACGTGATCAACATGAGTTCCGGTCAGGCCCGGCATGTGGTCGAGGCTGTGTACGAGGCCGGGAACTCCACTACGGGCAGCACCCCGCAGATCGTCCTGTTCATCGGCGGTAACCTGCTCAATGCCTCGCCGATGGTTTCGGTGACCAGCTTCACCCAGCGCTTCAAGGGGGCTAGCACCACCAGCGCGGGCAGCCTCGGCGGTGAGGCCGCATGCGTCAACGCGACCGCCACGGAGCCGGGCAGCGTGGCCATGTGCGCCTGGTTCGACAACGACAGTTTCGGCGAGGTCGTCTCCCCCACCATGAACGCCACGGCGCTGGCTAACACGATGCGCCAGATCCGGCCGCACGTCGAGCTGATCGCCAAGCAGAAGCAGTAACGATCGGGGACGGCCCGCGGCCGGCCCGTCAGCGGCTGCCGGTGAGGTCAGCTGCCGGTGAGGTCAGCTGCCGGGCTTCCCGGTGGCCCGTGCCTTGCGCAGCGAGATCCGGGTGACCGCGATCGCGACGCCGAGCAGCAGGATGATCAGGCCGACGATCTGCGCGCCGAACTCCGAGCTGCCCAGCGGGATGGTCGACGAGTCGGCGACTGGGTCGCCCTGCTTGCCGGAGCCGGCCTGGGCGCCCGGCGCCGGGTTGGGTGTCGCGGACGGATTGATCTGCGGGAAGAGGCTGGAGGCGCTGCCCCCCGGGATCGTCGTCGAGACCCCCGGTACCCCGGAGCCGACCACCGGGATGTTCCCGATGGGCAGGCTCGTAGCGAGACTGTAGGTCGATCCGGACATGCCCGGGATCGTTACCGTGGAGCCGGCCGACGGCGAGCCGGCCGACGGCGAGCCGGCCGTCGAGCCCCCGGTCACCTGGCTGTTGGTCGTGTGCTTCGCCGGCGGGCTGGTCGTCGCGGCAGGCTTGGCCACCGTCACCGTGGGGGCGCTGGCGGCGGCGGTCAGCGTGCTGCTGCCGTCCGGGACCGACACCGTGGCGCTGAACTTGATCGTCTCCCCGCCGGGCGCCGACTTCGGCACGCTGACCTCGGCCTCGATCTGCGGCGTCCCGGGCCTTGTGGCCGGGAGCGTCAGCGCGCAGCTGGTATCGGTGCAGCTGCCCACGGTGAAGACAGGGTTGCTGAACGCCGGGGCCTTCGCGCCCGGTGTCAGCGTGGTGGCGATCGTGCCGCCCTCGGCTGAGCTGGACCAGGCGGAGATCCTGAACAGGACCGTGCTGCCCGGCTGCACGCTGCTCGCGGACGCCGTGACGGCCAGCGAGGGCTTCGTCGGCGCGGGCGTGCTGCTCCCCGTGGGGGTCGGTGTCGGCGTGGCGCTCGCTGACGGAGTGGGCGACGTGGCCTTGGTGACGGTCGGGTTTGGCTTAGGGTCGGCCGTAGGCGAGGAAGACGTCACGGCGGTCGGGGTGGGCGAGGCCGCGGCCGAGGAAGATTTCGGGTCCGCCGGGGCGGGCGACGCCGCCGCAGTGCTGGAGGCTACCGGAGTGGCGGACGGTGCCGGGGTGGCGGACGACGCCTCGGTGCTCGACGCGGTCGGCGTGGCCGTCGGGGTGGCGGCCATGGCAGTACCGGCCGCGCCACTGGAGATAACGAAGAGACCGGTGGCCAGGCCCAGCGTGACCGGTCGCGCGTGCGCGGATCGCATGAGGACACCCTGTCTGTGTTAGCTATGACTGCTGCGAATGTGCTCTTCGTAACGTCGCGTCATCCTTGGGATAAGGGTTGCCTTTGGGGCAGGAACATTCTCATTCGACACCAATGCCGGCGCTCAACGCCACCCCCAAGGATCGTTTAGTTTCATTCTGTCTCCATCTTGTTACTCACAGTAAGTATCTAGGTGCCGGGCCCCGGAGCGGCCCGGGCCGCGCCTTTACTCCGACGTTTCCCGT
>Ga0066789_10000623_pt1 | contig 14608 bp, 7 predicted proteins | sample OrgsoiDNA2013049_FD_70960 | JGI IMG/M metagenome (GOLD analysis project Ga0066789, IMG submission 70960) | Permafrost soil microbial communities from the Arctic, to analyse light accelerated degradation of dissolved organic matter (DOM) -... | ecosystem: Environmental > Terrestrial > Soil >...
GCGCAGATCGCGAGCACCACCTCTCCCGGGTTCAGCCTCCAGAGCGGCAGCGTCTACATTCGGGCGGTGAAGTTCTCCCCTTCGGCGTCGATCGGTATCAAGTCGACCGGCGGGAATCTCACCCTCGACGGCGTCACCGTGGACAGCTGCATGGGCGGCGGTATCTTTCTCAGCGGCACTACGTTCGACATAGAAAATACGACGGTGACGAACAACGGTCCCGGAGCACAGGGGACGAGCGGCGGCGTGAACGTCAGCACGGTGGGAGCCGGCAGCAAGCTCAATCTGGTGACGATCCAGAACAACAAGCAGATCGGTATTACTTGCGACGGCACCGTCGCGGCGACGGGCGTCCTGGTCACGTCGAATACGGGCGGCGACATCGCCAGCAGCTGTAAATTCTCGTCCTGCTCGACGGGCGCTGGGTGCGGTGCACCGTGACGGGTTCGATGACCACCGCCGACGACTACATCCAGTTTGGTCCCTACCTCATCGTGCGGCTCTCTGGCGCCGGCGGGATGGGACGCGTCGAAGTGGCGTTGTGGGCCGACGAGAAGGATCCGGACATCTGTGTGATCAAGCGGCTGCACGGGGCGCTGCACGACGAGGAGAACGAGGCGCGGTTTCGGCGGGAGGCGCAGATTGCGGCGCGGCTCGAGCACGAAAACATCGCGCGCACGTTGCGGATCGAAAAGATCGACGGTGAGCTGTGCATCGTGCAGGAGTTCATCGAAGGGGTGAACCTGGCAAAGGTGATGCGTCAGCTCGGCGCCCGGCCGCTGCCGATCGTCGTCGCGGTTCACGTTGTGAGCGCGGTCGCCCGCGCGCTCGCCCACGCGCACGGGTTCGGCCGGCTGGGGATCGTCCACCGCGACGTGACGCCGGAGAACGTCATGTTGTCGTTCGCGGGTGACGTGAAGCTGATCGACTTCGGCGCTGCGCGCTCCGCGGTCGACGGGCGCGTGACCGACACCGGCGTGGTCGTCGGGCGGCGCACCTACGTCCCCCCCGAGGCCTGGGAAGGCGAAAAGGTCGACCACCGCGCCGATGTGTTCGCGCTGGGCGTGGTGCTCTGGGAGGTGCTGACCGGCCGGCGCGCCGAGGAGGCGCACGATCCGTCGCTCCCCGACCCCTCGACGTTGAACCCCGAGGTGACGCTGCTGCTGGGGCAGGTCGTCGCGCGCGCGATCTCGCCGGCGCCCGAAGATCGTTACCAGTCGGCCGACGAGGTCGCGGCGGCGCTGGCGGCCTTCGTCCCCCCGGGCGCCGACCCGCGGCGCGAGCTGGCCGATCTGTTGGGGCTCTGCTTCAACGTCACGCTTCAAGAGCAGCTCCTGGCGGACGACATCGCCGCGGCGAAGCGGTTCCTTCACGACAGAAACGCAGAACCTACTTCGGTGTCCAAGCCTGACCGGACCCTGCCGCTGCCCGGTTTGGAAACGCCCACGGCAATCGAGCCAGAGACGCCCGACGAGACAACGGTGGCGATCGCCCAGCCAGTGACGTCGGGGGGAACCGCGGAAGCGATCGTCGGTCCGCCGACGCCCGCCGGAACGACCGTGCGGACCGCTAGGCCGGTCGCCGCGACGGTGCCCGTGCCCATCCAGACGGCGGCCAAACGATGGAGCAGCGCCGGTCCCTGGCTCGCCGCCGGGGTGGCCGCGATCGTGGCGACCTCCGGGATCGGGCTCCTTCGCACGCACGGCCGGACGGCACGGTCGCGCGCCTCGGCGGCGTCGGTCGCTGTGGCGCAGGCGCCGGTCGGGGCAACGGTTTCAGCTCCGCCCGCGCCGACGGCTGAGTGGCCCGTTGCGTCCGTCGCTCAGACGTTGCCGGAGCCGCTCGTGGCGACCGCGGCCAGGGGCGCGGGGCTGACCGCGCGGGTTCCGCCGACCGACAACCCACGTCGGGTCGCCGGCCGCCTGCCCGATTCGCCCCATTCCCCCCATTCAATCGACCGGGCGCCGCACAACGCCCCGGCCGACAAGCTGCTCCGCCGGGCCAACGATCTGTGGGAGCGCGGGAACTCGCCCGGGGCGTACGCGCTGGCGCGTCAGGCCGTGGCGGCCGGCGCCGGGGCACCTGCGCACGTCCTGCTGGGCGCGCTGCTCATCAATATGAAGAACTACGCCGCGGCGGAGCCGGAGCTGGCCACCGCCGCCCGCCTCGATCCGCGAAACGCCGAGGCGCGCCGAATGTTGGCGCTATTGGACCGCACGGCGGCCGAGCACCAGGGCAAATAGCCCGAGCTTCGTTCATCATGAGGAAGCGCCCCAGGGTGCAGCGACGATGGCCGAATCCCTGATCAAAGGCGTTTCCGACACGGCGTTCATGGTGGCGGCCTGGCGGGCCGCCGAATCCGAGCGATCGGACGCGCTGTTTCGCGACCCGTTCGCCGCGCGGCTGGCGGGCGAGCACGGGCGGGCGATCGTCGCCAGCTTGCGCGGCTTCCTGGGCGGGTGGCAGGTGGTGATCCGGACCCTGATCATCGACGACCTGATTCAGAAGGCTCTCGCTGCAGGGGCCGACACGATCGTGAATCTCGGTGCCGGGCTCGACGCGCGGCCGTATCGAATGGAGCTGCCCGAGTCGCTGCATTGGATCGAGGTCGACTACCCACAGGTCATCGATTGGAAGGCCGACAAGCTGGCGGGCGATCACCCGCGCTGCCGCCTCGACCGCATCAAGCTCGACCTCGCCGATCTGACCGGCCGCCGCGCGCTGTTCGCCGATCTCGGCGCGTCGTCGAACAAGATCCTGCTGGTGACCGAGGGGGTGCTCCCCTACCTGACGGCCGACGCCGTTGCAGCGTTGGCCGACGACCTGAAGACGATCCCCGGTGTCTCTTGGATCGTCGACTACTTCTCACCCGAAACGATGCGCTATCGAAAACTGCTCGCGCTGAACCGGCATATGCGCGCGGCGCCATTTCAGTTCGAGCCGGGGGACTGGTTCGGGTTCTTCGCCGAGCACGGTTGGAAGCCGGTCGAAATGCGCTACCTGGCGGACGAGGCGGTCCGCAAGCGGCGGCGGATGCCTCTACCGTTTTCTGTGAGGCTTCTGGTGAAGATCCGACGTCTGCTTTCTGGCGGTAAGGATGACGGACTCCAGAGATACGCCGGCTACGCCGTGCTGAGGCCGACCGACAGCGCGTAGAAGCAGTCGGAACGAATTCGATTTTCCGGTAACGCACATCTCCGCACATGGTTGCGCAGCGAGCTAGGACGCCGGGCGATTTCGCGTTATGAACGATCAAAATCCGGCCGAGGTGTCCCGATGGTCGAGATTCCCGACTCTCTCGTGGAGAGGCTCAAGGCGCGTCAGGTCGTTCTGGTCACGGGTCTTGGTTGCAGCGAGCTCGCAGGCGCGCCGAGCTGGAAGACATTCATCGACTCGCTCGCCGATCGTCCGGTGTTCTCGGACGTGCGCGCGCAGATCGCCGGGCTGACCGCCGCTGGGCGCCTCGGCGACGCGCTGGCGCTGATCCGCGATCTGCTCCCTCCGGCCCAGGTCGAGGAGGCGATCGATCAGGCGTTCGTCGACGGGGCACCGCTCCCCGACAGCGTCCGGCAGGCCGCCGATTTTCCCTGGCGCGCCGTGGTGACCACCGCCTTTGATGACCAGTGGGCGCGCGCGCTGGCGACGGCGACGGGCCGGCGCAATCCGCTGCGCGTCCTGGTCGGGATCGACGCCTCGGCGCGCGCGCAGTTCGGCGGGCCCGACACGCCGCTCTTGCATCTGTGCGGCCGGCGCGCGCTGCCGAAGAGCCTCTGCATCGGTCCGGCCGACGCGCGCCTGCGCCTCTTGCCCTCCGCCGGGATCGCCTGGCTCGATCAGCTGCGCCGCCGCCGGTCACTCGTGCTCATCGGGTTCCGTCCCACCGATCCCGATCTGGTCTGGCTCTCGTCCTGGTTGGCCGCGCATCCCGCAGCGGGCGGCGCCGGACCACACTATCTCTTCCTCGACCTTTCGGCGGAGGCCGATCCTGACCGCGAAGCGATGGTCTGGGAGCTGCGCACCGGCCTCACGATCCTCCCCTGCGTCGAGGGGACCGCCGAGGCGATGGCGCGCCTGGCGAAGATCGCCGGATCGATCGGCACGCAGATGCCGTCCTCGGACAGCGACGTCGATCTGGCAGCACTCCTCGACCGCTGGGCCCGCAACCCGGACGATCCCGAGCCGCGCCAGATCCTGGCGCGCGCCGAGGCCGCACTGCGCGACGAAGAGCGCTGGGATCTCCTGGTCGAGCTGCTGCTCCGCCGCCTCGACCTGCAAGACGAGCCGCGCCAGCAGATCGCGGCGCTCGGCGAGGTGGCGCGCCTCTTTCGCGATCGCCTCGACGCGCCCGAGCGGGCGCTCAAGGCGGAGATCGTCATGTTACGCCTCTTGCCCACCGACGACGATCTGTGGGAGCGGCTGCGCGCCGACGCGCGCGCGGGCGCCGCCTGGGGCGCTCTGGCGACCGAGGCGCGCTGGGTCGCCGAGATGGCCGGCGCCACCCCCGCGGCGACGCGGATCTGGCGTGAGATCGCGCGCGTCGAGCGCGAGGAGCTGAATCGCCCGGCCGACGCGCTCGCCTCCCTCGATCAGGCGTTGCTGGCGACGCCGGGCCACCGCGAGGCGCGCGCCGAGCAGGTCGCGCTGCTCCGCGCGCTTGGCCGCTGGGGTGACCTGGTTGCCGCGCTGAAGACGGCGGCGGCCGAGACCGACGAGCCCGATCAGGCGATCGCCGGCCTCCTGGAGGCGGCCGAGCTCCTCGAAGGTCCGGCCAACGATCCGATCGGCGCCGCCGAAGCTTACGAGGCCACGCTGACGATTGCCCCCGATCGCGAGCAGGCCGCCGCCGCGCTCGAGCGGCTCTACGCCCGCGAGAAGCGCTGGGCCGATCTGGCGGCGCTGCTCGAGCGGCGCGCCGATCGGCTGCCGGCGAGCGAGGCGTCGGCGCTGCGCCACCGGCGCGTCGACATTCTGGTCGACCACCTCGATGCTCTCGGCCAAGCCGCGCAGCAACTGGAGGAGCTGGCGGCCGAGGGCGATCGCGGCGCGCTGCTCAAGTTGGAGCAGATCTATCGGCGCGCCGGGCGCCACGACGACTATCTCCAGATCCTGCGCCGGCTGGCGGACGCGACCGGCAGCCAGCCGGAACGGATCACCGCGCTGCGCCGGCTGGCCGCCGAGGCGGAGGCGCTCCCCGAAGGGGTGGAGCAGGCGACAGACGCGCTGGACGAGATCCTGCGCCTCGATCCGCGCGACGCCGACGCGTTCGAGGCGCTCACCCGGCTCTGTCGCGCCGACGGGCGCTTCGCGGCACTGGCCGAGACGCTTTCGCGTCGGCTGGAGGTGACGGAGACGGCAGAGGCGAAGCGCGAGCTGCTGGTTTCGCTGGCCCAGATCTACGAGAACGACCTGGGAGACCCGGAGAGGGCGCTCGATGCCTATGTCGCGGCCAAGAGCGCGGGCGATCGGCGAGAGGAGATTCACGAGGCGACGGCGCGGCTGGCGGAGCGCCTCGGCCGCTGGTCGCTCTGCGCGGAGGCGCTGGGGGCCTGGGCCGAGGCCGCGACGGAGCCGGAGTTGCAAGCAGAGGTTCTGGTCGAAGCGGCGGGCGTGTTCGTCGAACACCTGCACGACAGTCCCGCCGCCGAGGCCGCGCTGGAGCGCGTGGCGGCGCTGGCACCCGAGCATCCGCGGGCGCTCGCCATCCTCGGTCGGGTGCGAGAAGAGGGGGCCAACTTCGACCAGGCCGTTGCTCTCTACGAGCAGGCGGCCGGCAAGGAGCCCGATCGCGGCGAGCAGTCGGCGCTGCTGACCCGCGCCGCCGTGGTGCTGATGGAGCACGGCAACGACGAAGACCGCGCCGCCGACCTGCTGGTGCGCGCACTTGCGGCCGATCCGGGCCACCGGAACGCCAACGAGCGCCTGGTCGACGTCTACAGCCGCCGCGAGCAGTGGGCCGACGTCGAGGCGTTGCTCGACCGCGAAGTGCAGAGCGCGCAGACGCAAGCTGAGACAGGGAGTGAGAAGGAGCCAGACAACGAGCGGGTGGCCGCGCTGCAGACGCAGCTGGCGCGCGCCGCGCTGGCTCTCGGGAAACCGGAGAAGGCGCTCGACTGCCTGGAGGGCGCGCACCGCCTGCGTCCGGAGCTGCTGCCGATGCTGCGCACCTTCGCCGACTTCCGGTACGGACGCGGCGAATGGAAGGAGGCGATCGCGCTCTACGAATCGCTGATCGCGCTTCACCGCGCGTCGTTGCCGAAGGGCGAGCTCCCCGACCTCTTCTTGCGCATCGGCCGCAGCAAGGCCGAGGTCGGCGATCCGGAAGGGGCGATCGTCGCCTACCGCGAGGCCGCCGCGCTGGCACCCGGCTCGCGGGCGGCCCGTGAGGCGCTGGCCCCGCTCCTGTCGACGAAGGGGGACTGGGCCGGCTGGATCGCCGAGAGGGAGGCCCTGGCCGGGATCGTCGGGGAGCCCGACCGCGCCCCCCTCTGGGAGGAGATCGGCGATGCCTGCGCGGCGCGCCTCGGTGACCGCGGGCGGGCGGAAGCAGCCTATCGCAAGGCTTTCGAGGCGGAGCCCGATCGGCGACCGCCGATCGAAAAGCTGTTAGCGATCTACAAGGAGGAGAGTCGGTTCGAACCAGCGGTCGAGATTCTGGCGGCTCTGGCCAAGGTGGAGACGTCACCGACGGAGCGCGCGAAGCTGCGGCGGGAGGCGGCGCGGCTCCTGCTCGACAAGGTGAACCGCCCGCTGGACGCGGTCGAGATGCTCGAGCGCGCCCTCGACGACGCCCCCGACATGATCGACGCCTTCGACGAGCTCAGTCGCTTGCGCGAGGACGCCATGGACTGGGCGGGCCTCGTCACCAGCCACCGCGCGATGCTCGAGCGCCTGCCGCCGGACGCACCCCGCCCGCTTCGACTTCGCCTGTGGACCCGAATCGCGAACGTGGCGATGCGCCAGCTCCGCGACCGCAAGCTTGCCATGACGGCGTACGAGGCGGCGGTGGCCCTCGATCCCGGCGACCACGCCAAGCAGGAGACGCTGGCCCACGTCTACCAGCTGGTGGGGCCCGACGCGCGCGAGCGCGCGATCGCCGCGCACCAGCGCCTCATCGCGCACGATCCCCACCGGACCGATTCCTACCTGGCGCTGGCGAAGCTGTACGGCGAAACGGGCGAGACCGACAAGCGCTGGTGCGTCGCCGCCACGCTCTGGTACCTCAAGAAGAACAGCCCCGCGCTCGATGAGCTGTTCCACCGCCATCGCCCGCCGCGCGCCCGGACGGCCCTCCACTCGTTCACCGACGAGACCTGGCGCCAGGTGCGCCACCCCGACGAGGACGTGCGGATCGGCGACATGTTCGCCGTCGCCTCGCCATTCCTCGCGGTCTCGGCCGCGTACGATCCGGCGCACGTCGGCCTCAAGAAGCGAGGTCAGGTCGATCTCCAGCAAGACGGCAGTCTCTGGGCCCGTACGATCGTCGAGCTCGCGGGAACGCTGGCGCTCCCGCTTCCCGACGTCTACGCGATGGACGGCGAGGCCGGCCAGACGACGCTGCTCAACGTCCGCCACCGCAACGGCCCGCGACCGACGCTGCTGCTCGGGCCACCGACGATGCGGCGGAACAGCTTCGATCTGGTCTTCGATCTGGCGCCCCACTTTTCGTTCTTGCGCCCCGAGCGATTTCCCAGGGTGGCGTTGCGGACGCCGCCCCTCCTGCACGGCGTCCTGGGGGTGTTGCGCGCGCTCGGGACCCCGAACGGCGGGCCGCTGCTGGAGGGCGAAGCCGGTCAGCTCAAGGGGCACCTCGCGCGAACGATGCCTGCCGCCGCGCTGGCCATGCTCGCCGAGGCCAGCCGCGGCCTCGCCGCCGACGGGGAGCCGATCGACATCGAGAGGTGGATCGCCGCGACCGATCTGTCGGCCGCGCGCCTCGCTTTCGCCTTGACCGGAGAGCTGGCGGCGGCGTTTCGCGTGATCTCCAGCGAGCCGATCCCCCTCTCGACGATCCCCGCCCACCGGCGGATGGCGGACCTGGTGGCCTTCTCCGTCAGCGACGACTACTTCGCCGTCCGGCGCCAGCTCGGTCTGGCGATCGGGTAACCCGCCAAGAGACCGAAGCGAAGCGCCGCCCAGACCTCGCACCAGCTCAGATGGTGAGGGACGCCCTACCCGACCTGATGGGACCGGCCGCGAAGCGCCGCCGCCGCGGCCGCCGCCCCCGCCGGCCCAGACGCCTCGACCGGCACCAGACGTTCGACCCGCGCGGCTTCGGTCTGCCCCGCCTGGGCCGACACCAGCGCCGGATCACCGAGCTGCTTCATCGTCCAGACGATTCGCGCGACCGCCGTCCCGGTGTTGAGCAGCGCCATGATGAACAGCGCCACCGCGGTGACCGCGTAGGTCGGGTGAGGAACGAAACCCTCGACGTGGTGCCCAATCAGCGGCGAGAAGGCCAACGCGATCGACAGCAGCGTGATCCGGTCGGCCCGCTGCATGAGCCCTTCCGCGCCGGTCAGGCCGAGCGTCTCGGCGCGCGACCGCGCGTAGCTGATGACGAAGGACATGACCAGCGCCACCAGCGCCGCGTACATGACCACCGTGCCCGCGTAATAGACGACGCAACCGCCGAACATGAGCCCGTCGGCCACCCGGTCGATGGTCGAATCGAAGAACGCGCCGCGCGCGCTCGTCGACCGCAACGCGCGGGCGACCTCGCCGTCCATCACGTCGAGCGCTCCCGTCGTGATCAACAGGACTGCGCCCAGGGCGAAGTGCCCCGCGCCGACCGCGATCGCCGTTCCGAAGGCCACGACGAGGCCCAATACTGTGAAGAAGCTGGCCGACTGTCCACTGCGAATGGCGAGTCGACAGATCGGCTTCGTGAGCCAATAAAAGTATCCGACGAGCAGCGACGGAAGCAGGCGACGGCCGGCCCCGCGCGGGCGGAGCGGCGGCAACGTCGACAGGTGAAGCCGCACGCGCACCGCATACGTCACAAGCGCGAGCGCGAAGAACGAGGCGAACAGGACGAGAAACGCAACGTCCATAACCTTCGGCGACAGATGAAGGCTCACGGCGAGTTCTCCTTTGGCGGTGGGATGTCGTCGACCGACCACAATCGTTCCGCGATCACGACCCGCAACACTTTCAGGTAGGCCACGAGGGTCAGTTGACCAAGGCGCCCAAGAAACACGAGCTGGCTTCGCAACGTCGGTGTCCTACTGACTGAATTAACCATTTGAGCCACAGCCGCTAGATGCAAGCTCGGCACCGCGGAGCGTGCCGTCGGGGATGTTTGGGCGGTCATCCGCGAATCGGCGGCAGATCGCGTGCGAATCAGCTGTGAGACAGGTCGCACAGCCGTCAGGTCTTGGACGAATCGTCCAATGGCTCACGGCTGGACCGCAGCCGAACGTCCTGGAACGCGTCGGACGTCCGGATCAACGGGCCGAGTGCGCCGCAGACTGAGGCTCGCTCCCGCCACCGCGGAGCCGAGCGTAAAGGGCGAGCACCTGACCGGTGACGACCGGCCAGTCGAAGCGCGCCGCCGTCCGGCGTCCGGCCTCCGCGCAGCGGCGCCGCGCAGCTTCGTCGACGAGCAGCCGGTTCGCGCAACGGGCGAGCTCGGTCGACGCCGGGTCGGCCGAGACGTCGACCAGGTGCCCCTCGACGCCGTCCTGCATGACGTTGCGGAACCCGGGCGTGTCGGCCGCCACGACCGCGCATCCCGCGGCCATCGCTTCGAGCACGATGATCCCGAAGGTCCCGCCGACGGCTGGGCAGAGCAGCAGATCGGCCGAGGCGTAGTAGGCCTTGCGTTCCGGCCCCGGGACGAAACCCACGAAGTGAGCGTCGGCGCGGAGGTCCGCCGGAACCATCGCCTCGTACCTCGGCCGCGACGGACCGTCGCCGACGACGATCAAGCGGGCGTCGGTCCCCAGGCGCCTCACGCCGATCCAGGCGCGGATCACCCGGTCGACGCCGTTGCGGGGATCGAATCGTCCGACGTGCAGCAAGTTCAAGCGGCCGTCGTCGAACTCGGGGAGGGGGCGCCCCGAAGAGAAGGCCGCCACATCCACGCCGTTGGGAATGACCTGCCAGGGCGCCCTGAAATAGCGGCGGACGCCGGTGAGCGCCGTGTCGGAGACGCCGACCGCCGCGTGGAGCCGATCGACGTACGGCTGCAGGCCCCGCTTGAAGAGGTCGAGGAGCAGGCTGCGATCGAACGCGCTGTGAAATGTCCCGACGTTGACGGCGTCGGAGCAGCGCAACGCCAGCAACGGAAGCGTCGGCATCAGCGGGGAGTGGACGTGGACCACGTCGAACTTCTCCGCGCGGATCGCCTCGCGCATCCGGGTCGACAGATCGCCGCCGCTCGATGTCCGGGCGATCGAGCCGCCCGAGAGAAGGGGGATGGAGACCCCAATTCGAATGACACCGTTTTCATCATCCGCGCGGCGTGCGGCCTCGGCGGAGAGCACCTCCCTCTCGGACGCCAGGTTGTCCCGCACCACCGGTGTCAGGATTCGAACGTCGTGACCGACACGCCGCGCCGCGTGCGCGAAGTGGTGGACGTGCTCCTGAATCCCGCCCAGCGTCGGGTAGTAGTACTCGGTGACGATCCCTATCCGCATTGGTCGGCACCCCGCGCAAAGAGGAATGGTGCCGACTCGGCGTCGGTGCAAGGTGAAGACCACCCTCGACGCGCGCATCGAGCATCCAACAACCTCGAGGCGCGTTGCTGGAGCCCCGCCGCCTACAGTGCGCCGTCACCGTCAGCACGGCGCCACCACCGGGCACGGGGTCGACGGCAAACGCGGCCGACGACGTCTCGGCTGCGGCGAAGGGCCCCTGACCGCGACCGCACGCGGCGAGTTCCCCGATCCAGGAATCGTGCTTACGTTGGTGAGCGCCGTTAAAACGACGGGGCCGCAGGGAGACTATGACACCAGAGACGTTTCTGAAGGGCCGGGGAGCGCGTACGGCATTTACCGCCGGAGCCCTCTTCGCGGGGTGGCTCACAGCGGAGCCCAAGTTGGCTCAGGCTTACACCATTTCCAGCGCCATCACCGCCGGGTGCCACGAAAAGATCACGACAGACGCACTACGGGCGGTGCGCCTGAACCTCGCAACCGCGGCGCCTCTCCCTGCCGACGAAAACGATCGCGCGCTCATCACGGATCTGGAATTTGTCCCGGCGAGCGACATGAGCGACCTGGGTGGCGCAACTTTGCTGGTGGGCGTCCGCGACAACGATCTGAAGGGTCGGGATTCGGGCGATCTCAGCCAGCTCGCGCTGGTTCATGGCGATCCCAGCGCGCAGCGCGAGCATTGCCTCCGCAACTCGCACGAGGCGGAGCCGGGCGGATCGGCGACGGCTGTGCTCGACTGTCGCGCCTTCATCCTAGAACGGGTTGGCGAGGCCCTCGGCGGGCTCGATGCCACGGGCACGCCCGATCTCACCAACCGAACTTCGCTTCCGGTCTACCTGTCGCTGCGGCATCGCGTGGACGCTTTGCTGCCGACTTACTACGTGCGCATCGGACAGGCGATTCACGCCATCGAAGACAGCTTCACGCACACGTATCGCACCCCCGACAGCATGCAGATCACCGTCGTCTTGGATTGGGTGGACGAGGCCAACGGGAATCTGGTCGAAGCGACCGACGGGCCACCGCACGCCTCCGATCTCGACCGCTGTGATGATCCGGACGCCTTGCGACAACGGCGGCGCGAGCTGGCCACTGAAGCAGCCACCGCGGTCTTGCACACGACGCTCGATCCTTCCCAGACAACCGATCAGAAGATGGCCGCAGTGGAGGTGATTTTGGATCAGTATCTCAGTTACTCACCGGGTTGCACTTTCGACAACGGTTGGTGCCAGGCGTCCGAACGCCAATATGGCAACGGACCCATCGGTTGCAGTGTGGGCGGCGCGGGGAACCGGAGGTCGGCCTTGGGATGGGCAGTCATTCTCGGGCTGCTCACGCTGATGGGACGAGCCCGGCGACGACGTCGAGCGGGCGCCAGCGTCGGCCTGACCGTCCTCCTGACCGTCCTATTGATCGCCAGCTTCGTCCCGAGCTATGCGTTAGCCCAGCCAGAGTCCAAACCGCAGGGCGCTGACACGTCTGCCTCGGCAGACAAGCATACCGCGCCACCGCCCGTTACGACGCCGGTCAAGGAGCCAGGGCCGAAAGATCCGTCTCAGATTGCCCTGGGCGCCTATCTGGGCGGTTCAGGATCGGTCGACAACGGAGCGCTCGCGGCCACGCTCGGCGCTCGCCTGCGTTTTAGCAAGCACTGGACCTTCGGGCTCGATGCCGAGTGGAACCCGTGGATTGCGGTCAACGGCGTCACGACCGTGCGGGCGGGCGCTTTCAATGGGTATGGAACCGTCATATTGCGACTGCCATTGGCGTACGAGCAGTTCAACCTTCGGACGACCGCCAATCTGGGCGTGTCGCGTCTGTTGATCGACTTGTACGGAGCGCCCAAGGGCAGCACGGGGATCTATGTAGGGTTGAGCCCGCTCGGAATTGAATGGAAAATGTCCGGGCACTTCTTTCTGGTCGTCAACCCGCTCAACATCGCGGTGCCGACCCCGCAGCTCAAGGGCGTTCCATTTTCCTACCCGCAGTACCGGGCCACAATCGGACTCGAGGTGTACGGCGGATGAGGCGCCCGCCGCGGCGGGCGGCGAGCTTCAAAACGTGCCGACGAGTCCAAGTCCGTTCGCCCCGACCGGGGCGATCTGGGCGTGGATCTCCCCCTCGCGCAGGTGAAGCCAGGGGACGGTGATGCCGATGCCGGTGCCGACCAAGGCGGCGACGCCGACGTCCGTCGGGAAGTGATCGCCCGATGCGACACGCTCCACCGCCACACTGGAGGCAATCAGTCCGCCCACGATCCAGGGCCAGATCCGCTCGCCGTACCGCTGGCGGATGGTGAACGCCGCCACCGAAACCATGGCGAAGGCGGTAGCTACGTGGCCCGCGTAGAACGAGAGATAGCCGTCGCCCGAGGTGAGGGAAGCGGGATCCCCCGCATACGTGCGGGGTCTCGGGCGTGCCACGATGAAGTTCGTCGCGTTCTGTAGCGCGGTGTCGACGGCCAGCGTCTCGGCGTACACCATCAGATCCTGGCCCAGAGCGCGCCCAAACCCGAGATCGAGGAGATCGACGAGGGGCAGCGCCGCCATCACTCCGTAGACCGTGACATTGGCGGCGATGCCAGCGGCCGCGCTGTGGTTACCCACGGTACCGCGATCCAGGGCATTGATCCCGGACGGGTCGCAGGGACAACTCTTTCGCGCCAGCTGGTCTGCGAAGAAGACGCGTACGAGCCCGGCGCTGCCCGCGACGATCGTGACGGGAATATCGACGGCCAGATGCAGCTCGTACACTTCGCGAGACTGTGACCTCGGTGGCTCCGCCAAGCCCGCGGGCGGTGTCTGCAACTCCGGTACGGGTAGGGCCGGCGTGGCATCGGCCTGGCCGACGACAACCAGCAGCACTGCCCCCAAAGCGATCAGGCGGACCTGCCAATGGCTATTGGACGGCGGCGGGATCGGCGAAGCGTGGGGTTCATTCTGGCGAGCTCCTTCCAAGGCGGCATGGTGAGATCAGAATCGGGCGCTGAGCGCGATGCCGCGCTGCCCGTCTCCCGCGATCGGTACGATGGCGACCGGCGAACGATGTAGCGACGGGACCAGTACCCCCAGCGACGTGCCGACGACCGCCCCACCCACCACGTCGGTGATGAAGTGCATGCCGCCGAGAACCCGCGCCGCGCCGACGAAGCTCGCCATCGCACCGCCAACGGCCATCACGATCCAAGGCGCGTTCGAGCGTGGGTGGAGCCGTCGCATGGTCACGAAGGTGGAGGTCGCGATCGCGAAGCTGATGGCAGCGTGGCTGCTCAAGAACGACAGCCCCGCGTCGGCGCTGTTGCGATCGGAAAGCGGAGCCTTATCTCCGTAGAGATAGGGACGTGGCCGGCCCGCCGCCAGGGTCATCACGGTAGCGGCCGCGGTTGCGGCCAGCCCCGCCTCGGCGACGACGGCGGCGTCATTGAGGCCCGGAAGAAACCCCTCATCCACGAAGAGCAGGGTCGCGGCCCCGACGCCGATCGCATAGAGCCCGTAGTCCGACGCGGTTTGCCAGCCGGGGCTCCAATAGCCCGCCGTCGCGCGATCGAGCGCATTGAGACCAGCCGGGTCGCAAAGCGGTGCGCAGAACGCCGGCTGCGTGCGAGTCAGCCGCGCCTCCGCGAACACGATCCCGATCCCCAGGATCGGCAGATCGATCTCGGCGTAAAGCTGAAAGGCCGGGTGCAGGGGATTCTTGGGGCTCGGGACGATCGGGGTGAGCGCGGCGGCCTTGGCGGTTCTCTTGGCGTCCTCGACCTTTTGAGGCGGCGCCTCGGGCGACGGTGGCGCGATGACCGACGGATTTACCGCGCGCGTGGGCGCGTCATTCGGGGCGTCTTGGACGGTGGGAGCCTCCGCCCGCGCGATGCCGACCGATCCAACCCACGCTATGACGAGCGCGGAGCAAACGACGGTGGGTGTGTGCATCAGAAATTCGCCTGAAGGCATGTCGAG
>Ga0066789_10000626_pt1 | contig 14592 bp, 13 predicted proteins | sample OrgsoiDNA2013049_FD_70960 | JGI IMG/M metagenome (GOLD analysis project Ga0066789, IMG submission 70960) | Permafrost soil microbial communities from the Arctic, to analyse light accelerated degradation of dissolved organic matter (DOM) -... | ecosystem: Environmental > Terrestrial > Soil >...
CAGCGGCCGAACCCGACGAGAATGGCAAACCGCTGAATTTCGGGCGCGCCCGGGTCGAAGATGAAGTATGGGTCGGACGCCGCGCACGACCGTCGCAGGGATTTCGCTGGGGTTGGTCGCGCTGACCGCCGCCTGCAGTCACTCCACCAGGAAGGCTTCGCCCGCACCCCCCTCGGCGCCGGCTTCATCGCTCACCGCGGTGGTCGCCCCGGCTACCGCCGGGTCGGCGCCACCGGTTTCCAGCGCACCCGCCTCGAGCCCCGCGCCCGGGAGCTCGGCCGCCACCGCTGCCTCGGCCGGCGCGGCCACCACCAGCACACCCACCGCGTCGATATCAAAGCCCGCGACCCCCGCTGCGCCCGCGGCACCGGCCAAACCGGCCGCACCACCAGCGCCGAAACCCGCGCCCGCGCCGCCAGCGCCGCCTGTCGGCGGCGGCGTGACCAGCTCGGCTGCGCTGGCCGGGACAAGTTGTCGAGTGTTCCCCGCCGACAACTACTGGCATGCCGATATCCGCTCGCTACCGGTCAACGCCCACAACGCCGCCTGGATGTCGGCGATGGGCAGCGCCAGCCGCAAACTGCATCCCGACTTCGGGCCCTCTGGTGGGGCGGTGCCGTACGGCATCCCGATCACGGTCGCACCGGCCGGCACACCCCGCGTCGCGGTCGCTTTCGACTACGCCGACGAGAGTGACAAGATCCCGTACCCGCTGGGCGCGGCCACCAAGATCGAAGGTGGCGCAAACTCCGGCGGCGACATGCACGCGATCGTGGTGACGGCCGATACCTGCGAGCTGTTCGAGACCTGGAACACCAACCAATCGGCGTCCGGCTGGACTGCGGGTTCGGGCGCGCATTGGTCACTGTCGAGCGATGCGCTACGACCGAACACGTGGACCTCCGCCGACGCGGCCGGGCTGCCGATTCTGCCGGGCCTGTTGCGGTGGAGCGAGGTGGCCGCCGGCCATGTCGACCACGCCATCAGGTTCACCACCAACAGCACCGACGACAGCTATCTGTGGCCCGCGCGGCATGCGGCGAGTTCGAGCCACAACGCGAACCTGCCGCCGATGGGCGCGCGCTTCCGCCTGCGGGCCGACTTTGCGATCGGCGGTTTCAGCCCGCAAGCTCAGACCGTGCTCAGGGCGATGCAGACCTACGGCTTGGTGCTCGCCGACAACGGCTCCCCGTGGTACTTCCAGGGCGACGCCGACCCAGCCTGGCCGGACGCGTTGATCTCGCAGTTGAAGAACATTCCGGCCAGCGCGTTCGAAGCGGTCGACACCAGCGGGCTGGAGATTTCGGCGGGTAGCGGCGCGGCGCGATGAGCCGACTCCCCGGCACTCCGGGGCCACTGCGGTGGGTGCGCTACGCCATCGGGTTCCAGTTGCCCGCGCGGTACGACGACTGGGTGCAGCACGACCTCACCGACGCGGGCTGGCGGGTGCGGGCCGGCGTCCGCCAACTCGTTCTAGCGGCTCCGATCGCGGCGGTGTGCGCCTTCTTGCCCGGGCCGTGGTCGGTGCGGCTTCCGTTGGTGGCGCTGGTGTTCTTCGGCACGCTGTCGGTCGCGCTCGCCTACGGCGACAGCATCAGGGCGGCCCGATTGCGCCAGCACAAACTGCCGGTGCCCGATGACGCCGATCTCGGCCGCCCCACCGACGCGCTGTAAGGCTGATCAATCGTTGTGTGTCTCCATCAGCTGCCGACCGGCTTCGGTCAGGCTGCCTGACAATGACGGATACACCGAGAAGCTCTGCGCCAGTTGGTCGACCGTGAGCCCGAGTTGCACCGCCATCGTTACCGGCAAGATGAGTTCGCTCGCCTTCGGCGCCACCACCACGCCACCGAGCACCACGCCGGTACCTGGGCGGGCGAACAACTTCACGAAGCCATCGGTAATGCCGGCCATCTTCGCGCGCGCATTGCGGGCGAGCGGCAACTTCACCACCCGCGCCTCGACCTCGCCCGCGTCGACCATGCGCTGTGACACACCGACCGCGGCCACCTCGGGATCGGTAAAAACATTGGCGGCCACCATCGACAACCGCAGCGGCCGCACCGCCTCACCCAGCGCGTGCCACATCGCGATGCGCCCCTGCATCGCGGCGACCGACGCGAGCATCAGCACGCCGGTGCAGTCGCCAGCCGCATAGACCCCGGGCACCGACGTGCGCGACACCCGATCGACTTCGATGTAACCGGCGGCCGAAACGCGAATCCCGGCTTCTTCCAGCCCCAGCTCAGCAGTGTTCGGGATCGAGCCGACGGCCATCAGACAGTGCGCGCCCGCGACGGTCGTGCCATCAGCAAGCTCGACCGCCACGCCAGTTGCAGTGCGAGTGACGGACGCCGCCCGCGCGCCGTTCATCACGGTCATGCCGCGTCGGCGAAACACGGCCTCAACGACGGCCGCCGCGTCACTGTCTTCGCCGGGCAAGACGCGTCCGCGCGATGACACCAGCGTGACCTGAGAACCGAGCGCCTGGTACGCGCCGGCGAACTCAGCGCCAGTCACACCTGACCCGACGACGATCAGCTCTGGCGGAAACGTATCGAGCCCGTACAACTGATGCCAGGTGAGAATGCGTTCACCGTCGGGCAGCGCAGTGGGCAACACCCGCGGCTGCGCACCGGTCGCCAGCAACACGACGTCCGCTTCGATCTCGGTTGTCGTGCCGTCAGCTGCTGTGATCGCGAGCCGGCGGCCCGACATTGTCGGCGCCGAGAGTCGGGCCGAGCCGGCGACGACGGTCACGTTTTCGCTGGCCAGCCGGGTCGCAATGTCGTCGGACTGCGCGGTCGCAAGCGCCCGCACCCGCGCGTTCACTTGAGTGGCGTCGGCGCTGATGTTGCCGGCGTCGTGATCGGTACCGCCGTCGAAGCGGACGCCGAGGCGTGGCGATAGTGCGAGCGCTGTCATCGCCTCGGCCGTGGCAATCAGCGTCTTCGATGGCACGCAATCGGTGAGCACGCACGCACCACCGACTCCGGTGCGTTCGATGACGGTTACCTCGGCGCCGAGTTGGGCGGCGACCAGAGCGGCTTCGTATCCGCCGGGGCCGCCACCGATGATGGCAATGCGCGTCATACGCCGCATTGTGTCGGAACCCGTCTAACCTCGGTGCGTGGCCCTTTACGCCGCCTACGGCAGCAACCTCGACGCGGCGCAGATGCTCCTGCGTGCACCGCATTCGCCTGCGCAGGGCAGCGGCTGGCTGATGGGCTGGCGGCTGACGTTCGGCGGCGAAGAGTTGAGCTTCGAGGGAGCGCTCGCGACCGTCGTCGAAGAGGCGAGCAGTCAGGTGTTCGTGATGCTCTACGACGTGCCCTCATTCGACGAGCCCGAACTCGACCGGTGGGAGGGCACCGCACTCGGTCTCTTCGAAAAGATCCGCGTGCGCGTGGCCACCCTTGATGGTGACGTGACCGCGTGGTTGTACGTGCTCAACGGGTACGAGGGTGGCCTCCCGTCGGCGCGCTACCTCGGCATGATGGCCGATGCGGCCGAAGCTGCGGGCGCGCCCGACGACTACGTGCGCGAGCTGCGGCTTCGCCCCTGTTCGTCAACCTGAAGAATCAACGACGTGAGCGGCCTGAGCGTTCATGTTCTTCATTCACATCGGCAGGCGTTCGCCCGCATACGTTGCCTAGTTGGCGCATCAGCATGCCGGGCACGTTAGCCGCCGAGAGCCATACACGCACCAGCGCCGACAAAGTAGTCGACGACGCCCAGGCCATCTCGCCAAGTTGCTGACCGTCCGCTCCGACATACTGGTTTGCGACAGTCTGCGCCGGCCTGATGTCTTAGCCGCGGCGGTTGCTGCAGGAAAAGCTGGTGGCGCTCGGGAGCGGAGCGCAGATCGATCTCCAGCGCCAGGGCGGTCGGCAGACCGCGATCAAGAACCCTCAGATGGGCCTTGGGACGGACGATGGTCTATGTGACGGACTTACCTGTGATTGACCGCTTCACCAGGAGTGGTTGTCGCCTTCCGACCATTGGGGAGCGGCTCGTGAATCGCATCATCTATTGCAGTCAGGCCTCTCACGACTTCGATCCTGACGAGTTGGTCGCGTTGCTAGGATCGGCGCGCAGCCTTAACGAGCCCGTTGGGCTGACCGGGCTGCTGCTGTATTGCAGTCGGAGCTTCCTGCAGGTGCTGGAAGGCGATCCCGAGGCACTGCGAGCGACGTATACCCGTATCGCCGCAGACGACCGTCATACCAAGTTGCGGCTACTGATGAACGCCGAGGTGCCGACGGCGCTGTTCCCGGATTGGTCGATGGGATTTGAACATCTCGACGACGAAGAACTGGCCGAAGAACTGCCAGGGTTCACCCCGGCTACCAAGTACCCGTTGATGAATCCGGACCTGATTACGAATGGTGGGGTAGCGCAAACCTTGCTCACCTTGTACGCGAAAAACAGGGTGTCGTAAGTACCGTGGCAATCACAGGCGGCTCGCCAGCGCCCGCGTCGAAGGTCGGGGTTGAGTTGTTCTCGGTCGCCGGTGCGGACGGATACCTGCGCGAAGTCAACGACGCGTTCGCGGCACTGCTCGGACTTACACCGTCGGAGGTCAGCGGCCGCTCGTTGCTCGAGCTGGTGCATCCCGACGACATCGGCGGCATCGTTACCGGGCTGGCGGCGCTGCACGATGGGGCAGAGAAGGTCATGCTGGAAAGCCGATTCCTGCAACGTGACGGTCGCTGGCTGCACCTTCAATGGGCTGCCCAGCCGGTGCTTGGTACCGACTTGTGGTGGGCGTCTGGTCGCGACACCACCGAGTTCCACCGGCTACAAAGCGAACGACTCGATCTGCGCGCCCAACTCGATCTCGCGGTCGGGCAGTCCACTGCCGCGATGTGGGAATTGAATATCAGCAGCGGACGTCTCAGTTGGGAACGTCAAGCCGCGGACATCCTCGGCGTCACCGGCGACGAGTTGCCGGTCAACGCCTCCGAGCTTGCCGCCATGATCCATCCCGAAGACGCGCCGTCCCTGCTAACGGCGTTCACGAACCTCGTCACCACCGGTGCCACCGATGTCGGTGTACGCACCGGACCCGAGCCGGAACCTCGTTACGTGTCGCTGCGAGGCAAAGTGTTAGACCACGACTGGCGCGGTCGCCCGGTGCGCGCCGTCGGCCTGCTCCTTGACGTCAACAGCGAGAAAGCCATGGAACAGCAAATGCTGCGCATGGTGATGAGCGACGCGCTCACCGGCATACCGAACCGACGCGCGTTCGACCAGGCACTGCGCACCGAATGGAGGCGCTGCAGCCGCGCGCTCGAACCTCTGTCGGTCCTGATGATCGACATCGACGATTTCAAACTCTTCAATGACGCTTTCGGTCACCTCATCGGGGACGACGCACTGTGCGCGGTCGCCCGCGTCCTGACCGCGGCCGTGAACCGCGCCAGCGATACAGTCGCCCGTTTCGGCGGTGAAGAGTTCGCTGTCGTGCTACCCAACACCGATGCCGCCGGCGCGGCGGCCGTCGCACGCCGCATGGTGCACGCGGTACGCGCCGTCACCATGCGACAAGCTGATCGGCCGTTAAGCGTCTCCGTAGGTACCGCCAGCTGGCACCCCGACGGCACCGTCACCAAACCCGCCGTGCTGCTGGCCCGCGCCGACCAAGCGCTGTACGCGGCGAAGAGCGCAGGAAAGAACCAGTCCGTTGCCTACGAACAGTCGATCGCCGCCCGGGACGCCTTCATCACCGCGATGACCGAAGGTCTCCGCCGAGGCGAGTTCGAGTTGTACTACCAGCCCGTGATCGCGCTGGAGGATAACAACGTGGTCGGCTTTGAAGCATTGATGCGCTGGAACCGACCAGGTCACGGCATGGTGCCACCCGATGACTTCATTCCAGCCGCGGAAGCCACCGACTTGATCTGCGACCTCGGCCGGTGGGCGCTAAACCAAGCAACCATGCAACTCGCCAACTGGTCGCGAGCCGGACTCGACGCCGAGCACCCGTTGCGGATGGCGGTCAACGCATCCGGGCGCCACGTCAACACCGCTGCCATCATCAGCGATGTCGAATCGGCGCTCGCCAAATCGGGAATCACCCCGGATCGTCTTGAGGTGGAACTCACCGAAACCGCACTCGTCGACAACGCTTTGGCCGCCACACATCTCGCCGCCATCCGCGCCCTCGGCGTCCATGTCGCCATCGACGACTTCGGCACCGGCTACACCTCCGTCGGGCAACTCCCCCAGTTGCCAGTAGACACCCTCAAAATCGACCGCAGCTTCGTCGCCTCCACCAACCCCCGCCAACGCGGCCTCGTGACGTTGATGATCGCCGCCGCACACGCGTTCGACCTCGACGTCGTCGCCGAAGGAATCGAAGACGACGAAGTCCTGCAATTCCTGCGTACCCTGAAGTGCGACACCGCACAGGGCTACTACATCGCCCGACCGATGCCCGCCCAGAACATCCCCGCGTGGGTGATCCAGTGGCAGTCCACACACAAATTGACGGATCTCTCACCGCGTTAACTATTGCGCTTGGGACTGTGGATCCAACGGTGTTTCTGGCCCGCGCATTGAACCGGCCCTACGGAGGTGTACGCGCTGATCCACTGGTACCCGTGACTGCTTGAATCTTGGGCATCGTTGGGACTGGTGTCGGTCAGGATCAACCTGGAGAAGGCACAGCCGCCGAGGAAGGGACCGGTCAAGCTAGCCTCTCCGCCGGCCGGCACGTTGACGTCTCGATCCGGACCGCACCGGGTGCGGTAGGACGTCCAACTGACCAGGCCCGACGCGCGTCGGGCCTAGTTCTATCTGTTGCCAACGAGGACCGCCGGGCCTCCCTCGCGTTCGAGTTCGTCGGGTGGCTCGAAGGAGACCTTCGGTGTGACCTTCTCAAGCCATCTCGGCAGGTACCAGTTCGAGTTGCCGAGCAGGTGCATCAGCGACGGCACCAGGATTGTGCGTAGGAGGAAGGCGTCGAGGAAGACTGCGCTCGCGAGGCCGATACCGAAGAGCTTGATCGCGCGCTGGTCGCCGAGCACGAAGCCGCCGAACACGGCCATCATGATGAATGCGGCGGCCGTGATGATGCTGCCGGTTTCGGCCTGACCGATGATGACCGAGCGACGGTTGTCCTTGCTGTGAACCCATTCCTCGTGCATGCGGCTGACCAGGAACACCTGGTAGTCCATCGACAATCCAAAGAGGATCGCAAAGAACATCACCGGTGCCCATGCATCAATGGGACCGCCCTTGCCAAAACCGAGCGCCTCAGAACCCCACCCGAATTGGAAGATGGCGACAACAACTCCGAACGACGCCCCGGCAGCAAGCAGGTTCATCGCCGCCGCAGTTAGCGGGATGACCAGACTGCGAAACGCAATCATCAGCAGCAGGAACGACAGGCCGACCACCGCTGCAATGAACAGCGGCAACTTGGCAGCAAGTACCTTCGCAAAGTCGACCTGGATCGCGGTGTCGCCGAACACGTAGATGTGGTTCGTCGAGCCGGAGTACAACGGCGGCAGTACTTGGGCCCGCAGATGCTTGACTAAGGAGTACGTCTTCGCGTCCTGAGGCGTGGTGGTCGACTTGAAGGACACGAACGCGACGGAATCCTTGAGCTGGACGGCGTGCACGCTGGTCGGGTCGACGCCCGGCGTTGCTTGCAGGGCGGCAACGACCTTTTGGCGGTATGCCGGATCGGCCGCACCGCTGCCGGTGACGACGGCCTCGAGCGTTGAGTTGTAACCAACGCCGAAACCTTCTGCGATCAGGTCGTAGCCGGTGCGGGTGGTCGTCGACTTCGGGTCATTGCCCTGGTCACCAGTACCGAGTCGCATCGAGAAGAACGGCAACGCGAGCACCACGATGATGGCGCCCGCAACTACGCTGAGAACCAGCTTGTGATGGGCCACAAGGTCGGACCAGCGAGCCCAAAAGCCGGCCGTGGCCTCGACACCGATGAAGTCACCGTTGCGCACGGCCCGCCGCTGCTTGCGCGGGAGCACCTTCAGCCCGAACAGCGACAGCAGTGCCGGGAGCAACGTCAGCGAAGCCGCCATCGTGAGGGTGACCGCGACCGCAGCGCCGATCGCCATGCCATTGAAGAAGCTAACTCCCAGAGCAAGCAAACCAAGGAGCGCAATGCACACGGTGACGGCGGCAAACGCCACCGCCCGACCAGACGTGTTCATCGACGTGACGATCGACTCGCTCACACCCATGCCTCGCCGCAGGTTGCGGCGGTGCCGCGTCACGATAAACAGCGCATAGTCGACGCCGACACCGAGCACCATCAGCTCGGTCAGCTGCGGGGTGATGTTTGACACGTTCATCACGTGGGTGAGCATCCCGATCAGTCCGAGCCCCGCGCCCAGAGCGGCTACCGCACTGGCCAACGGCAGCACGGTTGCAGCGAACGTGCGGAACACGAAGATCAAGATGATCAGGGCAGCGAAGAATCCGAACGCGAACGGCGGCACGCCTTGAGTCTTCTGACCTTGGCCTTGGAATGCGTTACCGGTGAACTCGACCTGAAGGCTTCCGCTGCGCAGCGTCTTGAGGCTGTTGAACACGCCGGTGAACAGCTTCAGGTCGTAGTGATTGGAGTTCCAGGTGATGTCGACCAGCGCGGTGGTCGAGTCGGCGTTGAGCAGCTTCGCGTCACCGCCTGGGACCGCGGCGTTCTTGGCGCAGTCGATGGTCTGCCACGGCGTGCTGATGACGGCGACCTCGTCGTGCAACGAACACAGCTTGAGCAACGCGGGCGCGACAGCGGGCGGCGGCGTCGTCAGCGTGCCACTCTTGGCCTTCAACACGACGGTGCCGGTTGCGCCGCTCTGGTCCGCCAACCCTGCACCCTTCAGAACCTTCACCACCGACGCTGTCTCGGTGTGCGGCAAGCTGAAGGTGTCCTTGTACGAAGGGCCACCCAGCGAAGCTGAGATGCCCTGTGCCACCACGATGAAGGCGAACCAGCCGAGGACTACCCATACACGATGTTTGACCGCAAAATTGGCAAGTGTCTTCATGGCAGCTCTCTCCAGTTAGGCCGTCGTGCATCGGTCTGGTACGTCAATCTACTGAAGCCCTCCGCGGCCATGACGGGTACATCAGGACTCCCCAAGTCTGCACCAAGTGACGTGGCGGGTCACTTTCAATTAAGCCCGCGGTTCGTGCCAGGCGGCCAGGGCCGCCTGCTCTTTGGCCGGTGCCAGACCCGACGGTGGCCGCCCGGCCTTGGCCCGCGCGACGCCTCCGCCCTGCAGCCAGGCCCACGTATCGGCGACCGTGTCGGCCATCGGTCGGCAGAACAATCCAGCCGCCGCCGCTCTGCTGGTGTTGGCGGTGTAGTGCGGCGCGGCCTCGGCCGGCGGCAACCAGAAAGGCAGTTCACTCCAGGCCACAATTCCTTGCTGGGCAATGAAATCGGGGGTCACCCAGACCAGTTCTGCCGCGCCCTGAGTCTGCCGCAAACACTCACCGAGCACGTCGCCGAACGTCGTGAATGCTGGGGCCGAGACCGCATTGAATGCACCTGCGGTCCCGACCTGCGCGCAGGCGACGATCCATTCGGCGAGATCGCGCGCATCGATGTACTGCATTGCGAGTTCAGATGGTCCGGGCGCCAGGACATCGCCGCCCAGCGCAAGACGCCGGAGCCACCACAACAACCGGCCAGTGTTCTCGTGCGGCCCCACGATCACGCCGGGGCGCGCCAGCATTGACCGTTGCTCGCCGAACCCCGCGACAACTGCGAGCTCGGCACCGCGTTTGTCGGCCGGATAGTCGGTCGCGCCAGCGTCGGCGTCGGCCTCGACGACCGGCGCTGACTCGTCGCCTCCGACCGGAAACGGGTCGGCATACACCGAGATGCTCGAGACGTACGCATAGAAACCGGCGCGCCCACGCAATGCGCCAACACTGTGCTGGACGACGCGTGGCTCGCCTGACCATGTATCGATCACGACGTCCCACTCACCGTCGGCGAGAACGGTGAGACCGCTGCTCGTCGTCCGATCGCCATGCAAGGCGACGGCACCTGCCGGCTGCGACGACTGCGTCAACGTCGTGACGTGATGACCTGCCGCGACCGCTGCATCGACCACTGCACGGCCGACGAAATCACCACCGCCGAGGATCAGAAATCTCACAGCGGTGGTTGGCTCCCACGTTCGGCCCACGCGAGGGCGATCTCGCCCGCGACGGTCACGTTGTTCGTGGTGAGGTCAAGATTGACCTGCAGGCTGCGGCCGCCGCTCTCGCGTTCGAAGTAGTCGACCATGAACAAGCTCACGGCTTTGCCGCGCAAGCCGGCGTCGTCGGCGGCCTGCATCCCCTGAATGAGCAGCCGGTCATGGACGTCAGGGTCAAGCTGCTGGTGCAGCGGCACTGGATTCGCCACGATCACGGCGTTGCGTTCGCCGAGTTCGTCGCCGGCCGCCATGATCGCCGCTACTTCTTCAGCGGAGTCGACCCGCCAGTCGAGCGAGAATCCTGAATCGGCAAGGTAAAACGCCGGAAACTTGCTGGTGTGGTACCCCACCACCGGCACGTTCAACGACTCAAGGCGTTCGAGGGTGGCCGCGATGTCGAGGATCGACTTGACTCCGGCGCACACGACCGTGACGCGCGTTCGAGACAGCGTCACCAGGTCGGCCGACTCGTCGAACGGTTCACTGGCGGCCCGGTGCACGCCACCGAGACCGCCCGTGGCGAAGACCCTGATGCCGGCGAGTTCGGCCAACGTCGACGTGGCCGCGATCGTGGTGGCTCCACTTGCTTTGCGCCCGACCGCAACCGCGAGGTCACGGCTGCTGACCTTCGGCATTTCCTCGACCGCGATGCGCTCGAGTTCGTCGTCGTCTAGGCCGACCGTCGGCACGCCATCGATGACGGCGATGGTCGCGGGCATGACGCCAACATCGGTGAGCATGCTCTCGAAGTCGTGCGCCGCTTGCAGGTTGCGCGATCGCGGCAACCCGTGCGCGATGATCGTCGATTCGAGCGCCACCACGGGCCGGCCTTCAGCCACGGCGGCACGAACGCGATCGGCAACCTTCAACAGCGGCGGCATCAACGCCCGTTCGTGTGCGGACGACTCGTATGCGATCGACCAGATGTCGTCGCGTCCGATTCGGAGTCCGGGCGTGACTGTGCGACGTCGGAATCCGGGTAGGGCAGCGGCCGGTCGGTGCCCGCGCCGGCATTGCCATCGCTTTCTCGACTCCACGTCTCCGAGCCGCCACTTTGGCGACTCCATGTCGACGTGATATCCGCGATGTGGCGGAACCGGGCTCCTTCGTCTTCGCCACGCGACCGCATTGCGATCACAATGCCAACCCCGATGACGACCACCACGCCTGCCGCGATCGCGAGAATAAGAGGGGTCATGAGGATTCTCCTTTCGGCATACCAACCCAAAGTAGCGTGCTTGACTCGCGATGTATCCGGCGGTCGGTGAGCAGGTCAGCTGGGTTGGTAGCTGCCCCAGACGTCGCGCAGAGCGCGGCAGACCTCGCCGAGCGTGGCCCGGGCGGCCAGCGCGAGCTTGATTTCGGGTAACACGTTGGCCGTCGTGGCCGCGACCGAACACACGGTCGCGAGCGCGCGGGTGACCTCGTCGGCGTTTCGCTGCCGCCGCAACATGGCCAGCCGCGCGATCTGAGCGGCTTCGGCGTCAGGATCGAGGCGCAGCGACTGGTACGGCTCCTCCTCGGGCGACACATACGCGTTGACACCGACGACTACGCGGTCGCCACTACTGACGCCGAGCGCCACCTGATACGCGGCTTCTTCGATCTGCGCGCGCTCAAAGCCGCCTTCGACCGCGGCGAGGGCACCGCCCATCTTCTGCACACGTGCCATCAGGTCGAGAGCCGCTCGCTCGAGCTCGTCGGTCATCGCTTCCACCGCGTACGACCCGGCGAACGGGTCGACCGTCTTCGCCAGATCGGTCTCATAGGCCAACACCTGTTGCGTGCGCAACGCGAGCCGGGCCGCCTTCTCCGTCGGCAGCGCGATCGCTTCGTCGTACCCGTTCGTGTGCAACGACTGGGTACCGCCGAGCACGGCACTCAGAGCCTGCAACGTGACCCGCACCAAGTTGAGCTCAGGTTGTTGTGCGGTGAGTTGCACGCCAGCGGTCTGGGTATGGAACCGCAGCATCATCGACCGCGGGTCGCGCGCGCCAAACTCATCGCGCATGACATGCGCCCAGATTCGGCGTGCGGCCCGAAACTTGGCGACCTCTTCGAGCACAGTCGTGCGGGCAACGAAGAAGAACGTCAAGCGAGGCGCAAATTCGTCGACGTCGAGGCCGGCTGCCTGCGCAGCGCGGACATACGCGATCGCGTGCGCGAGAGTGAAGGCCACTTCCTGTACCGGCGTAGCCCCAGCTTCGGCGAGGTGATACCCCGAGACCGAAATGCTGTTCCACTGCGGCAATTCTTGGTGGCAGTACGCCATGAGATCGGTGGCAAACCGCATCGAGGCTTTGGGCGGGAAGATGTAGGTGCCGCGCGCGACGTACTCTTTCAGCACGTCGTTTTGCACTGTGCCGCGCAGCGCCGATGCGGCGACGCCCTGTTCTTCGGCGACCAGTTGGTACATCAGCAGCAACAATGCGGCCGGCGAGTTGATCGTCATCGACGTCGATACCTGGTCGAGCGGGATCGCGTCGAACAAGGTGCGCATGTCATCGATCGAGTCGATGGCGACCCCGACCTTGCCGACTTCGCCAGCCGCGATCGGGTCGTCGGAGTCGTAGCCCATCTGGGTGGGCAGGTCGAACGCGACCGACAGTCCCGTCGTCCCGGCTTGGAGCAATGCGCGATAGCGGCGGTTTGATTCAGCGGCGCTACCGAAACCGGCGTACTGGCGCATCGTCCACAACCGGTCGGCGTACATACCGCGATGGATCCCGCGGGTATAGGGAAACTCGCCCGGCGTCCCGAGGGCAACTGAGGCATCGAAGCCCGCCGGTGTGCTGTCGTAGACGGTCTCGATCGGCAGGCCGGACTCGCTCCGCGCGGGCAAGGCAGGTGGCGCCGGTGCCGGCGACTCGTCACCGCGTGCGCTCGGGGGCGGGTGCGCTGCCATCGCCCCAGTATGAGCCGATCGCGAGGCTGGGTCGCCGCGCCGTGGTCGGCTAGTCTGTCCCGGTCATGGGCGCACACCAACGCCAGCGCGGCTGGTCAACCGCCGCCAAACTCGCCACGGCCGCCCTCGGTGCGGCAACGGTCTGCGCCGCGACGGTTGTCGGCACACTCGCCGGGACGGCGGCAGCTGATGCCGGTGGTCCAGTTCCCGGCGTCGTCGGTGGCGGTCAACTCGGTGCCGCGGGTACGGCGGTCTACGAGGGATACGGCTTGCCCGCGCTGCCCCCTATCAGTGCGACCTCGTTCGTCATTGCCGATGCCACCTCAGGTCAGGTACTCGCGGCCAAGGCCGCCCACCAGAAGCTGGCGCCCGCGAGCACGCTGAAAGCGCTCACTGCGCTGACGCTTATTCCGAAGTTGGGCAACCTTCTGCCGGCCGTAGCGGCCAGCGACGCCCCGAGTGAAGATGGCACCAAGGCGGGCATCGTGGCGGGCACCACCTATCGCATCGATGATCTGTTCACCGCGATGCTGATGATGTCGGCGAACGACGCGGCCGTCACTCTCGCCGACGCCAATGGCGGCGTCGCGGACACCCTCGCCCAGATGAACGCGCTCGCCAGCCATCTGCAGGCCGGCGACACCGTCGCGTTGACCCCCGACGGGCTCGACGCCACCGGCCAAACGTCGTCCGCCTATGACCTTGCTTTGATCTTTCGGGCCGGCCTCGACATTCCGCAGTTTCGGCACTACCTCGCCCTGCGCAGGGCGAACTTCCCGGCGCCCAACGGCACCAGCTTTCAGATTCAAACGCACGACCGGTTGCTGACCGACTACGCCGGCATGATCGGCGGGAAGAATGGTTACACGGTGGCGGCGCAGGCCAGTTACGTCGGCGCCGCGACGCGCAACGGCCGCACGATCATCGTGTCGGTAATGCGCGATCAGGCGAACTTCTGGCCCGAGGTGAAGTCGATGCTCGACTGGGGCTTTGCCGCCGACGGCGTCGCGATTCCGGTCGGACAGTTGGTCGGGCCGATCGAGCCGACGCCGACTCCGGCCCCTGTCGTCGCTGCACCGGCCATCGAGGCTGCACCGGCAGTTGCGCCGGCGGTATTGCCAGCGAGTGCACCCAAGGTGGTGGTGCGGCATGCGAGCTCGGGCACGTCTATCTCGCCGACGCTGATCTGGTCGGCGGCCGGAGCCGCCGCACTCTTCCTGCTGTTCGGCGCGTGGCAACTTGCGACAAGACGGCGTCGCTACGAGAAGGCCGACACTCGTTACTTAGCTGGGCTGTCGCGCCTGTCAGCTGCCGATGAATACAGCAGCGAGACGCGGTAACGAGAAAGTTAGAGGCTGACCCGTGCCCAACTCACGAACTCGGGCGCGGTCTTGCATCCCACTCCTGGTCATCCTTCTTGCCGCTTCGGCAACCACTCAAGTGCGCGGTGCGTCCAAATCAGGGAGCATAGTCGCGGTCGGGTGAAGCGGGGTGCTGCGA
>Ga0066789_10000628_pt1 | contig 14588 bp, 11 predicted proteins | sample OrgsoiDNA2013049_FD_70960 | JGI IMG/M metagenome (GOLD analysis project Ga0066789, IMG submission 70960) | Permafrost soil microbial communities from the Arctic, to analyse light accelerated degradation of dissolved organic matter (DOM) -... | ecosystem: Environmental > Terrestrial > Soil >...
CGATAGTTAGGCCATACCCACGACGCACACGTTCACTCGCGGATGGCGGGTTTGCCGCCGCGAAGTCCGACACGATCTTGACTCGCGCGCGTGCGTCCCCCCATGACGCGGGCGGTCACGCCACGATCGATGCGGGAGGTCATCATCAGCAAGATCGTGGTGCTCGACACGTCGGCATTGATGTCAGACCCCGAAGGCATCTTCGACGCATTTCCTGGGGCCGACATGGTCATCCCCTTGACCGTCGTGCAAGAGCTCGATGGGTTGAAGAAGCGCCTCGACCCGGCTGGCGCCGCTGCCCGCGACGTGCTGCGTCGCATTGAGCAGTTGCGGCTCGACGCCGGCGGTGATCTGGGTAAGCCATTCGATCGCCCGTATGGTGGCACGGTTCGCATACAGGTCAACGGCGTCCAGAGTGCGCTGCTTCGCGACTACGGCCTGCGCGACGACACCTCCGACAACAAGATCGTCGGCACGGCGTTGGGGTTGTCAGCCGCATCGCCGGACGACGGGCCTGTACTCGTCGTTTCCAACGACACGGCACTTCGATTGACTGCTGCCGCCGTGGGGCTCGCGGCGGTTGAACACAATCCGCTCGACCTCGTGCCAGCACATGCGCGGCCCGAAGGTTGGACGACGCTTGATGCAGAAAGTGCTGCTGTTGACCAGCTTTTCGACGCGCACACACTGCCGACGGCGTCCGTCGAAGGCACCGCCGACTTGGCTGAGAATACGTTTGTGGTGTTGCGGTCTGGCACCAGCTCGGCACTTGCGCGTGCAGCTGGCGACCAGCTGCACCTGCTCGAATCCCTTGCTCCGGTCTGGGGCCTGAAGGCGGCCAACAAGGAGCAGCGGTTCGCTCTCGACCTGCTGCTCGACGACGACATCAAAGTCATCGTTCTCGACGGCCCGGCGGGTACCGGCAAGACGTTATGTGCGGTAGCAGCTGGGTTGCACATGGTGGTTGAGCAGCATCGGTACGAACGCATGTCGGTGTATCGCCCCGTGATCGCGGTCGGCCACGCCGACCTCGGCTACCTGCCCGGCACCCTGGACGAGAAGATCGACCCCTGGATGGCCGCCATCACTGACGCCGTGGCCGCACTCTCCGGCGACGGTGCAGACCGGCGACGGCGGCCCGACGGCGGTCGGGGAAAGATCGCCCAGGACTCGCTCGACTACATCAAGGCCCAGGGTCTGCTCACGATGGAATCGGTGACACATCTACGTGGGCGCACGCTGCACTCGAGCTTCGTGCTCGTTGATGAGGCGATGAATCTCTCGCCGCAGGTCGGCAAGACCCTGCTGACGCGCATCGGTGCCGATTCCAAGATCGTGTTGACCGGCGACACGTCGCAGATCGATGCGCCGTTCTTGTCGGAACAGACGAACGCCCTCACCGCGGTGGTGTCGGCGTTCGCCGGGCAGTCATGTTTCGGCCACATCAGGCTGACGCGCGGGGAGCGTTCGCCAGTCGCGGAGCTGGCAGCCCGGCTGATGTAACTGCGCCAATCGGCGGAGCGGCGAGCTCAGGTTCTTGATCCGAACGGTCGAATCATTAGTGGGTCTGATGTGACTCACGATGATTTGGGCCAAATCACAACGGTGTAGTTCAGCGTGAGCGCATAACAGCTCGGCAAAACCCGCTGTGACTGCTGTTACGCATGTGACTCAGCAGCTACTGTCGGCGCGTTGCTCGCGGGCGCAGGCCATGAGCAGTCGGCGTTCGGTTTTGCCAACTTTGATCGTGGAAGGCTGGTTGCGCACGTGCTGCGAGCGGGTGAAATCCCACCGAGCGAGGCGAGGTTAGGCCGCCGCGCGGTCATCTGCTGCACCGTGCTCGCAGTGGTCTTCGGCGCCTTGTCGATGGGTGCCACGCCGGCAATCGCGGCCAAGCAACCAACGCCGCCGGCGGCGGCCAAGCAGTCAACGCCGCCGACGACTTCGAAGAAGCCGGTCATCCCCAGCCAGGCGCAAATCGACAAGGCGAATGTCGACGCGCAAGCGAAGGCCGCCCAGATCGGCCAGACGCAAACGCAGCTGGCGGCCGCCAATGCCAGCTTGCAATCCTTGAACGATCACGTCGAGATGCTCGTCGAGGCGTACGACCACGCGACCGCCGATGTCGACGCTGCGCAACAGGGCGTCGAATCGGCCACGCAGGATCTCGCCAACGCCACTCGCGACCGGCTCGACGCCCAGGTGCAGATGAGTGTGTTTGCGGCCAATAGCTATCGCGGCGGCGGCAGCCTCGACCGCATGAGTGCGCTTATGACCGCAGACTCGCCCGCCTTGTTCATGACCCGCGCATCGACGCTGACTGCGTTGGCGCGCCACGAAGCATCGGTGATCGCCCGGCTGCAAACCACCGAAGAGCAGCAGACCTCCGCCCAGGCGGCCGCCAACGCCGCGTTGACCAACCGCATCGGAGCGGCTGCAGTCGCGTCGAAGACGAAAGACCAAGCGATCGACGCGGTGAACTCTCAAGCACTTGGCATCGCCCAGATCAACGCCCAGCAGCAGGACCTGCAGGCGCAGCTCGCGGTCTTGCAAGGCACTGCGAAAGACCTCGCGACAGCTCGCGCCCAAGGGCTTAAGCGGTTGGCTGAAGAAGCCGCAGCGGCGGCCCGCGCAGCGGCGGCGGCCCGCGCAGCCGCCCTTGCCGCTGCCGCCAGGGCCCGGGCAGAGGCGGCTCGGCAGGCCGCCCTCGAGGCCGCGAGCAAAGCTGTCCGCAGCGGTAGTGGCAACAACAGCGGTGGCAACAACAGCGGTGGCAACAACAGCGGCAGTAACGGAAACAGCGGATCTGGTGGCATCGTGCCGGCCGGCGGTCACTCGGTTTCGACGGCTGCCCAACGCCAACGAGCGATCGCGTTTGCGCAGACGCAGGTCGGCATCTGGTATCGGTGGGCCGGCATCGGCGACACCGGGCCGACGGTCACCTCGAGCGGCATCCAGAACCTTCCTGGATACGACTGTTCCGGCTTGACCATGAAGGCGTATCAGGCGGCCGGCATTTCCCTGTCGCACTACACCGGCGCGCAATGGGATCAAGGCATTCACCTTGCCCAGAGTCAGGTACAGCCGGGCGATCTGCTGTTCTTTGCCACCAACACGAATGACCCGAACACGATCCATCATGTCGGTATCTACATCGGCAATGGCCAAATGATCGATGCGCCGCAGACCGGCGAGCAAGTCGGCGTCCACAACGCTTTTCGTTCTGACTACATCGGAGCCGTCGAGCTGTAGCCGGGCGCGATCGCGGGCTTAGTGCTTGTGCTGCGGCGAGCTCGCCTGCCACCTATCGCGCGAGGCCACGATCTCGAGTTCGGCCTCCGCCCGGCCGACCCAGGTCGCGCCCTCGACCGACTTCCCTGGCTCAAGGTCTTTGTAGACCTCGAAAAAGTGCTGAATCTCCAGCCGGTCGAATGGCGGCACATCGTTGATGTCGCGAAGGTGGCCGTGCCGAGGATCGGTCGCAGGCACGCACAGCACCTTGTCATCGCCGCCCTTTTCATCGGTCATGCGAAACATGCCGATCGCCCGACAGCTGATCAGGCAACCCGGGAAGGTTGGTTCGTCGAGCAGCACCAACGCATCGAGCGGATCGCCGTCGTTGCCGAGGGTGTCATCGATGAACCCGTAGTCCGACGGATACCGAGTCGCGGTAAAGAGCATGCGGTCGAGCCGGATGCGCCCGGTGACGTGGTCAACTTCGTACTTGTTGCGGTGCCCTTTCGGGATCTCGATCGTGACGTCGAATTCCATGCCGCTCCCCGATAGGGCCAACCACACCGGTCGGCTTAGCTAGTGTCCCGTACCGGCACCTCGCGATGTTCGAAGACTTGGCCCCGCTCGATTCGAAGACCTCGCACCGCTCGAAGGGAGCGTGATGGCGCACAGCGCCCCGGGTCGTCCGCGGCCGCGGTGGGCCGTCACGCTACGCGCGTTGCTGGCCGTCGTCCTGGTGCTTGCGGGTGCCACCGTCGCCGGCGTCGAGATCTACCGGTCTACGACCAACTCCTCATCAAGCCGGACGCCGGCCAGCGGGGGTCCGACCCCGACTGTCTCGCCGGCACCCAGCACGTCGCACTCGCGAGTGACTGCGCCGACCGGCTCGCCGTCCGCAACGGCTGGCACACCAGCCGCTGTGAGCGCGCCGCCCACCGTCACGACGCCAGCCGCAGCTACTAGTCCAGCACTGTGGCAGCAATCGCTCCCCGCCGCCGTCCCCTTCTTGTCACCGGCGGCTGCTGCGACGGGCGCGGCTGGATTGCCGACCGACGAGGGTCTCGAGGCGACGATCAGCCCACTGCTGGCCGATCCGATTCTTGCTGCCGATCAGGTCGGTGTGGTCGTGGCTGACCCGGCGACGGCGACCGCGGTGTTCAGCCGCGGTGGCGGTACCGCATTGGTGCCGGCATCGACGGCGAAGTTGGCCACCGCCGTCGCCGCCTTGTCGGTCCTCGGCGCCGATCGTCGGCTGGTGACCAAGGTGGTGGCCGGGGCTGTCGCCAGTCAGATCGTGCTGGTCGGTGGCGGCGACCCGACCCTCGGCGGAGCCTGGTCGGTGACCGCTGCCCCGGGTTTTCCCGCTTCGGCGACGCTCGCCGACCTGGCCCAGCAGGCCGCAGCGGCGCTGCGCGGCAAGAACATCTCCGCAGTGACGCTTGGATACGACGCGTCGCTGTTCACAGGTCCGGCGACGGCACCGGGGTGGAAGCCGCTGTACATGACCGAAGGCGACGTCGCACCCGTGTCGGCGCTTGAGGTCGACGAGGGACGATCCGCTACCAAGACTCGGGCTGGACTGCCGACCACGGCCCGAGTCGCAGATCCGGCGGCCGTTGCGGCCGCACAATTCAGCGCGCTGCTCGTCGCCGACGGCATCACCGTCACCGGTGGCGCAAAGGCGGTGCACGCCAGCACCGGTGCCGTGGTCGCAAGCGTCTCGTCAGCTCCGATCGGCGCTTTGGTGCAGCGCATGCTCGGACACAGCGACAACGACCTGGCTGAAGCCCTCGCGCGACAGGTCGCGATCGCGCGCGGCGGGCCGGGCAGCTTCGTCGGCGGCGCCAAGGCCGTGCAGGCCGCGGCCGCCGCCCTCGGCGTTGCCGCGTCAGGCATTGCGATGGCAGACGCGAGTGGCTTGTCACCGGACGATCGCATGGAGCCGGTCGTACTCGCTCAGTTTGTGCGGCTGGCGGTGGCTCCAGGCCATCCTGAACTCGCGCCGATCCTTTCCGGGCTGCCCGTAGCCGGGTTTTCGGGGACCCTCGAAAACCGGTTCAAGGATTCGGCCGCCGCTGGCGTCGTCCGAGCGAAAACCGGAACGCTCGACGGCGTGGTCAGCCTCGCCGGCTACGCCGTTGACGCCTCGGGCCGAACCCTGGTGTTCGCGATCGTGGCGAACGCGGTCAAGCCCCCGGCCACCGTGGCCACCGAAAAGGCGCTCGACGCGGTGGCTGCCGGGATTGCATCGTGCGGCTGCACGTAGGGATTGCATCGCGCGGGTGCAGGTAGGCGGGTGGCGGGCGCGAAAGTCTTTGATCACCGCTGATTGCGTCGATGGGCCAGTAGCCGGAACTCATTGTGTGTTCGCAGCTATCGGCCGCTTTGCCGTCGGGAGAAAGAAGGACTCGTGCAGGCCAGGCTTCAGCAGCGGAAGCACGACGCCGGCTTCACGCTCGTCGAAATTCTTGTGGGCATTGCGATTCTCGGCATCCTCGCCGGCATCGTCGTGTTCTCCGTTTCGGGCGTCTCCAGCACCAGCCAAACGGCCGCCTGCGCGACCGAAAAATCCACGCTCCAGGCCGCGCAAGAGGCGTACTTCGCGAAGAACAGCGCATACGCCGTCAGCGCGGCGACATTGAAGACCACCGGCTATCTCGCCACCCTGCCGACGTGGTACCTCACCGACAAGGCAGTGGCCCCTTACGAGGTCATCAAGAACGTCTCCGTCGCTGGCAACCCCTGCCTGTAACCGACGTACGAGCCCGTTGGGTTGAGTCCACCTGAACGCGCCGCCTCGAACCATCGGAGCGGTGGTGTAGCTATGGCAGCACTAACCCTCCGAAGGTTCGCGTACTGACCCATGCGCGGACGTGTTACGAACCTCGAGCGGCTACTGCTTGCGGCTGGCCTTACGGTAGGCCCATGACTGACACGCTGCGACTCGTCGACTGGGACCTCGCCACCGCGACCGCGATCAGGCTGGCACCGCGAGGTCCGAGCGTCACCCGGTCTGACGCGTTCAACGCCGTCCGGCAACTACGACGGTTAGCGATCGAGGCCGAAGATCATGTCGCTGCGTTCACCGGCATGGCTGCAGGGCACGCGCACGAACCGGCAAACGTGGTCGAACGCAGTGGCTGGATCGAGGGCAACGTCGGGGGCTTCCAGGTGGTGATGGCGCCACTGCTGGAGAAGTTGGTGGCCAAGCAGGCGGGCAAGTTCGGCGCTCCGTTGGTAACGGCTGTCGGTAGTCGCGCAGCCGGCATGCAGATTGGCCTGCTGCTCGCCTACCTGTCAGGGAAAATCCTCGGCCAGTACGAGTTGTTCTTGCCCCCCGATGAGGGCCGCACCCCCGACGGTCGCCTCACCTTGGTGGCACCCAACATTGTCGCGGCCGAACGACAGCTCGGCGCCGACCCGCGCGACTTTCGGCTCTGGGTCTGCGTGCACGAAGTGACGCATCGCACCCAATTCACCGCGGTGCCGTGGTTGCGCGATCACGTGCGGGCCGAGATCGGCGCCTTTCTCGCCGCGAGCGATCTCGATTCAGCCGAGTTACTCCGCCGGCTTCGTTCGGTCGGCGATGCGGTGCGCGACAACGTGCGGCGGCACGGCGCACAAGACGGCAACCCCTCCACTGCTGCGCCGGCCGACTTGCCGACCTTGCTCGAGGCCGTGCAAACCCCTGAGCAGCGGGCGATTCTCAACCGATTGACCGCGGTCATGACGTTGCTCGAAGGCCACGGTGAGTACGTCATGAACGGGGTTGGCCCGTCGGTGATTCCGAGCGTTGAAGAGATCGGCCGCAAATTCAGCGAGCGTCGGCGTGGCCAGAATCCAGCTGACCGGCTTGTGCGCAAATTGTTCGGCCTCGACATGAAAGCCAAGCAGTACGCCGAGGGTGCGACCTTCGTGCGGGCCGTTGTCGAGCACGTCGGCATGGCGTCGTTCAACCGGGTCTGGACCTCGCCGAACACGCTGCCCAACCGGGTCGAAATTGCCGACCCGGCGCTGTGGATGAAGCGCGTCCTGCGAATGTCGAAGAACTCCGGCCCGGCCGGTGACGCTAACTCTGGCGCACCGGATTCCGGTGCGACTGACTCCAGCCCCGCCACCGACTGAGCTGTTCCGCTGAGACAGAGGGCAGGCGAGACGCGATGGGTCCGTCGGCTGCGGTCGCCGCGGTCAGATGCGCGGTGCGCGCGACCCTCACCACCGCAGACGCCAATCGAACAATGGCGGACGACGACGCTGACCGTCCGTTGACATTGGTCGCGTGCAGCGGTGGGGCCGACTCGGTCGCCCTGGCCGCTGCGGCCGCGTTCGAAGGCGCGAAGCTGGGTTGGCGGGTCGGTGGCGTGACCGTCGATCACGGATTGCAGGCGGGTTCGGCCAACCGGGCCACGCTGGTTGCGGCGCTGCTCACCGATCTCGGTCTCGAGCCGGTCGAGGTCGAAGCGGTCGAGGTAACGGGGGCGGGCGGCCCTGAAGCGGCCGCTCGCGCGGCCCGCTACGACGCCCTCGACCGCGCGGCCGTGCGAGCCGGCGCGCGCACGGTGCTGCTCGGGCACACCCTCGACGACCAGGCCGAGACAGTGCTGCTCGGGCTCGCCCGCGGATCCGGAACCCGCTCGCTCGCCGGTATGGCAGCCACGACTGGCGCCGACGGTCGCTATCGGCGTCCACTGCTTGGTGTTGACCGCGCAACCACGCGAGCGGCGTGCGCCGACCTCGGGCTAGCGGTCTGGGATGACCCGCACAACTCCGATCCGGCGTTCGCCCGCGCGCGGGTTCGGGCACGGGTGTTGCCGGTGCTGGAGGCCGAGCTCGGACCGGGCGTCGCAGCCGCACTGGCGCGCACCGCCGACCTCGCTCGCGACGACGCCGACGCGCTCGACGGCTGGGCCAGCGAGGCCTACGCGCGTCTCCGCACTGAGCAGGACGGCGCCCTCGAGGTCCGCGGCGACGTCACCCTCGATGTCGCTGGGCTGGCCGCGCTGCCGGCGGCGGTGCGACGCCGGGTGTTGCGGCAGGCCGCGGTTGCGGCCGGGAGCGCGGCGGGGGGGCTCGGTGCGGTTCACCTGCAGGCCGTCGATGCGTTGGTGACCGACTGGCACGGGCAGGGGTGGGTCAGTCTTCCCGGCGGCCGAGCCGCGCACCGGCAGTATGGAAAGCTCTACCTCGGTGGCGAACGCCACCCGAGCTGACGGTGGCAACCGCGACAACTGCTTCGAGGGGGTAGCCGGTGGACGAGTCCGACGTCGGCAACGACCTGGCCGCAGTGTTGCTCAGCGAGAAGGAAATCCAGGTCAAAGTCGCCGAGATGGCGGCTGCTATCGACCGCGACTACGTCGGCAAAGAGCTACTCCTTGTCGGGGTGCTGAAGGGCGCCGTCATGGTGATGGCCGACCTCGCCCGCGCTGTGCATTTGCCCGTGACCCTCGACTTCATGGCGATCTCGTCGTACGGGTCGGGCTCGTCGTCGTCCGGTGTTGTGCGCATTTTGAAAGACCTCGAGCACGCGATCGAGGGCCGGCACGTGCTGGTGGTCGAAGACATCGTCGACTCCGGTCTCACCCTGTCGTGGCTGGTTGCGAACCTGCGCTCGCGTGGGCCGGCATCGGTCGAGGTCTGTGCCCTCATGCGCAAGCCAGAAGCCATTAAGCAGGACGTCGATGTGCGCTACCTCGGGTTCGACATCCCACGTGATTTCGTTGTCGGCTACGGCCTCGACTATGGGGAGAAGTACCGCAACCTGCCGTTCGTCGCGACTCTGAAGCGGTCGGTCTACGACCCCTCGCAGAGCTAGCCAACCGTCGGGCAACCGTCGGGCACTGCCGGGGCTAAGGGAACGCGACGGGGCGTTCGATGGTTACACCGGTGTAGCCCGCGCTCGTTCGGTCATGGGGGCGCCGCTGCGCGGTGTACCTTCGAGGGTGGTGGCCGATGTATGGACGAGTGCCCCTTGACGCACAAAAACGTAGTGACGTGACTAACGGTAGGAGGGACGGAGCCTGCGCTCCGCATCCATGAACGTAAAACGCTACGCCCGCGGGCCCGTGTTCTGGGTCGTCATCGTCGTGGTGCTGGTCATTGCCTTCTCCAACATCTGGGGTAGCAGCGGCTCGTACAAGTCGGTGCAGACCGGCCAAGTGGTCGGAGCGATTGACGCCGGCAACATCACCAACGCCGTCGTGCACGACAAAGAGCAGATCGTTCAGGTCACGCTGAAGACGCCACTCAAAGACGGCACAACCAAAATTCAGTCGTCGTATGCGGCCGACCAGGCTGCGCCGATCGAAGCCAAGCTGCAGGAGTTGGTCGACACCGGCAAGCTCGACCCGATCAAGGGCTACACCTCAAAGGTGAGTCACGCCAGCCTGCTGCTTCAGATCCTGTTCAACGCACTGCCCATCTTGCTGCTTGTCGGCCTGATGATCTTCTTCCTCACCCAAATGCAGGGTGGCGGCTCGCGGGTCATGAACTTCGGCAAGTCGAAGGCCAAGCTCATCAGCAAGGACACTCCGAAGACCACGTTCGCTGATGTCGCTGGCGCCGATGAAGCAATCGAAGAACTGCAAGAAATAAAAGAGTTCCTCGAGAATCCGGCCAAGTTTCAAGCCATTGGCGCGAAGATCCCGAAGGGCGTGCTCTTGTATGGCCCGCCCGGCACCGGCAAGACGCTGCTGGCCCGTGCGGTCGCTGGCGAGGCCGGCGTCCCGTTCTATTCGATTTCAGGTTCTGACTTCGTCGAGATGTTCGTCGGTGTGGGCGCCTCGCGCGTGCGTGACCTGTTCACTCAGGCGAAAGAGAACGCACCGGCCATCATCTTTATCGACGAGATCGATGCCGTTGGTCGGCACCGTGGCGCCGGTCTGGGTGGCGGGCACGATGAACGCGAACAGACGCTCAACCAGCTGCTGGTCGAGATGGACGGCTTCGACGTCAAGGGCGGCGTCATCTTGATCGCGGCCACCAACCGTCCCGACATTCTCGATCCGGCGCTGTTGCGACCCGGCCGTTTCGACCGGCAGATCGTCGTCGACCGACCTGACATGGAAGGTCGCAAGGGCATCCTTCGGGTCCACTCCAAGGGCAAGCCGTTCGAGACCGACGTCGACCTCGACGTCATTGCGCGACGCACACCCGGCTTCACCGGTGCTGACCTCGCGAACGTCATCAACGAGGCGGCGCTGCTGACAGCGCGGCACGACCGCACCCAGATCGACATGCTGACGCTCGAAGAAGCGATCGACCGCGTGATGGCTGGCCCCGAGCGCAAGAGCCGCATCATGGGCGAGAAGGAAAAGAAGATCATCGCCTACCACGAAGGTGGTCACGCGCTGGTCGGCCACGCCTTGCCGAACTCCGACCCGGTGCACAAGGTCACGATCTTGCCGCGCGGTCGGGCGTTGGGCTACACGCTGTCGTTGCCGACAGAAGACAAGTTCTTGGTCACCCGCGCCGAAATGATGGACCAGCTCGCGATGTTGCTCGGTGGCCGTACCGCCGAGGAGCTGGTCTTTCACGAGCCGACCACGGGCGCGGCCAACGACATCGAGAAGGCGACGGCGGTCGCCCGCAACATGATCACTCAATACGGCATGAGCGAGAAACTCGGCGCCCGCAAGTTCGGTCAAGAAAACGGTGAAGTCTTCTTGGGCCGTGACATGGGTCATCAGCGTGACTACTCCGAAGAGATTGCATCGACGATCGACGACGAAGTGCGGCGGTTGATCGAGAGCTCGCACGACGAAGCCTGGGAGATTCTGGTCGAGTACCGCGATGTGCTCGACGACCTGGTGCTCGAGTTGATGGAGAAGGAAACGCTGCAAAAGGACGAAGTGCTGCGCATCTTTGCGCGCGTGCAAAAGCGGCCGCACCGGGGTTCGTACACCGGCTACGGCAAGCGGCAGCCGTCCGACAAAGCTCCGGTCATGACGCCGCGCGAACTCGCCGTGCTCGCCAACGGTGACGGCGTGCACGCCACCAACGGGGCGGTCAGCAATGGCGGTTCGGGCGCGATCAGTGCCGACAGCGAGCCGCTCGGAGACGTCAGCGCTGACGGCTCCGCGGCGCACCAAGACTGACGCCGGTGGCGCGCGACGTAGCCGACTGGCCGGAAGGGCCGTCGATCGACCACGATCGCATCGAGGTAGGGGCGATCGACTTCGATCGCATCGAAGCGGCCGTGCGCGAGATCCTGCTGGCCATCGGCGAAGATCCCTCGCGCGATGGTCTTCAGCGCACGCCGCAGCGGGTCGCTCGCGCCATGGCCGAACAATTTGGAGGGTTGCAGCAGCGGCCCGAAGAGGTGCTGACGACGGTTTTCGACGCGCACCACGACGAGATCATCATGGTCAAAGACATCGAGGTCTACAGCACCTGCGAGCACCACATGCTGCCATTCCACGGCGTTGCTCACGTTGGCTATCTGCCGAACGTGAAGGGCCAGATCACCGGCTTGTCGAAAATCGCACGGCTGGTGGATCTGTACGCGAAGCGGCCGCAAGTGCAAGAGCGGCTGACCAGTCAGATCGCCGACGCTCTCGAGGACTCCCTGTCGCCGCGTGGAGTCATCGTGGTCGTCGAGTGTGAGCATCTGTGCATGTCGATGCGCGGGGTCCGCAAGCCCGGCGCGCGAACGGTGACATCAGCCGTGCGCGGAGCATTCCGCGACTCTGACCGCACGCGGGCTGAGGCGTTCCGCCTTATCTCCGGTCATTGAAGCCGCCCGTCGCCCTCCGCCCTAGGGTCCCGGGCCCGACCGCCCTACGCCCGACCGCCCTACGCTCCGCGGCTCTACGCTGAGTGCCGTGACCGGGAAGCGGAGCCAAGTGAGCAACCCGCCAGCGGAGCCGCTCGCTCCGGCGGTCGAATCGCCGTTGATGCCGCATGCGCTTATTCGCGAGCGTCGGGCGCATCGTCGCTGGGTGCCGGTGGTTGCCGGCATCCTCACTTTCCTGCTTGGCCTCCGCGACATCTTGTTGGTGGTCCGGCCGCACGTGTGGGAACGCGTGCGCGTGATCGATCGGGTGCTGCCCGGCCGGGTCAACCCGGCCGTCGTGCACGGAGTGGTCGGCGCCACCCTCGTGGTGGCCGGCGCGTTGCTGATCCTGCTGTCGCACGCACTCCGCCGACGAAAGCGGCGGGCGTGGCGAGCCGTGGTTGCCATTTTGGTGTTGACCGTCGTGCTGCATGTGATGCACGGACCCGACACGTGGTCGGACGTCATCGATTGGTTGCCGCTCGACGTCGGACTGTTGGTTGCGCTCGTGGTCTTCCGGCGGGAGTTCTTCGCCCGTGGCGATCCGCGCACGCGCTGGCTGGCGCTCTGGGCGTTCATTGCCCTGACCGTCAGCAGTTTTGTGGTCGGAACGCTGCTGATCGAAGTGCGGCCACACCAAGTCGTCGGCTCGTTTACTTTCGGCCGCGTCGCCCAGCATGTTCTGTACGGCTTGGTGGGTGCGACCGGCCCCATCCGCTTCCGCGGCGACCGTACCGGCGACCTGGTTGCGGTGACCTTGTTTGCGATGGGTGCATTCACTGCCCTGACGACGTTCTACTTGCTGTTCCGCCCTGCTGAACCACGCGCAATCCTCGGAGCCACCGACGAAGCGCAGATGCGGGAGTTGCTCGCCAAGCACGGCGAGCGCGACTCGCTGGGCTATTTTGCGTTACGTCGCGACAAGAGCGTGATCTGGTCGACGACACGCAAGGCATGCATCACCTACCGGGTGTTGTCGGGTGTGATGCTCGCGACCGGTGACCCGCTCGGCGATCCCGAAGCCTGGCCAGGCGCGATCAAGGAGTTCATGGTCGAAGCCGAACGACACGCATGGGTACCGGCAGTGCTGGCCTGTAGTGAACTCGGTGGCGACGTCTGGACGCGTGAAACCGAAATGTCCGCGCTCGAGTTCGGCGACGAGGCCGTCGTTGAGGTCGCCGACTTCAGCCTCGACGGCCGCACGATGCGCAACGTCCGGCAGATGGTTAACCGGGTTGAGCGGGCTGGCTACATCGCCGAGGTGTATCGCGTCGGCGATGTCAGCATCGAGACGGCCCGCGCTTTCCGTGAGCACGCCGCATCGTGGCGTGGTACCGAAACCGAACGCGGATACTCCATGGCCTTGGGCCGCCTCGGTGACCCCGCAGACTCCAACTGCGTGATGGTCGCGGCCAAGAAGGACGGCATCTTCCGCGCCTTCTTGCATTTCGTGCCGTGGGGTACCGATGGGCTCTCCCTTGACCTTATGCGCCGCGATCGGTCCGCTGATCCGGGCTTGAACGAGTACCTCATCACCACTGCGCTGCGCGCTTGCCCTGGCCTTGGGGTCGAACGCGTCTCACTGAACTTTGCCGTGTTCAGGTCGGCACTCGAACGCGGTGGCCGACTCGGTGCCGGCCCGGTCATCAGGGCCTGGCGCGGCCTGTTGGTCTTCGCCTCGCGGTGGTTTCAGATCGAATCGCTCTACCGCTTCAACGCCAAGTTCCAACCCGAATGGTTGCCGCGCTACGTCGTGTATCCCGGCGCTGGCGATCTGCCGCGCATCGCGATCGCCGCACTTGAAGCAGAGGCGTTCATCGTGTGGCCACATCCGCGCATCTTGCAGCTTCGGCGGCTGATGCGACTCGGCCCAGCGGCATGACCGTATCGAGGCCGGAGCCGACGCGGTCGCCCGTGTCTGTCCCCGTTTCCGTGCCCGGACCGCAGCCGCGCGGGTTCGCCGACCTTGACCGTTGCCGGGTTATCGGCGTCGTCAACGTCACGCCCGATTCGTTTTCGGACGGCGGCAATTGGTTCGACGCGGGCGCCGCGATCGAACACGGACTCGCGCTGGCCGCCGCTGGCGCCGACCTCGTCGACGTGGGCGGCGAGTCAACCCGGCCGGGTGCGCACCGCGTCGAGGTCGATGAAGAGCTGCGCCGGGTGATCCCGGTCGTCGGCCCGCTCGCCGCGGCCGGCGTCGCTGTGAGTATCGACACGATGCACGCCGCGGTAGCCGCCCGCGCCGCCGAAGCGGGAGCCATGGTGGTCAACGACGTGAGCGGCGGACTCGCCGACGCGCAGATGGTGCCGTTCATCGCGGCGTCCGGTCTGCCGTTCGTCGTCATGCATTGGCGCGGCCACAGTGCCGACATGCAAACGCACGCTCAGTACGACGACGTCGTCAACGATGTCTGCCGCGAACTCACCGACCGCATCACGGCCATCGTCGATGCAGGGGTCGACGTCAACCAGCTCATCATCGATCCGGGTATCGGGTTCGCCAAGCGACCGGACGGCGACGACAACTGGGCCTTGTTGCGTCACCTCGATCGAGTGATCGACCTCGGCCGTCCGGTGCTGG
>Ga0066789_10000631_pt1 | contig 14522 bp, 14 predicted proteins | sample OrgsoiDNA2013049_FD_70960 | JGI IMG/M metagenome (GOLD analysis project Ga0066789, IMG submission 70960) | Permafrost soil microbial communities from the Arctic, to analyse light accelerated degradation of dissolved organic matter (DOM) -... | ecosystem: Environmental > Terrestrial > Soil >...
TATGGTCCGTGATGGGCGTGCTTACGGTGGGTGCTTGCATCCGACGTCTCCGTGGGTTCGAGTGTGCAAAACCCAAACCTAACGGATGCACGCTCATCACCCCATGGAATCTACGTTACTGCAACCCCACCTGCCCGGCTTCCCAGCCAAGCATCGCCTGCTTGCGGGTGATGCCCCAATGATAGCCGGTCAGCGCGCCGCCTTTGCCGAGCGCGCGGTGGCACGGCACCACGAACGACAGCGGATTTTTTCCGACCGCGGCGCCGACCGCGCGCGATGCCTTGGGGCTTTTGATGTTGCTTGCGATATCCGAATAGCAGACCGCGCGGCCCATCGGGATTTTCAACAGCGTCTCCCACACCCGCACCTCGAAGTCGGTGCCGATCAGGACCACGCGCAGCGGCTGATCCGCCCGCCATAGCTTGGTATCGAAAATCCGCTGCGCCAGCGCCGATGTGCCGTCGCGATCTTCGACATAGGTCGCGCGGCGCCAGCGCCGCTGCATGTCCGCGAGCGCCGCCGGCTCCTCGCCGGAGTCGGCGAAGGCAAGACCGGCCAATCCGCGGCCGCTGGCGATCACGATCGCGGTGCCGAACGGCGAGGGATGGAATCCGTAGCGCAGCGTCATGCCGGCGCCGCCGTTTTTCCATTCGCCCGGCGACATCGCCTCATGGGTGACGAACAGGTCGTGCAGCCGCCCCGGGCCGGAAAGCCCGGAGTCGAGCGCGGCATCGAGCACGCTGGCGGAATCGCGCAGCAGGCCCTTGGCGTGATCGAGGGTCAGCGCCTGCATGAAGTCTTTTGGCGTCAGCCCGGCCCAGCGGCGAAACAGATGGTGCAACTCATCGGGCGTGACGCTCGCCGCTTCCGCCATCGATTCGATGGTCGGCTGCGCGCGCCAGTGCTCCGAGATGAAGGCGATGGCGCGGCGCACCGAATCATAGTCGCGGAGCGCGGCGTTCTGGGGACCCGGTTTTGTGAGGCGGTGCTCATTCATGGCGAGGTTCATCATGGGCCTGATGTAGGCCTACTGCTGCGTCCAAACCACCCGATTCCCGACAGCGGTTCATCAGACCGGGTTATAGGTCGGGCCGCGCCGCGCGGCCTGTAGTGCGGCATTTAACGCTTTGGCAAAGCTGGCCTTTTCGTCCGGTCCCAAAAATCGCGCGATCGAGACGCGGCGGCCCCTGGAGACCAGATAAAGCTTTTCGATGCCGAATTCGGCGTGGGCTTTCTGATCGAGCTGCACCCATAGCGGATTGAGCACCCATTCGACCACGTGGCCGCGGTGGCTGACCCGGCGCACGCGCAGCTCGGATGACGTCACCCGGATTTCCTCGGTGGCCTTGGCGTCGCGGAAATTGACCCGGAACGCCCAGTAGATCACCAGCACGTCGAGGCCGAAAAAGCCGAACACCGGCCAGGCGCCCATCAGCAGAAACGCCAGCCCGGCGGCAAAGCTGACCGCGCTGAGAAATCCCATCAGCACCAGAAAGCCGGTGCGGTTCAGCGAGCGGTGCGGCGTCAGCAGCGCCGAAAACAATTCGGGTTGCGGCGGCTCCGGATCAAAGTCGTTGCCTGCGGTCATCGCGTATCAGTATATCCCGATCATGGCGAAAATCACCCGTAGACCTCGGCCCAAATCGAAACTCGCGGCGCCGAACCGCGCCCAAAAAGCCGGCAGTGGTGCCGCAGCCAAATCGGGGCGCGCGCCGGCGGCTAAAAAATCGGGCAAGCCTTCGACCAAATCCAAGGCTTTCAAATCCAAGCCTCCCAAATCTCCGGCTTCCAAACCTCCGGGTCCCAAATCTCCGGCGTCCAAACCCTGGACGGCAGCCGAAGTCCACGAAGCCTTCAGCCGATTCCAGAAAGCCAATCCCGAGCCGAAGGGGGAGCTCGAACATCTCAATCCCTATACGCTGCTGGTCGCGGTGGTCTTGTCGGCGCAGGCGACCGACGCCGGCGTCAACAAAGCGACGCGCGCGCTGTTCGCGGTTGCCGACACGCCGCAAAAGATGCTCTCGCTCGGCGAGGAAAAAGTCCGCGACTACATCAAGACCATCGGGCTCTACCGCAACAAGGCCAGGAACGTCATCGCGCTGTCGGAAAAACTGATCGCCGAATTCGGCGGCGAGGTGCCGCGCACCCGTGCCGAGATCGAATCGCTGCCCGGCGCCGGCCGCAAGACCGCCAATGTCGTGCTCAATATGGCGTTCGGCGAACACACGATGGCGGTGGACACCCATGTGTTTCGCGTCGGCAATCGCACCGGGCTGGCGCCGGGTCGTACGCCGCTAGAGGTCGAGCTTGGTCTGATGCGCGTGATTCCGCCTGAGTTCATGCTGCACGCGCATCACTGGCTGATCCTGCACGGCCGCTATACGTGCCTGGCGCGCAAGCCCCGCTGCGAGGTATGCCTGATTAACGATCTCTGCCGCTGGCCGGAAAAGACGATTTGAGGCATGGTCGCCGTCATGTCTGGTCGCGCGCTCCGGCATGCCGGATCTTCGCTCAGTTCATCGCCGCACGGGGAGAATGGTTTTGAAGAGGGGTTCGCCTTGAGTCAGCAGGATCAGATCAGCCCGGCGCCATCGGCGCGTGAGACTGGATCGCCGCCCTCCCCGCCGGCCGCTCCCGCGGCGGCCGCTGCGCCAGCTCCACCATCGATGCCGGCCGGTTTGCAACCTGCATGGGGTCGCCTCGCGATTCCATTGTTCGCCGTGCTGGCCGCGTTCGGGTTTATCGCGCTGGCGACGCTGCGCTGGGATGCCTGGGTCGGCAGCGAGGTGATCCAGACCACCAACGACGCTTATGTCAGGGCCGAGCTGACGCGGCTGAGCAGCCGGGTCGCCGGTGAAGTTCTCACCGTCGCCGCGAACGACTTTCAGCGCGTCAAGGCCGGCGATCTCCTGGTTCAGATCGATCCCGCCGACTACCAAGCCCAGGTCGCGCAGGCAGAAGCCGGCGTTGCCGGCGCGCAGGCGGCGCTCGACAATCTCGCCAACCAGGTCGAGCTGCAATACGCCACCATTGCGCAGGCCGAGGCGCAGCAGGTATCGGCGCTGGCCCAGGAGGTCGAAGCCCGTCAGGAGCAGGAGCGGCAACAGTCACTGACCCAGACCGAAGCCGGCACTCGGCAAAAGCTTGAGCAGGCCACCGCGGGCTACGCCCGCGCCCAGGCCGATGTTCGGGCGAGCCGGGCCCTGATCGCGGCACAGCGCCACCAGCTCGAGGTGCTGTCGGGAACCAAGTTGCAGCGTGCGGCGGACATGCAAGGCGCCAAGGCCACGCTGGCCGCGGCCCGCCTCAAGCTCGGCTACACCAAGATCGTGGCGCCGTTCGACGGTGTCGTCGGCGAACGCCAGGTGCAGGCCGGCGACTACGTCAATATCGGGAGCAACCTCATCAACGTCGTGCCGCTGCCCGACGTCTATGTGATGGCCAACTACAAGGAGACCCAACTGACGCGGGTGAAGCCGGGCCAGCCCGTCGATGTGACCGTCGACAGTTTTCCGAACGAGCGACTGCACGGCCGCGTCGAGCGAATCGCGCCCGCCAGCGGATCGCAATTCGCACTGCTGCCGCCCGACAACGCCACCGGCAATTTCACCAAGGTGGTGCAGCGCGTCCCGGTGCGGATTCAGTTCGACAAGGGCCAGCCGCTGCTGGAGCGCCTGCTGCCGGGGATGTCGGTGGTCAGCCGAATTCACACCGACGAAGCGGGGGCGGATGGCGGAAAGTAGCGACGCCGGCCGTGGCGGTCATGGGCCGCTGTCGCGCGGCGGCATCGCGCCGCAACCCCTGTTCGCGGTCGGCGCAGTGCTGCTCGGGTCTTTTCTCGCCAATTTCGACAGCCGCCTGACCTCGGTCGGATTGCCGGACCTGCGCGGCGCTTTTTCCCTGGGGTTTGACGAGGGCGCCTGGCTCTCGACGGCGGCGATCGGCTCGCAGATCTTCATCGCGCCGGCGGTTGCCTGGCTCGCGACGGTGTTCGGCCTGCGGCGTATTCTCGGCATTCCGAGCCTGGTCTATGCCCTGATCTCGCTGGTGATCCCGTTCGTGCACGACTACAATGCGCTGATTGTGCTGAGCATCGCCCATGGCATGTTGCTCGGCACCTTCGTTCCCGCCACCCTGATGATCGTCTTTCGCAACCTGCCGATCCGATGGTGGTTGCCGGCGATCGCGATCTATTCCATTCGGGTCGGCTTCGCGCTGGATACCGGCACGTCGCTGGTCGGCTTTTATGTCGATCACTGGGGCTGGCAGTGGCTGTACTGGCAGGGCGTGGTCATCGCCCCGCTGATGGGATTGATGGTCTACCTCGGGACGCCGAGTGAACCGGTCAACCGGCCGCTGCTTCGGGACGCCGACTGGGGCGGCATGCTGCTGCTGGGTTCCGGGATCTCGATGGTCTACGCCGGCCTCGATCAGGGCAATCGCCTCGACTGGCTGGGATCCGGCACGGTCGTGGCGCTGCTGTTGGGCGGCGGCGTGCTGTGCGTGGCGTTCCTGATCAACGAGATGATGGTGCGGCAGCCCTGGGCCCATATCAACGTGCTGTTTTCGCGCAATGTCGGGCTCTCGCTGGTCGTGATTGTTCTCTACGCGCTGGCCAGCCTGTCGAATTCTTCGCTGGTGCCGAATTTCCTCAGCGTCGTCGGCCAGTTGCGGCCCGAACAAACCGGCACGCTGCTGGTGGTGTATGGCGCGCTGCCGATGTTCGTGATGGTGCCGGTGTCGATCTTTCTGCTAAGGCATGTCGACCCTCGCTTTGTGCTGACCGTCGGCCTGTCGGCTTTCGCCGCGGCCAACCTGCTCGGAACCCAGCTGACGCATGACTGGGCGCTTGGCGATTTTATTCCGATCGTCCTGCTGCAATCGATCGGGCAGGCGTTCGCGCTGCTGCCGATCATCATCCTCGCTTTGTCCAACGCCGACTTTTCCCGGGCGACGGCGTTCGCGGCCTACATCCAGATCATGCGGCTCGGCGGAGCGGAAATAGGCGTGGCGCTGATGGGCACCTGGCTGCGCGTCCGCGAGCAGATCCATTCCAATTTCATCGGGCTGCATCTCGACAGCGGCAGCGCCGGCGTCGCCCGGATGCTTAAGCAGCTTTCGGACAGTTTTGCCGGCCACGGCGTGGCTACCGCGCCGGCGCGCGCGCTGGGATCGCTCTCGGCGCTGGTGGCGCGCGAGTCGAACGTGCTGGCCTATATCGACGGCTTTTGGCTGACGTTCTGGATTGCGATCATCGCGCTCTGCTGTGTGGCTTTCATCACCCGCGCGCCGCCGGGACCATTTACGCCGGCGCCGTTCGGTACTGTGCAGGCGTTGGTGCGGCGGTTGAGATTGTCCCGGCCTTAAGGGCGGAGAGGCGCACATCAGCGCGCGGAAACTTCCTGCCTTCGGCCCGGCTCGATCAGCTCCGGCCTCGGCCCGCTCAACCGTTTATGCATGTGAACCATGAACGCCATGCCGAACAGCGGCGTCGCCAGATTGACGATCGGGATCGACACGAACGCCGCGATCACCAGCCCCGCGGTGAAGATAACGGCGGCGTTCTGCTTGCGCATCGCCTTGGCTTCCGCCGGGCTGCGGAACCGCATCGCCGCGAGTTCGAAATATTCCCGGCCCAACAGCCATGCCGTCGCAATAAAGAACGCGATGAAGCCGGCGCCGGCGAAGAACACGAATGGCAGCGCGATCAGATAGACCAGGATCGTGAGCAAGGCGGTCTTGATGCCTTCGGTCACGGCGATGCCGAACGGCAGCGCGGCGCCGGGACGCTCCGCCGGATAGTGTTCGCGCTCGACATGGGCGGCGGCCTCGTCGACGAACACGCTCGCCACCAGCGAGGTGATGGCGGGCATCAAGAACACCGCGCCGAACACAACGCCGAAACCGGCGGCGATCGAGAGGATCCAGGCGACCACATTGAGCGGGGTGTGAAAGCCGGGGCCCAGCATCGCCTCGGCCCAGCCTTCGCCTGAAGTCGCAAACCAGCTCAGCAGCCGCTGCAGGCCGACCGCCAGCACCACGATCAGCACCAGTGCCAGCCCGATCGATCGCCACAGGATGGAACGCATCGGCGGCGACAGGATTTGAGCAAGCGCCTTGACGGCGGCGGCGAGCATGATGGTTCTGTCCTCAAGTGAAAGGCCCTCGCGAGAGGTAGCCATGCGCAACCGCTTCGGCAATAGCCTCACCGGGTTCGGCAAGCCTCACTGGGTTCGGCAAGCGCGGGTTCCATCAAGCGTCGAGCGGCTTGCCGCGCACGTCCGGGCCGAAAACGGCGATAGTGACGATCACGACGATCATCGCCGATGTGATCAGGCCGAACACACCGCTGACACCGGCCTCGCGCAGCACATAGGCGACGATGAAGCCGGAGAAGGTCGCGCTGACCCGGCTCATCGAGTAAACCAGACCCGACGCCCGCGCGCGGATCGAGGTCGGAAACACCTCGGTCTGGTAGGCGTGATAGGCGTAGGACATGGTCATGTTGGCGGCCGTGAGCATCACGCCGCTCAGGATCAACAGCGCAGGCTCCGTGAACTGCGAAAATGCCATTCCGAACCCAATGATCGCCAGGCTTGCGCCGCAGATGATCCATTTGCGCTCGAGCCGGTCGGCAAAGCGCGCGGCCAGCAGCGGCGCAATCGGGTAGGCGAACGCGACGATGAAGGAATATTGCAGGCTCTTGGTGACGGTGATGCCCTTTTCGACCAGCAGCGTCGGCACCCAGTTGGCAAAGCCATAGAAGCCGAAGGCCTGGCAGAAATTGAACACCATGAACAGCACGACCAGCGACAGGTATGGCGGCTTGAACAGCTCCGCGAACCTGGCCTTCGCCACCGCGCGCGACGGCAACGCATCCGCCGTGGTTTGCGGACGCGCAGCGCCGGAGCCCGCGGCGGCTTCGAGTTTCCGCAGGATCTCGATGGCCTCCCCGGTTCGGCCCTGGCGCGCCAGCCAGAGCGGACTTTCCGGCACGTAGAGTCGCAAGATCCAGATCACCATGCTGCCGGCAGCGCCCGTCAGCACCACCCAGCGCCAGCCATCGATCCCATACGGCGACAGCGGCACCAGCCACCACGCCAGCGCCGCCACCACGGGGACCGCGGTGAACATCACGGCCTGATTGACCGCGAAGGCGCGGCCGCGCATCCGGCTCGGCACCAATTCGGTGATGTAGGCGTCGATGGTGATGATCTCGACGCCGATGCCGATCCCGGCGATGAACCGCCACAACAAGACGCCGCCGGACGTGGCCTGGCATGCCATCGCCACCGACGCCGCGGTATAGCCGAGCAGCGCGAAGGTGAAGATCGCCCGCCGTCCGAACCGGTCGGCCAGAAAACCTAGAAAGAAAGTGCCGACGAACAGCCCGGCAAAGGTCGCGGCGACAAACGCGCCGATCCCCGAAAAGCCGAAAAAGGCCTGGGTGGTGGTGGTCAGCAATCCGCTGCGGGTGAGACCCGGCGCGATGTAGCCGGTGAAGAACAGGTCATAGACCTCGAACCAGCCGCCGAGCGACAGCAGGATCACAAGACGCCACAGGTAAGACGACGCCGGCAGGCTTTCGAGCCGCCGCGATATCTCATCCGGCTCGCCGCGCGCGGCGGAACGCTCGGTTCCGCCAGCCATTTCGGCTACGCTCATATTGTCCTCCCCCAAGTCGGCCAGCCAATTTGTGCGGCTGGTCGTTCCCCAGATTATATTTTCCAGAAGGCGCCCGAAAGCCTAGTCTGAGGCGCGGCCAATGACGACGAGCATGACCGAAAAAGCACGGAGACAACGATGACGGGAACGGGATTGCCGCTTGCGGGCGTGAGGGTCGTCGAAATGACCCATATGGTGATGGGCCCGACCTGCGGCATGATCCTGGCGCAACTCGGCGCCGAGGTGATCAAAGTCGAGCCGCCGGCCGGCGACAAGACCCGCAGCCTCGGCGGCATGGGCACGTCGTTCTTCCCGCTGTTCAATCGCGGCAAGCGCAGCGTCGTGCTCGACTTTGCCAAGGCCGAAGACCGCGAGACCATGGACCGGCTGCTCGCGAGCGCCGACGTGTTTCTGGAAAACTTTCGCGATGGGCAACTTGAGAAGCAGGGACTCGGCGCCGACGAGCTGCGGCGAAACCATCCGCATCTGATCGTCGCCGGACACAAAGGCTTTCTGTCCGGCCCCTACGAGCATCGCCCAGCGCTCGATGAGGTCGTCCAGATGATGTCCGGCCTTGCCGCCATGACCGGCACCAGCGCCAGGCCGCAGCGCGTCGGTTCGTCGGCCAACGATATCATGGGCGGCATGTTCGGAGTGATCTCGATTCTTGCCGCGCTCTATCAAAAACGCAGTGGCGCCAAGGGCGCCGATATCCGGATCGGATTATTCGAAAATTGCCTGTTCCTGGTCGCCCAGCACATGGTCGAGTACGAGATGACCGGCAACAGGCCGCGCTCGATGCCGGAACGTGAACACGCGTGGCCGATCTACGATATATTCGAGACCGCGGGCGGCGAACGCATTTTCATCGGCGTCGTCACCGAAGGCCACTGGCAGAGTTTTTGCCGCGAGTTCGGCATGATGGAATTTTTGGACGATCCCACGCTGCGCACCACCACCGACCGTATCCTGGCGCGATCGAGAATCATTCCGCGCGCTGCCGAGGTGATCAAGGGCTGGAACGCGGCCGAGCTTTCCGCAAAACTCGACCGGCTGAACATCTGCTTCTCGCCGATCAATCGCCCCGAAGACCTGTTCGACGATCCGCACGTGTTACGCCCCGGCGGACTTGTCAATAACATCAACGCCGATGGCGTGGCGTTTCGCGTTCCCGCACTTCCCATCGAATGGAACGGGGAGAGCATTGGCGAAGGACTGAAAGTGCCGGTACTCGGCGCCGATACCGAAGCGGTTCGCGCCGAACTCCAGGGCCGGAAACTTGAAAGCACGGATTTTTCTCCAACAGGCAAAACCGCTGTGAGGCTCGCATGACCCGCGTTCAAGACGTCTATCCCGCCGAAAGAGTAAGCTTGCGCGAAGTCGGCCTGAGGGACGGCCTGCAGCTTGTAAAAACGTTTCCGTCCACCGCTGCGAAGCAACGCTGGCTCCGCGACGAATACGGCGCCGGCGTGCGGCATTTCGAGGTCGGCTCGTTCCTGCCTGCGAAAACCTTCCCGCAATTCGCCGACGTGCGCGACGTCGTCAAGACCGTGGCATCGCTGCCGGGCGCGCATGGCGTGGCGCTGGCGCTCAACGAGCGCGGCGTCAACGAAGCGCTGGCGTCGGGCGTTGCCGAAATTGCGACGGTAGTTTCCGCCACCGAGGAGCACAGCCACGCCAATGCGAACCGATCGCGCGAGCAGGCCATTGCCAATGTGCGGCGGCTTTGCGAGTTGCGCGACGCCAGTTCGCACAGGCCGATCGTCAATGCGGCGATCTCGATGGCGCTGGGATGTTCGATCGCCGGTCCGGTAGACCCCCGCGAGGTGATAAAACTCGCCGAAAAATGTCTCGAGGCCGGTGTCGATTTCGTCGCCGTCGCCGATACCGTGGGCTATGCCGGTCCGAAACAGGTCGGCGAACTGACCAGGGCGATCGTGAAATTATCCGGCTCAAAACCGGTCTGCGTTCACCTGCACGATACCAGGGGCATGGGCATCGCCAACGCGTCGGCCGCGCTCGATGCCGGCGCGCGCATCCTCGACGGCTCCTTGGGCGGTCTCGGCGGCTGTCCGTTCGCGCCCGGCGCCACAGGCAACGTCGTATTCGAGGACCTGGTGTTTCTGTGCGAAAGCAAGGGATTCGAGACCGGCATCGATATCGACAAACTGGTCGCGGTGCGCGCGATCCTGCGGTCGGAAATGCCCAGCGAGACGCTCTATGGCGGGCTCGCCCGCGCCGGGCTGCCGGACCGAAAATCCAGCGTGGCGGCGTAATTGGACTATCAGCTCAGAGTCCGAGTCGAAATGCAGCCGATAGAAAAGACACCTTAGTACCGACTGTGAGAGATAGGTGAGTCGCTTGTAGCCCATGCTTCGAGACGCTCGCGTGGCTCGCTCCTCAGCATGAGGTTGTTGTGTTTCAACACGTTAGACCTCATCCTGAGAGGTTGTGAATATATCTCCGACCTCATCCTGAGGAGGCCACGAAGTGGCCGTCTCGAAGGATGGGCCGCAATACAGGTTTGTGATTCCGGGTTCTAGAGCGAAACTCGTCATGGCTGGGCATACGCGAGCGGAAGCGACGCCGTCCTTCGGACGGGCTATGCCCGGCCATGACGAAAAACGAATCCCTATCATGTTGTTAAACAGCATTGAAAATGCTCGCTGCATTTTCGGCCAATCTCTCAGGGCGATCATCCGTCGGCGTTGGCCATAGCTTCTGTGTTCCGAATCTCCGGTTGCGCGTTTTGCCAGAAGTCATGCAGCGCCATGCCGCCCGTCATGGCGGCGACGAAGACAAGGATGCCGGGCGACAGCGTCGCAAGGCTTTCCAGTGCCGGCCCCGGGCACAAGCCAACAAGCCCCCGACCCACTCCGAATAACGTCGCGCCAACCACAAGCGGCCGGTCGATATCGCGCTTGGTCGGCCAAAGGCTTTTGGCCGCAAGCAGCGGCCGCGCGCGGCCATTGGCCAGCATGAAGCCCGGCGTCGACACCGCGAGTGCCGCGGCCATCACCACGGCGAGGCTAGGATCCCAGGCGCCGAAGATATCGAGAAATCCCAAAACCTTGGTCGGCTGGACCATTCCCGAAATCAGAAGGCCCGCGCCGAACACTAATCCGCACAACAAGGATGCCGTCATCCGCATGGTTCAGCCTCCGAGCACGTGACGGGTGACTGCGACAGTCGCGATCGCGGCGAGCATGAAGATGACGGTTGCCACCATGGAGCGGCTGGACAGGCGGGCCATTCCGCAGATGCCGTGGCCCGAGGTGCAGCCACTCCCAAGCCTGGTGCCGAAACCAACCAGCAGGCCGGCCGCGACGATGACGGTCCAGCTTGCCGGCAGTTTCGGTATCGGCATCGCATATCCGATCCAGCCTGCCATCAGCGGCGCCAGAATGAGGCCCGCGATAAACGCGATGCGCCAATCCCAGTCGTCGCTTCCAAGATTGAGCAGGCCGCCAAATATGCCGCTGATGCCGGCGATCCGGCCGGTCAGCAGCATCAGCAAGACCGCGGACAGGCCGATCAGGCCGCCGCCGAGCGCGGCAGACAGCGGCGTGAAATTCTCCATCGCGCTACTCCATGAATTGCAAGAACACAGTCTTTCCGGCCGGCTGACTCACAGCCGCGTCACGCGCAGTCGCAAGGCATTGCCGACCACACTCACCGACGACAGCGCCATGGCCGCGGCGGCAATGATCGGCGAGAGCAGGATACCGAAATGGGGATAGAGAATGCCCGCGGCAACCGGGATACCGGCGGCATTGTAGATGAACGCAGAGAAGAGATTCTGCCGGATGTTGCCCATGGTCGCCTGCGAGAGCCGGCGCGCGCGCACGATGCCGCCGAGATCGCCTTTCAGCAAAGTGATGCCGGCACTCTCCATCGCCACATCGGTGCCGGTGCCCATGGCGATGCCGACTTCGGCTGCGGCCAGCGCCGGCGCGTCGTTGACGCCGTCGCCTGCCATCGCCACGATCCGCCCGGCCTTCTGCAATTTGGTGACGACAGCGCTCTTCTGATCGGGCAGCACTTCTGCCTCGACATCGGTGATGCCGAGTTTTCGCGCGACGGCGTTTGCCGTGGTCTGGTTGTCCCCGGTCAGCATGATGACCTTGATGCCCTCCGCCGCCAACGCCTTCAAGGCGTCCGGCGTCGATGGCTTGACCGGATCGGCGATGGCGAACAGCCCCGCGAGCCTGCCGTCGACCGCGATATTGATGACGGTGGCGCCGTCGCCGCGCAGACGCTCGCCTTGTTCGCTCAGCGACCGGGTTTCGACGCCGAGCGATGTCAAAAAGTTCGAATTGCCGAGCAGAACGGTCTTGCCTTCGACCTTTCCGGTCGCGCCCTTGCCGGTCGGCGAGTTGAATTCATCGACCTTGCCCAGATCGAGATCGCGCTCCCTGGCGGCCCGCACGATCGCGTCAGCCAGCGGATGCTCGCTGGCGCGCTCCACGCTGGCTGCCAGCCGCAGAATCTCGCTCTCCTGAAAGCCGGCGGCGGCAACGATCGAGACGACCTTGGGCTTGCCTTCGGTCAGCGTGCCCGTCTTGTCGACCACCAGCGTGTCGATCTTTTCCATGCGCTCGAGGGCTTCGGCATTCTTGATCAAGACGCCGGCCTGCGCGCCGCGCCCGACGCCGACCATGATCGACATCGGCGTGGCGAGGCCGAGCGCGCACGGGCAGGCGATGATCAGCACGCTGACGGCTGCCACCAGTCCGAACGCCATTTTGGGTTCAGGTCCAAACCAGGCCCAGGCGGCAAAGGCGATCAGTGCCACGATAATAACAGTCGGCACGAACCAGCCGGCAACCCGGTCCGCCAGTCGCTGGATCGGCGCGCGCGAGCGCTGCGCCTGCGCCACCATCTGGACGATCTGGGAAAGCAGCGTATCGCGCCCGACCTTGTCGGCGCGCATCACGAATCCGCCGGACTGGTTCAGCGTGGCTGCGATCACCTTGTCGCCGCTCTCCTTTGTCACTGGCATGGATTCGCCGGTCACCAGCGATTCATCGAGCGAGGACCGGCCTTCAAGGATGACGCCGTCGACCGGCACTTTTTCTCCGGGCCGGACGCGCAACGTGTCGCCGACCTTCAGGCTGTCGATCTGCACCTCATGATCGGTGCCGCCGGCATCGACCAGACGGGCGGTTTTGGGCGCCAATTGCAACAGCGCCTTGATGGCTCCCGACGTCGCCTCGCGGGCGCGTAACTCCAGCACCTGACCCAGAAGAACGAGCACGGTGATCACGGCGGCGGCCTCGAAGTAGACCGAAACCGCACCGCCATGGCCGCGGAAAGTGGCCGGGAAGATATCCGGCGCGATGGTGCCGATAAGGCTGTAGCCATAGGCCACGCCTGTGCCCATCGCGATCAGGGTGAACATGTTGAGGTTGCGCGTCTTAAGCGATTGCCAGCCGCGGACGAAGAACGGCCAGCCGGCCCAGACCACAACGGGCGTGGCGAACACCAGCTGAATCCAGTTCGACAGGGTCGGATCGATCAAGCCGTGACCGCCGACGAGGTGGCCGCCCATTTCGAGGACAACCGCTGGCAGGGCAAGCACAAGGCCGACCCAGAACCGGCGCGTCATATCCGCGAGCTCAGCGTTGGGTGGCGCATCGAGGCTGGCGACCTCGGGCTCCAGCGTCATGCCGCAAATCGGGCAATTTCCAGGACCGACCTGGCGGATCTGCGGGTGCATCGGGCAGGTGTAGATGGTGCCCTCCGCCACGGCGGCTTTTGGTTTGGTCTTGTCGAGATAGGTCTGCGGGTCGGCGGCGAACTTGGTTCGGCAGCCGGCGGAACAGAAGTGATAGGTCTCGCCGCGGTGGTCGAAGCGGTGTCGGCTGATCGCGGTATCGACGGTCATTCCGCAGACGGGATCGCGCACGGTCGTCGCGCGGCCAGCATCATGGCCGTGGCCGGCGTGATCGTGACCCCCGCCGCCTGCTGAAACGCCTCCGGCAATTTTGCTCTCAGCCGCGGTCATCGAGTTCTCCATCGCGCCACCTTGCAACCCATACCCTGTAGGGGTATATAGGCCCGATGCGAAAAGACATCAAGACATCGTGCCAAAAACGCCTGAGCCGGATCGAGGGCCAGGTCCGCGGCCTGTCGAAAATGGTCGACGAGGACCGCTACTGCATCGATATCGTCACGCAGATTTCGGCGGTGCGGGCCGCACTCCGGCGCGTCGAGGAAGAGGTGCTCAGGGATCACGTGTCGCATTGCGTCGAACACGCGATCGCCAGCGGCAACAAGACCGATCAGCGGGAAAAAATAGCGGAACTGATGGCCGTGATTGGTCGATCCGGCAGATAACTTTGTTGTTATCACTCGTTTGGCGGTTTGATGCCGGTCGATGCGGGCTGGATGTGTTAAATAGCAGATGAACTTTTCTTGGCCGCAGTTTTGTGAGACGTCAGGATCGTGAAACTTTACCTCGCCATACGCCGGCTGCTCGCGATCCTGGCGATCGCCGGCCTTGTGTTGGCTCCGGCTTCCCGGCCCGTGATGGCTGGGACGTCTTCCGACGTCTCGATGCAGGATAAGATGCAGGCTGTGGCGGATGATATGTCCGCCTCAGACACGACGGACGAGATAGCAAGCGACATGCCGTGTTGTCCCCCGTCCAAGGCCCCCTTGCCGGTCGGTTGCGACAAGTGCGCCTTCATGGCGGCCTGCACGTCGATGTGTTTCACGGGCGTGTCGATGGACATCGTCCATCCGCTTCTCACCACCACGGGCCGCATCGCTTCCCTGCGGAACGATGCATGGCCCGATGGCCTCGGCCACCCGCCTCCCGAACATCCGCCTCGAATTCTGGTCTGAACGGCGTC
>Ga0066789_10000634_pt1 | contig 14491 bp, 19 predicted proteins | sample OrgsoiDNA2013049_FD_70960 | JGI IMG/M metagenome (GOLD analysis project Ga0066789, IMG submission 70960) | Permafrost soil microbial communities from the Arctic, to analyse light accelerated degradation of dissolved organic matter (DOM) -... | ecosystem: Environmental > Terrestrial > Soil >...
GGATCGACGGCGTGGAGGCGGTGACGGGGGGCAAGCCCGAAGGGGGGCCGCCGGCTCCGTCGCCGGGTCCAGTGCCCGCGAGCACAGACCAGACGAAGACGACCAACCCGAACAGGATCGCCACCGCGAGGATGAGCACTCCCAGCAGGACCCCCCACCCCCTCGCCCGCGCTGACCGCATCAGTCCTGACCGAATCAACATGATGGCCATGGCTCACACCGCCCCGAAGCCGCTGAGGAACGCGTACAGGCCGACGTAGACGACCAGGGAGCAGACGGCGGTGACGAGCATCGACACCCCGAGCTTGCTCGCGCCGTGGTTGCCGAAGACGCGCCCTCCCGCCAGGGCACCGACGCCGGCCAGCGCGGACAAGAAGATGACGATCAGGACGCCCCACTTGACGTAGCTGATGACGGCGGCGACCGGTACAGCCACGCCGGCCGGCGCCTTGGCAGGTGGGTTTGGAACAACATCGGACAGGAAGCCGCCTACCTGCTGCAGCACCCCCAGAACGTGCACGGTCGCACTCATTCAGGACTCCTTCTTCTGGGTTGGACGCCGCATCGACGTGGCGTCGTGGTTGCCCGCGGCGGCGTGTGCCCCCACGAGGTGTGGGCACCGAATCGCCTGGCATCGGCGCGGTGCCTGGATTGGGGCCGAACTGGGCATGCCCTGTTGCGCGGTCATGGCTGCTCACCTGCAGGGGCGTTACTCATGGCGGCCGCCAGCAAGTGACTGCGCTCCACCCAGGCGCGGAACTGCGCCCCGTCGAGGAAGTCGCAGCGCTGCTTCGTGGTCCAGCCGGGCTTGTCGTCCAGCACCGCAGCGCGCTGATCCAACGACAGGTAGCCGAGCAGGAACGGCGACTTGGGTCCTGCGCCGCTGCAGCGGCCGTCGAACTGCTCCATGACGCACGGCTCGTAGCCGCAGCCGTAGCAGTAGCCCGTCCCCACGGGGTACCGCTGGCCCGGACCGCTCAAAGCTGTCGGCTCAACGGCGCCGTCGATCCCCGTCGACGGGAGTCGGCCGACAACGAGCTGCCAGGCGCTCATTGCGCCTCCCGCAGGTCGAGGATCGCGCAGGCACGGCGGGCCACGGTGCTACGCAGGACGGGCATGCCTTCGGCGGTCAGCTCGGCGCGGGCCTTGGCCTGAAGGAGAGGCCGCAGGCCGCCCGTCTCGGCCAGTCGCGCCTCCATTGCGGCGACCTCGTGGGTGTCCACGGCCTGGTCGGCTCCCAGATTCACGGCGTCCCACCACGGGCCGGCCTCGGCCACCCGTGCCGGTGAGTGGCTCTCCGGGTCTCGGGCAACTGCCAGCAGTGCCGCCTCCATCGATGCGGCCGGCCACCCTCTGGTCACGACGGCGAGCTTGATCACCACAGCCAGGCACCGCGCCGTCCACCGGGTCGTCGGTTTGCCCAGGACCCGACGTGCGGTCATGCACCGCTGGGCCAGTTCGTCGAGGTCGGTGATCCCGCAGTCTTCGAGGAGGGAGTCGTCTGCCTCCTCCACCGTCTTGCCTGTCGGAGACGACACCTGGGGTGAGGGGGTAGGGGGAGGAGGGTTGTCGGTAAGAATCTCTGGGTTGGGCCGCATTTCTGCGGCCACCCTGGCCGCAGAATTGCGGCTAGGGGTAGCCGCAGAAATGCGGCCACCCTTTTTGGGTGTTTGGGGGGTAGCCGCAGAAATGCGGCTACCCCCACCGGTGGTCGCGCTGTGGGAGGTCGCGGTCGTGCGGACGTGGTACCGGTTGGACAGGAACTGTTCACCGGCGCGCCGGTGCTCGACGTGGACGATGCCGGCCTCGGTGAGCTGGCGCATGGCCCGGTCGACGGCGTCGACGGAGCGGCGAAGCCGCCGGGCCAGGGTCTGGCGGCACGGCATCCGGCAACCGGAGCCGTTCCCGTAGCGAAGCAAAGGCGAATACAGGCGGAACGCGCCATCGGAGACGGCCGCGTCGATCACCCACTCGGGCACGATCGCGAACCGCGGCTCCTCAACGACAAGAGTGCCGGCGGCGTCCTCGGCTTCGGGCGGTGGGGTTTCTCGGGTCACGACATGGCCTTTCGAACGGATGCTGTGAGGTGGGCATGGCTGAATCGACCGTTGGCCCCCAAGGGGCAACGCGTCAGGAATGCGTCAGGAAATGCGCCAGAACTGCACGGACAGGCCGGTTCAAGCGGCCAAGCCGGCACGTGGGTCAGGCATGAACCCGCAGGTCAGGACCTATTCGGCCCGATTCCGACATGAGGTGGATATGGCCCAGACTGCTTACGGATCAGAAGGTTGGGGGTTCGAATCCCTCCGGGCGCGCTCTGTTGAGACAGACGATCCAGGCCCCTGACCAGCGGAAACGCGGGTGGGGGCCTTTGTCGTGTTGAATCGCGAGACAAAGAATCTCACGATGTGAGCCAATGCGAGGAAAGTCCATGGGGGTCAACGTGGTCAGGCGAGACCCGCGTAGGCATGCCGTGGCTCCGTGAGCCTCTGATCGCAGGGCGGCCCGCCACATTGACCGGTCCGAGCGAGGTCGCGCGCGAACCCATCATGTTTGTGATACCCAGGTAGCACTTGCCGGTCGAAGTGATACTAAGATCGCAGATCAGTAGCACTATAATCGGTGGATGGGAGGTATGTAGCAATGCTGGTCGAGGACTTCGCCATGGAGCAGCGGGACCATGTTGTGCGCGCCGAACGCGGATACCGCGCCTTCGTCCCGCCCACATTGCCTCCGGTGCTGCCCCTGAGTGCGGCTCTCATGCGTCAGCTGTCCGCAGCTGACAGGGCGATCGGCGAGCTTGCCGGTGCCGGCGGCGAGCTGCCGAACCCACATCTCCTTTCCCGAGTGCTCCTGCGGCGCGAAGCCGTCCTGTCAAGCCGGATCGAAGGCACCCGCGCTTCCCTGTCCGACCTTGTCCTGTTCGAGATCGACCAACCGCAGGACGACCAGCACGACGACGTGCGGGAGGTCTTCAACTACGTTCGGGCAATCGACCATATGTTGGCGCCCGACCGACGACTGCCGCTCAGCCTGAGTCTGCTGCGGGAGGCTCATGGCATTCTGCTGACCGGCGTCCGTGGCGGATACGCCACACCGGGTGAGTTCCGAACCAGCCAGAACTGGATCGGCCCGCCCGGTGCGGTGATCGACAACGCGACGTACGTCCCGCCGCCTCCCGAACGACTCTGGGAGTGTCTCGACGGGCTCGAGAGGTTCCTTCACGCCGAGAGCGATCTGCCACCATTGCTGGCCATCGCCGCGGTTCACTACCAGTTCGAAGCCATCCACCCCTTCATCGACGGGAACGGCCGCGTGGGACGGCTGCTGGTGGTGCTCCTCCTGATCGAGTGGGGTCTGCTCCCGGCGCCGCTGCTCGACCTCTCTGCCTACATCGAGCCTCGACGAGACCAGTACTACGAAGGTTTGCTCCGAGTGTCGACCGACGGCGACTGGGCCGGATGGTTCGATTTCTTTCTGACTGCGGTGGAGCGGCAGGCACGCGATGCCCTCGCGCGCGCACGGCAGTTGCACGCGCTGCGCTCGCAGATGCGCGAGGAGGTGGCCACCGTCAAGTCCTCTGCCCTGCCGGCGAAGCTCGTGGACGCCCTATTCGATGTGCCCGTCATGACCATCCCCCGCGCGAAGGAACTCCTGGGGGTGACTCACCGGGCGGCCACCCAACATGTCGAGCGGTTGGTCGCACTGGGGATGCTTAAGGAGATCGACCTCGGCCGTCGCCCGCGCCGGTTCATCGCGACCGGGATCATGGCTGCGGTGGAGAGGCCGGACGTGGGTCAGACATGGCGTTAGGCCCGGCAAGAATCTGTCCTCGTCGACTATGACCGTTCACGCCGTCGGCGTGGGGACGACCGTGGCCCCTGCACCTGGCAACAGTCAGCCCGGCAGAATTTCAGGCTCATCAGCTTCAGCTCCAGCTCCAGCTATCAATACAACATCAAGTCGAGCGGCATGGCCGTGGGGAAGCACTCGCTGGCCTTTACAGCTGGTCTCGACCCGACGACCCAGACAGCGTCCTTCACTGTCATCCGCTGAGCGAGCCACGGTGGTGCAGAGTCATCGTCATGCGTGTCTGAAGGGGCGGAGCTGACGTCAGCAGACGCACGAGATCCCGGGCCGTGCCCTTCTCGAATCCGGTGCGTCGGCCCTTGTGCTAATGGACACCTCCGGAGTTGAGGACGACGTCGACCTGGGCCGCGACCTGCCCTACCTCGGCCGCGCCCGCTGCCGGCTGGTCCGCGACCACAGCGACGTCGCTGCAGCACTGACGGCCGTCTTCGCCGGCTGAACCTTGGCGCTGAGTCCGGCCCCGACATCACGTGACAGCGACCACCTGAATCAGCCACGCACCCGGCTCCCCGGCAGATAACCACACCCAGCCCTTGATCGAGCGGCCCCATCAGAGAATGCTCCAACCCCCAGACCGGGTGTAACGCCAACCAGCAAACCAGAAGCGGTCGATTCTCAGTGGACCTTGTTCGAGATCGCCCACGAGGGTGTGCGAGCCGGGGTCATCGGAGTGCGTGTCACGGGGGGTGAATGCCGCGCCGATCAGGCTGGTGACCTCGACCTGGCGGGGGCCAACGGTTCTTGGTCCGGATCCACTCACCACCCCCTTGGAGGAGGGCCCGAAATCCGGGTCGACGGTGAGCAAGACCAGCGTGTTCCTCGCATTATTCGGGGTCAGATCGTCCCCTGCGGGATTGTCCCTGCAGGGTGTGGTCGCAGCACCTGGACGTCCAGTTCACCAATCAATTTGCCGTCGAGCCGGTGGGTCAGGTCGGCCAGGGCACTCCCGCGACTGTGCGATGCCAGTGACTCCTTGCTGGCCCACTTCTCGATCATCACGAGCCGGTCATCACCCTCATGTATGGCGTAGAGCTGGCAGCCTTCGTCCTCGGCGTGTACACGGGCGATGGTGTCTTCGAAGGTGGCGATCACTTCAGCGCGGTGCTCGGGAACAGGATGGGCGGTGGCGACGATGACGACGCTCATGACTGGGCCTTTCTGGTTGATAAGGATGACGGTGTTGGTCTAAACCATGTGTTGGAGCATTGCACGTTGCGCACGGTTGATGGCGGCTAGTGAGATTTGTGAGAATGGGTCAGCGCTAGCCTCGGCGTTCGCGGATCGCGGGTCTCCCAGAACCCCGTTTTGAGTCACCGTCCGTACTCCCGCCCTGAGGAGGGGCAGCAGCTGTTGTAGTGGCTGCGTGTTTCCCTGCACGGCGAGTTCCATCCGTACGAGTTCTGGTGCCAGGTGGAGCATGAGCGAGGTTTCGCTGGCCCTGGCGTGCGCGTCGCCGCGTTGCCATCCGATGTGGTGGACGGTCAGGGGCCGGCGCTCATATTGGCAGGCCAGCTGGGCGGTCCGCAGTGCCGTGGCGTTGCCGCCGTGACCGTTGATGACCAGCACGTGCTCCCAGAACAGGGATGCGTGACGGACGAGTTCGGTGAACATCAGGGTTAAGGCGTCCGCCCCGATGGAGAGGGTGCCTGGGAAGTCCGCGTGTTCGCCGCTGGCGCCGATGGGGATGCAGGGGGCTAACCCCGACAGGTAGAGCCCCTAGGACACCCTCTTCACCCTCGACAGCGTCGAGCAGGGCCGCATCGTCGGCGAGCATAGTGATCACGACTTCGGCCTCGGCTACTGCCGCCGCCGGCGTGGACCTAGGCCTCGCCCCGTGCTCGGCGGCGAAGCGTTCGGCTTTCTCCGGGCTGCGGTTCCAGACCGAGAGGGTGTAGCCGGCCCGGGCGAGGTTGCTGGCCATCGGCTGACCCATCCGGCCCAGGCCGAGAAATGCGATCTTCGTCATGAGTGTTGGTGATGCCAAAGGGTCCGAAGACCTCTTCGCGTTTCGGCGAGGCAAGCCAATGCGCCGTGTCCTTCACGTCGTCCAAGCGCCCGCGCAAACCCGCAGCTGGATGTTGAGCCGGTGAAGGGTAGGCCACAACCAACGGTCGTGCCAGTTGACCAGCGCCTCGGAAGGTGCGGCCTCCTTCTGTGAGTAGGCGGCCTTCCACGCGACCATCAGGGCGGTGAGCTCCTCGACGGCCACAGGGTGCAGGAACCAGCAGGGTGGGATCGTCTCAGCTTCCCGCGTAGCTCGTGACTTCCGATGAGCCAGTCGACCTAGTCCCGAAGCTCAACAGCGCACGCGTCTGCGTAGGTCCGCTAAACGGGGGCAATCCTCCCGAGGCTGCTGACCCCAACGTGACCCCAACCTGGGCTGTCATGGCCAATCGCCAGGCACTCGACACCATCTCTCGTTGAGACCTCCGAGCGTGAGATTTGTCGGCGCCGGGTGTTACGGATCAGAAGGTTGGGGGTTCGAATCCCTCCGGGCGCGCTCTGTGTTGAGACAGACGACCAGGCCCCTGACCAGCGGAAACGCGGGCGGGGGCCTTGCTCGTTCACGGATGCACATCGGTTTCACCGCCTTTGCGGGGTCGTTTTCGGGGCGCTGCGGTGGGGATGCGGTAGGACGTGTTTCGCTGGGTGTCCGAAGGACCTCCGCGATCTGCTCGGCGGCCGCATTGCCAAGACGTCGGGTGACGTGGCTGTAGAGGTCCGCGGTGACGGTGATCGAGGAGTGGCCCAGCCGTTCCGAGACCACCTTCATCGCCACCCCGGCCTCCAGCGCCAGGCTGGCATTGGCGTGTCGCAGGTCGTGCAGCTGAACGGCGCGTAGACCCGACTTTCTTTGTCAGCGCCTGGAAGTGCCTGGTCGCGTACTCCGGCCGCAGCGGGCGACCGTCCTCACGGGTGAACACCAACCCTGCGTCGTTCCACGCCGGCCCCCAGGCGGCGTGCTCGACGTCCTGCAGTTCACCTTCGCAGGCTGTTACAGCGGCGAAGGCCTAGCGTGTCGCGCACGACGCTCTCCAGCCGGTGACCCCGGTCGTAGTCGCCGATGTGGCCGGTGAGGAACGCCGCGGCGTACTGCCCCGCCTCGCTCCACCAGCCGGAGCTCCCACCGAGGCCACCCATGCCGTAGCCGTCGGAGTCCAGGGCAACGCCGAGCCCCCATTCCCGGTCGCCGCCCATCACGAGCTCAGGCTCGACCCGCGTCCCCGGGTCAACTCCGCAGCCAGAGCGGCGGCTGGAGAAGCGGGACTGGAAACAAGTCTCTATCGATGCCGACATTGACATCTCTTCCTGCCAGCCCCGCCCGCGCGTGGGGCCGGCCCACTCAGCCCGTCCCCACCCGGTAGGGGCGGAAGAACGCGCGCAGCTCTTCCGCGTAGAGCTCGGGCTCCTCGAACGGCGCGAAGTGCCCGCCGCGCGCCGGCTCGGTCACGCGCACGACGTTCGCCGTGCGCTCGAGCCACGCTCGTGGTGGTCGGACGATGTCGCCGGGGAACAGCGAGAAGCCGGACGGCACCTCGACACGGCGGACGAGCTGCGCGGGCGGGATTGCGGCGTTCGCGCGGTACATGCGCATCGACGAGCCGATCGTCCCCGTGAGCCAGTAGAGCATGACGTTCGTGAGGATCTCGTCCTTCGTAAATCGCCGCTCGACGTCCCCGTCGCAGTCGCTCCACGCCCGGAGCTTCTCGACGATCCACGCGGCGAGCCCGGCTGGCGAGTCGGTGAGCCCGAAGGCGGCGGTCTGGGGCTTGGTGCGGTGCATGGCGGCGTAGGCGCCCTCGGTCGCGCCCCAGGCCGCGGCGCCCTCGAGCCAGGCGCGCTCCTCGGGCGTGAGGTCCGCCGGGTCACCGGTGAAGACGGGCACGCCCGCGTCGGTGCGGTGGACGGCCACGACCCGGTCGGCGTAATCGAGCCCGAGGTAGCGGCTCACGTGGCTGCCGATGTCCCCGCCCGCCGCACCGAACCTCGCGTAGCCGAGGACGCCCATGAGCTCGGCCCATAGGCCGGCGACGGCGATGGCGTCCAGGGACGGGCCGGTGGGACGATCGGAGTACCCGAAGCCCGGCATGTCGGGCACCACCACGTCGAACGCATCGGCGGGATCGGCGCCGTGCGCGCCCGGGTCGGTGAGCAGCGGGATGACCTTCGCGTAGCGCCAGAACGAGTCCGGCCAGCCGTGGCTGAGGACAAGCGGCAGGACGGGCCCGGTCTGCGCGGCGGCCCGGACGTGGACGAAGTGGATCCCGAGGCCGCCCAGCGAAACCCGGAAGCGGGGGAGCCGTGCGAGCGCAGCCTCCTGCGCCGGCCAGTCGAACCCGTCCGCCCAGTAAGCGACGAGCCCGCGGAGGTAGGCGAGGTCGGTCCCGAGCGACCACCTGGCGTCCTCAGGGGTGTCCGGCCAGCGCGTCGCGAGCAGCCGCGCACGGAGGTCCTCGAGCGCAGCGGGAGCGGTATGCGGGATGAACGGCTCGGAACGGGGCGGGGCGTCCGGCATGGGACACATCATCCTGCGAAAGCGGCTGAAATAGAACCCAGTGAAGCATCTTCGAACCGGCAGAACCGGTCATCGGGCGGGTTACTGATGACAATGTTGTGATCTTCCCGAGCCGCGTGTTTCGATACCCGCGCGGCCACGAATCGGCTCAAGGCCGAGGGCTACGCCGCGACAGTCGGTATCCCGGAACCGTCGCTCGACTGGTAGAAAGCCGCCGCCAGCACCCAGTACCACCACCAGACCCGTTCTTCGGCCATCCCCGACCAAAGCGATGCGCATCCGCGAGGGCGCCGTCGGCTGGCTCTGGCCGCCGTGCGTGGATGGATTAGAGATTCTCGGCTCAATGGGCAAGGTGAGCGTTCCTGGGCTCTGTTAGCGGACGCCTTTAGGGCGGGCCGCATCTACGAGTAGCGCCCCGATGTGCCGTTCTATGGCACGTTAGGCGCGCGGCAGGCGGCAGGTGGTGCGCGGCCTTGCCGTGGCTCTGGCGGGCGCGGTAGTGCGGCTCGGCCTGCGGGTAGACGGCCGCCTCAAGGCAGTGCACACTTCCCGGTAGGCAACCCTCCGAGGAGGAGACACGATGGACCACGCGGCTACGGCGCGAAGCCTCTACGACTCTCTGAACGCCGGAGATATCGACGGGTTCGGCGGCCTCCTGGCAGACGATTTCGTCGAACACGAAGAGACGCCGGGTCTTGCGCCCACGAAGGCGGGGGTCAAAGACTTCTTCCGGATGCAACGAGCAGCGTTCCCCGACATGCATCTAGACGCTCAGGACGTCATAGCAAGCGGTGAGAAGGTCGTTGTGCGAACGCGATACACGGGAACCCATCGGGGTGAATTCATGGGCATGCCGCCAACTGGAAAGAGCGTCGACGTGCAGCTCATCGACATCTTTCGCCTCGGCGGCGACGGTCTGGTGCACGAGCACTGGGGTGTGCTGGACGCCCTGGCGATGATGCAGCAGCTCGGCGTCGTGCCGGAAGGGCCTCCCGCCTAGACCGAACCACGGCTACAGACCGGACGTCTCCTCTGCCTCGACCGCCACCTGCATGTTCTCGCTGCGGTCGTACAGGGCGTACAGCTCATCGATGATGGCCTTGAGAGCGATGTCATCCACGGGCGTCCTTTCCTGCAGAGGTCAGATGTCCGTGACTGGGTTTGGAGGATGTAGCGCCGGGTCGGCATTTGTGAAACCGGTATAGGTGGCACCGCCATCCGTCCCAACCGGTCACAATGGAGCCGACGATCAATCGGTTGTCCGTCCCCAAAGCGAGCGCGTCGGCGTCGCGGTGGATCAGTCGATACACAGCTTCGCGCGCATCTGTGGTCCGAATGGACTCATCGGCAGCCTACTTCCAAAATTGCAAGATCGAGTCCACATCGACAAGAACGGCTGATCGGAACGTCAGTTCGGGCGCGTCAGGAGTGTCCCATACGACCATTCGATGATGTGCCCAGCTTCCTCGATAGAGGAACGATCCCCGATCGCCTCCGAGAGCACATCATGAGCGGTGGCCGCAGGCCTGCTGGTCGGGTCCGACTGGGTTGTCCGGCAGTCGGCGTGCGGGTGGGCGAAAGGCCCAGGAGGTCAGGGCGAGGGCAGCGAAGCTCAGGGGCGGGATGTAGTCGACGACGCCACCACCGGTGGCCAGGTATGAGGCGGCGGCGCCGAGCATGTTGATCAGGATGCCGGCATAGGCCCATTCCTTCAATCTCGGCAGCCGGGGGGCGGCAACCGCCAGCCCGGCCAGGACCTTGGCCGTGCCGAGGATCGTGGCGACATAGGCGGGGTAGCCCAGCTGGGTCAGCAGCGGGAAGAACGGCTCGAGCCGCAGCAGGTCATAGGCACCACCGACCAGGCACTCGGCGACCACCACCGCGGTTGTAACCCAGTAGAGGACGAGACGATACCGGGTCGGGGCGAGCGCGGGCCCGAGGCTCACGGCTGGTCGTGCCGGGTTGTGGGAGAGGCGGGAACGGCGCAGACGGCGCCCGAGCTGAACCCGGCGGCGCCGATGCCGAGGGCGAGGTTGAACCGGCCCCGCAGGTTCTCCAGGGCGATGACGTGGGTCAGCTCCACGAGCTGGGTCTGGTCGAAGTGCTCGCGCAGGGCGGCGAACAGGGCATCGGTCACCTCGACCGGGGTGCGGCTCATCGCCGTGGCGTAGTCGAGGACGACCTTGTCGGCGTCGGTGAACAGATCGCTGGAGCGGTAAGCGGGCAGGGCGAGAAGCTGTGCGTCGGTCAGACCCCACCGCCGGGCGACCTGGGAACCAAGGTCGATGCAGTACTCGCAGGCAGTGAGGGTGGCCGCGCGCAGCTCGGCGAGGGCCTTGACCCGGTCCGGGAGTGCGCTCAGGCCTGCGGTGGCCGCCTCGAGCTTGGCGTAGCCGCGCAGCAGGGCGGGGATCCGCGCATACACCTGGACCGGTTCGATCATCGCCTCGGTGCACCGCCCGGTCAGGGCCCTGATGGCTCGCCGGGTGAACCAGTAGGTGAGCCGGACCGACCAGCCGGCCTGGGCGGGGCTGACCGGGTCGACGCGTGCCATCTCGACCTCCTCAGCGGATTATCGATACGATGAAGTCTCGATCAATAAGAAACGATAGCGTTTCGATGGAGGTTCAGGCAAATGGCGAGTACCACCTCCGGCAACCAGGCCGGCACTGTCGACGCCACCGATGCCCAGACGCGACCCGGGCCGGTCGGCCGCGGTGACCGTGCTCGGCAGCGCGTTCTGGCCGCCGCCTTGGACCAGCTCGCCCATGAGGGCTCGGCCGGGTTCACCATGCAGGCCATCGCCCGCCGCGCCGGGGCGAGCAAGGCGACGCTCTACCGGCACTGGCCCTCATCATCGGCCCTGCTGGTGGACGCCATGGCAGATGCCTACCGGTCGTTCCCGGCCCCGGCCACAGGCGACCTGCGAGGCGACCTCGTTGCCCTGCTCACCAGCGCCGCCGACCTGCTGACTGGGAAACGGTTCCCACGCCTCATGGCCGCTGTCGTAGACCTGGCCGAACGCGACCCCGCCCTCGCGCATCTGCACGCCGACCTCACCGCGGAGCGCCGCCGACCGGTCCTCGATGTGCTCCGCCAGGGCCAGGAGCGCGGCGAGGTCGCGGCGAACGCAGACCTGGAGCTCCTGGTCGACATGCTCACCGCCCCGTTCTTCTACCGCAGGCTGATCGCCCATCGGCCCATCCCACCCTCGATGGCTCGCGCCGTCGTCGACCAGACCCTGGCCCTCCGCCGACACGGGAAGCCTGGCCAGGCTCCGTTTGGTCCAAGGGCAACTGGGTCGAGTTAGGGAGGTCGAGTGCAGTCACGGCGCCCGCTCCACCAAGGGTGTCGTCGCCTCGGTGGGTCGTCGAGGGACATGACGGTTGATCTCTTGGCCAGGGGGTGTCTGACCGTCGTCTCTCAAACCTCGCCCTCCCCGGGACCGTGCTCTTGGCTGTCGGCGTCATGATTGTTGGGTTGCTGACTACCTCATGACCGGTCCTGAGGGCGACACCCACCACGGGTGGTGAGAAGTGTCGGCTGTCGAAGCTCCCCGCTACTTGGAGTTCATCGACGGCTTCGCCGACGTGGACGGTAATCCCAATCCGGAGATGCCCGTCACGAACACACGGGTCAGCTTGCACGAGGAGTCAGGCGGGGCGCGGATGCAGGTCACGACGGTCTTCCCGACCGCCCAGGCCATGGAACAGCTTGTCGCGATGGGAATGGAGGAGGGCATGGCCGCCGCGATGGGACAGATCGACGGCCTTCTGACGACCGAGAGCGTCTAGCCAAGCGGCGCTCGCCTACCTATTCACTGCCCGTCCCGGTCAGTGATCGACCTAAACACGCAGGCTTGGCTCCGATGAGTCGCTGGCTTAAGGGAACGCTTGTGGACTTCCGGGACGGTGCGCGAACCGTCGATACGCGCGGTGGCCGTGCTCTCGCTGGGCCGCGCAGCTGAAACCATCTCGGACCAGCGGCAATCCCTGTCCGGCCGATGAACGGGCCTTGCTCCATCTGGCTGGATGGGCGGAGACGAGGACCTGGTCTTGAGCTTCGTCTCAGTCGTGTTCACCGGCGAAGCGGCTCCCACCGAGGGCAAGGTCGCCATGACCGCCGCTTTCGTGGGGCCGTGGGCAGCCGTCACGGGGATCGTCCGAGTTCTCTTCGTCGTAGGGCTGTTGGGACGCAAGTGCGACCTGGTGGACTTCCGCCTGCCTCGTGTTGGTGGGCGCCGCTTTCGGCGAGTTGGCGCCATGGGTAGTCCGCTGGTCGGTCTCCGTGCGAGTCCGGCGTCGCAGCGGAGGCGACGCCACGGTTCAACGTCGAGAAGGTACGAGGCACCCTGCGACCCGGATGGACACGAGCTTGCAAGGTGCCCCGCAGGTTCGTTCGGTGACTGGATGGAAGGGAAACCTCACCAGACCGAGGATGTCCAGGTCGGCTGATGAAGGTCGACCTGGACGTCGGGATCAGGCGAGGTCGAAGCGATCGAGATTCATGACCTTGTTCCACGCGGCCACGAAGTCGCGCACGAACTTCTGCTGCGCGTCGTCGCTCGCGTAGACCTCCGCAAGTGCACGGAGCTGGGAGTTCGACCCGAAGACGAGGTCGACGCGGCTTCCGGTCCACTTGAGTTCGCCCGTGGCGAGGTCGCGGGCCTCGAAGGTTTCCTCGGCCTCGGACGTCGCCTTCCATGTCGTGCCCGGGTCGAGCAGGTTCACGAAGAAGTCGTTGGTCAACGACTCGGGCCGTGTGGTGAACACGCCGAGTTCGGACTGCTGGACGTTTGCGTTCAGAACCCGGAGGCCACCGACGAGGACCGTCATCTCGGGGGCGGTCAGCGTCAGCAGGTTCGCCCGGTCGATCAGCAGTTGCTCCGCCGGGAGCTGGTGTCCCTTGGCGAGGTAGTTGCGGAACCCGTCCGCGGTCGGCTCGAGCACCGCGAAGGATTCCACGTCGGTCTGCTCCTGTGACGCGTCCGTACGTCCAGCAGTGAAGGGAACCTGACCGTCGTACCCGGCGACCTTCGCAGCTCGGTCGATGGCTGCGCACCCTCCCAGCACGATGAGGTCGGCAAGGGAGACCTGCTTCCCGCCGGCCTGTGAGCTGTTGAACTCCTTCTGGATCTCCTCCAGGGCCGACAGCACCTTCGCCAATTCGGTCGGGTTGTTGACCTCCCACGCGTTCTGCGGCTCGAGACGAATGCGCGCACCGTTGGCGCCACCGCGCTTGTCGGAGCCGCGGAACGTCGACGCCGAAGCCCACGCGGCCGAGACCAGCTGAGAGGCGGACAGTCCCGAGTCGAGGATCTTCTCCTTCAGAGCCGCTATGTCCTCGGCCCCGATCAACTCGTGCGTGACCGCAGGCACGGGGTCCTGCCACAACAGCGACTCTTGGGGAACCTCCGCTCCGAGGTACCGCGAGATGGGCCCCATGTCGCGGTGCGTCAGCTTGAACCACGCCCGCGCGAAGGCGTCCGCCAACTCGTCCGGATTCTTGAGGAAGCGCTGCGAGATGGGCTCGTAGATCGGGTCCATCCTCAGGGCGAGGTCCGTCGTGAGCATCACCGGGGCGTGCGTCTTCGACGGATCGTGGGGATCCGGCACGGCGTTCTTCGCGGCGGGGTCCGTCGGAACCCACTGCCATGCACCGGCAGGGCTCTTCGTCAGATCCCACTCGTAGCCGAAGAGGGTCTCGAAGTAGTTGTTGTCCCACGTGATTGGGGTGGGGTTCCAGGCGCCCTCCAGCCCGCTAGTGATGGTGTCGTCACCGCTGCCGGTGCCGAAGCTGTTCCTCCAGCCGAGGCCCATTTCCTGCAGGGGGGCGCCCTCGGGTTCGGGGCCGACGTGCTCGTTGGGATCGCTCGCGCCGTGGGTCTTGCCGAACGTATGGCCGCCGGCGATGAGTGCCACGGTCTCCTCATCGTTCATCGCCATCCGAGCGAACGTCTCGCGGATGTCCCTGGCCGCGGCAAGCGCACTCGGGTTGCCATTCGGCCCTTCCGGGTTCACGTAGATGAGGCCCATCTGAACGGCACCAAGGGGGTTCGCGAGGTCCCGGTCGCCGGTGTAGCGCTCGTCTCCGAGCCACTCGGCC
>Ga0066789_10000635_pt1 | contig 14470 bp, 15 predicted proteins | sample OrgsoiDNA2013049_FD_70960 | JGI IMG/M metagenome (GOLD analysis project Ga0066789, IMG submission 70960) | Permafrost soil microbial communities from the Arctic, to analyse light accelerated degradation of dissolved organic matter (DOM) -... | ecosystem: Environmental > Terrestrial > Soil >...
TACTTCTACGATTCATTCACTCGACAACAGTGGGCGCGATTCGATGCGGGAAGCTACCGGCTCGCCCCGGCCGCGCTGACTTTGCTCAAGGGCGTCAATGAGCCAATGCCCATATCGGAGGTGGAGGAGATCATTGGACCTCTTTGCCGACTCCTTGATATTCAAATGGAGGCCAATGATGTTCGTCCTTTCGTGATTGCAGTGGCCGGTAGCGTAGCCGTTGGAAAGAGCACCTTCGCCAGGGTTCTTCGCGCCTTGCTGGCTCAGGCAGGCCGAACGGTAGAATTGGTCGCGACAGACGGCTTCTTGTGGCCAACCGCAATTCTTGAAAAACGAAACCTAATGCGTCGTAAGGGCTTTCCAGAAAGCTATGATCTCGAAAGAATGCTGGTGTTTCTGGCGGAGCTAAAAGAAGGGAAATCGGAGCTTCGGGTGCCTGTCTACTCCCATGAGTTGTACGACATTGTCCCAGGACAATTTCAAACCATAAACCAGCCACAAGTCCTGATTCTCGAAGGGCTCAATGTCTTGCAGGGGTCGTCGCGGGATAGCGCCGCCGTGGCTGCAGACTACTTTGACTTTAGCGTCTACCTCGATGCCGATGAAAATGATGTGGAGCAATGGTACGTCGAGCGGTTCTCGGTACTCCAGAGAACCGTATTCCAGCGGCCCACCTCCTATTTTCATCATTTCAAAGATCTGCGGCCAGCGGAAGTCAGAAAGACAGGGCAGGGAATATGGCGGTCAATCAATCTGCCAAATCTTCTCCAGAACATACAGCCCACGCGAGAGCGCGCGTCCGTGATATTGCGCAAAGGTCAATCGCACGCAGTGAAGGAATTGCTGTGGCGACATTCAATCAATGGCAGATATCGGCAGTAGTGATGTCGCAGAGTATAGGCCGGTCGTCCGGCCGCGCTAGCGTGGCAACTGCACCCTCGTGGAAACGAACCAGTGCAGCCTCAAGCCGTAGAAGTAGACGATCTGGGAACAGAGGCGAGTCTTATGACAGCCAGTGCAGCGTAGCGTGCGAGGGAAAGTAATTTCCAGTGCGCAGCTATTCCCGTCTAGCCGGCTTTGCCTTGATCCTTGTTGGGATTGCGGCTGCTAACTGCCTTGCACCAGTCGTCGCTGCCGCTCCTACCGCGTTTGATCCGAAACCGTGGCTGGAGGACCTCGAGCAAACGCGTGAAGCGGTTGCCACCAAGTACGCGAACCTGGAATGGGTTGTGATCGAGCGCGAGATAGACCTTGCGTCATTGTTCGGGGAAGCGAAAACACAGCTGCAATCTACCTCAAGCGATGTAGATGCACGCGCGGTTTTCGATAAGTTGGCGCGCCGATTCGGCGATGGTCACGTGCGATTTCGATGGTCGAGTAATCAAAGTCCGACAAGGACGCCCAACGCCGACTGCGCAGCGCTTGGGTACGACGAGCGAATTCGAGGCGGCGTCACCGCTGTGTTTGTTCCGGGCTACTTACCGCTTGCGGACGCTCCCGGCAATGAGTTCCCGGCGGGAATAGTACAAGTGATCGGTCATCGGGTCGGTGTGATAAAAATCGGTATTTTTACTCCGCAGGGGATGCCGGAACTCTGCGCCGAATCGCTGATTGCGCTTAAACTTTCCCCTGAGTCGCTATGCGACGACCCGTGCAGAGATGATGAGTGTCGGAATCACCAGCGATGCCACGATCGCCAGCGCCCAGATCCAGCGACTGCGTGCCCGGCGCAGCCGCGCGGCGTGTTCCGCCGCGAGGGCAGCACCGCTGAGCAACAGCGTGATGACCACCACATACAACATCCATGTGAGCATTAGGATCAGTCCTTTTTCGATTTGCCGGCCAACAGCCTGCGCATCCGCCGGATCTGCTCGGGACTGAGCTTCTGGTCGGATACAAGGCGTGCAAACAAAAGTTCAGAGGAGTCCTTAAAGAGCTTGCCCAACAGATGTTTCAGCGCGCTTATCTGAGCGGCTTGCTGCTGGACCTTGGCAAAGTAGCGGTGCTGCCGTCCTTCCTCCTCATGTGCGACGTAGCCTTTGGCTTCGAGCGTGCGCAGCACGGTCAATACCGTGGTGTAGGCCAGCTTGTCGCTCAGGCGCTTCTGCACGTCGCTGACCACGGAGGGGCCATCATCCCAGAGCACCTGCATGACATCCGCTTCGCGGTCTGTAAAGGATATTTTCATCGTCCCTCACTACTAGAGCGCTAGTAAACAATAGGCTCGCGTACCGAGTTTGTCAAAAAAACGTGGTACCGATGTCACTCGGCGGAGATGAACGCTGAAATGACAAACGAGTTGCAATGCGGCAGCTTGTCAATTACTACGACTATAGTGGACAAGTGGCGTGCTCGGTTTTACGATCTACTAAGACTCTAATAGTGAGACTCACTCGGGCAAGTCAAGAAACCAATCTCGATAACAAACGTCTGGTTGTCGGCAGCGGTGCCCGCACTTGTTGCGTTGATCGCCGCGCCTGCACCACCTCGTTACGGGGGGGTATATGTTGTATGTCTGTTGCGACGCCGCACCCGATGCGCCGGCCAAGCTACACGCGGCGTGTGCACCGTCGGTCAAACTTAGAATCAAATTAAAATGAATACGACGGTTCGATGGGGTGTAACCGCCGCGAGTCTTGATCGAACGGTATATGTCAAGCAGGTCGGATCCTGCCGACCAAAGATTTGTCGATCCGGGAAATTGGGCGCCGGCGTGGGTAACGCAGATGCGGCGAGAATAGAACGGGGCCCTCGAGTGCGTGGGGGCATGGCGAGGGCGGGCGAAAGGCCGCGCGCCTATCTTGACCCTTTGGTGCGCACCAGCAGTTCCACGTTCTCAAAAATCGGCAACGTGAACTCCCAGCTTATCGGCACCCTCGCTCAGCTAAAATGTCTTGCACCTTGGAGGGGCGGAGTGTGCTGTAAATTGCACCCACATGACGCGCCGCGCCGGCCGATCCGACCAGTTTCGTGATTTTGTCCCTACCGTCATCGCGAGCACTCCACGCGCGGTGCATCCCGACAATCGACGACAAGCCTCGAATTGAACGCAAGGTTGTCAGCCAACTCGCGAGCAGATACAGTCGATTCATTGTTCGCCGCTTTCAATGCGAGCGACAAACTCGGCCGCCGCTCCACGGATCGATCGCGGCTTCGATAAAATCGAGACTAAGGAGTAGGGGATGCAACAAGCGCAAGCGCGGCTGTGCCGCCGGTCCCTGTCGAGGGCAATTGCCGTGGCGCTCGGCCTGGGTGGTGCCGGTGCTGGTTTGGCACAAACCGCGACGGGCAGCGAGCTCGAGGAGGTGGTGGTCACGGCGACCCGCCGAAGCGAGAACCTTCAGGACGTGCCGATCGCCATCACCGCCTTGACCAACACCACGCTGAGCGAGCTCAACGTCCAAACGCTGGAGGACTTTGTAAAGTATTTGCCCAACGTATCGACCGCGGGTGTTGCTCCGGGACAAGACGAGGTGTACATGCGTGGCCTCGCCACCACGCACCAAGGCAGCCAAGTAGTCGGCGGAACCGGTACCTTTCCCAATGTGGCGGTCTATCTCGATGACCAATCGGTACAGCTTCCCGGGCGCAATCTCGACATATATGCTGCGGATCTCGCGCGAATCGAGGTGTTGGAAGGCCCGCAAGGAACCTTGTACGGCGCCGGCGCGCAAGCCGGCGCGGTGCGCTACATCACCAACAAGCCGAAGCTCGATGTAGTCGAAGGCTCCGTCGACGCGAGCTACTCGACGACGGCCCATGGCGACCCCAGCTCCTCGGGCGTCGCCATGATCAATATCCCGGTAATTCCCGGCACCCTGGCATTGCGGGCGGTCATCTACGATGACCGGCGCGGCGGCTACATTCACAATGTACCCTCGACGTTTACCCGCTCATCGAGCGACGTGGGCATTGCCTATTATTTTGCGGGCGCCGTGCCGGCCAACAGCGAAAGCCTCTCCAACGCTGGATTGGTCAGCCGCGCCTTCAACCCTCTGACTTACCAGGGGGGGCGGGTGTCCGGGCTGTATCAGTTCAACGATGATTGGAGTCTTCTGGTGCAGCAAAGCTATCAGAGCATGGAGGCGGACGGCGTTTTTGCCTACGATCCAGCGCTCGGTGATCTTCAGGTGCAGCAGTACAATCCATCGACGGATCTCGACAAGTTCGAGGACACCGCTTGGAACCTGAACGGGCGCATCGGCCCGCTCAAGCTCGTGTATACGGGGGGCTACCTGGTCAGAAACGTGAACCAGACGGCCGATTATACGAACTACGCGCGCGGCCCTTTCGCTGCGTACTATCAGTGCAATGGTCCGCAATTTACGCCCCATACCACGGCGACGTGCTACTCCCCGAGTTCCACGTGGCACAACATCGAGAGAAACACGCATCAGAGCCACGAATTTCGCGTGAGCACGCCCGACGAAGCGCGCCTGCGGGCAATCGGCGGTATTTTCTGGGAGGATTACCGAATCCAGACGTCGCAGAATTTCCTGTATGCCGATGCACAGGCGGGGTTTCCACCCCTGACGCCGGTTTCCGGCACGCAGGTCTTCGATTCAAGCTCGCGCGTCGCGGGCACGGCGTTCTTGAGCGACATTACGCGCGGCTATAAACAAAAGGCCATTTTCGGGGACGTCGCGTTTGATCTCGTCCCTCATTCGTTGACGCTGACGGTGGGGACACGCTTCTTTCACTTCGACAATTACGACCACGGGCAATCGGACTCGGTGTATGGCTGCCGGAACGTCGATCCCTGTGCGCCGCCGCACGGAATTTTCGATGTGTTCAATTTTTCACAGGTAAATTCGGGTCACAAGAGCAAGGCCAACCTCAGTTGGAAGCCGTGGGACGGCGTGATGCTTTACGCCACGTACTCCGAAGGCTTCAGGCCCGGTGGCTTCAACCAAGGTGTCGGGGTGCTGCCGAAAAGTTCACCGCTGTACGGTAAATTCACCGTGCCGCGTTTCTACGACAGCGATACGCTCAAGAACTACGAAATCGGCTGGAAGACGCAATGGTTCGACCATCGCCTGCAATTCAACGGCGCGGTGTACGACGAAGAGTGGTCTAATGTTCAGCTGCAAATTTACGACGCGGTGTTGTACGGCAATGCAGGATTCACCGTCAATGGCCCGAATTACCGCGTGCGCGGCGTCGAGGGAAACGTGGTGTTCCGCATCACGGACCAGCTCACGCTGAACTCATCGTTCGCGTGGAATCGCAGTGAGCAGGTCAACCAGCCCTCTTTGGTAGCCAACGGCACCACGATCTCGCTGTTCCCAACCCGGGGCATCGGCAGTCCCTTGGCCAATGCGCCGCCGTTTCAGGGCAACCTGCGTTTGCGGTACGAAGTCCCGATGTTCGACTACGTGTGGCACCTGCAAGCAGGCGCGCAGCACACCGATCATTCCTATGCCGACGTGATCAATCTGGGCACGATTGCTCCGCCCGACTATGAGCTCGCCCCGTATACCACCTACGATGCCGCAGCCGGCGTCGCAAGAGATGCCTGGTCGGCGGAGTTTTTCGCGGAAAACCTCACCGATACGCGAGCGCAACTCTTCATCAGTTCCGCAAGCTTCCAGACGCTGACCACGACCAACCGGCCACGCGTCATGGGCATACGCTTTTCCTATAAATTTGGCGGCAAGACCGCGCAGTAGCGCTCGCAGGCTTGGCGCCGTGAAGGTTTGCTTGGGGGGTTCGATGACTATTTCCCGCCGCAATGTGCTGTTCGGTACCGCCGCTTCAGCCTCGCTCGCCGCCATCGGCGGTCCGCTCGCGCTGACCAGCCCCCGATCCGGCTCTGCCCCCGCTTGGAGATTGCCGGCCAAGCAGCCGTTCAAAGTCATCGAGAATGAGTGGATTCCGATGCAGGACGGTGTGCGTCTGGCCGCCCGAATCTGGATGCCGGCGGGAGCTCAAGCCCATCCCGTTCCTGTGGTCTGGGAATACCTTCCTTACCGTCTATGGGACGATTTGAGGTGGCGCGACGATAAGACCGGCGAGAACCTCGCGCCCTATGGGGTCGCCTTTGTTCGGGTCGATATCCGCGGCACCGGAAACTCCGAAGGAGTCATGGTCGATGAGTACGACGTTCCCGAACTGACCGATGGCGTTGAGATCATTGCCTGGCTCGCGAGGCAATCGTGGTCGAACGGATCGGTGGGCATGCGGGGCATTTCCTGGGGCGGAATCAATGCGCTGCAGATCGCCGCCATGCGGCCTCCCGAGCTCAAGGCGATCATGCCCATGGGATGCGTCGTCGATCGCTACACCGACGATGCTCACTACATGGGCGGCGCCTACGGCGAGGAGAATATGGGTTGGGGTGCGTCATTCAAGGGCCACATGGCGGCTCCGCCGGATCCGCAAGTGGTTGGCGCAGACTGGGAGGCGATGTGGCGTCAGCGTCTGGATGCGACGCCTGCGATACTACAAACCTGGTCAACGCATCAGCGCTACGACGCCTACTGGAAGCGCGGCTCCATCGCGACTGACTATGCCGCCATCCAATGCCCGGTCTACGTCATTGACGGTTGGGGGGATCCCTACGAGAGCATCATCGGCGACCTGCTCACCAATCTCAAAGTTCCGCGCAAGGGTCTGATCGGCCCATGGGGTCACATCTTCCCCAATCTCGCAACGCCCCTCGGGCTCGACTGGCCCTATGAAGAAGTGCGCTGGTGGCAGCAATGGCTCGAAGGTACAGAGACCGGAATCATGAATGAGCCCATGTTCAGGGTCTACATGATGTACAAGGCGGATTCGGAGGCCTTTCCCGCCGAGGTGCCCGGCCGCTGGGTGGCAGAGCATGACTGGCCCTCTCCTCGCAACCGATCCTCGAACCTTTACTTCGATGCCGGCGGCCGGCTGTCGCCGAATCCAAATTCTCGCGACCACATCAAGTACGTAGGCGACAAAATCGTCGGGTTGACCAAACCACAATGGGTCTACGGCCGCCCGACCGAGTTCGAGCAAACCCCCGACGACCGAAACTCGCTGCTGTTCGATTCCGCACCGTTGGACCGCGACTTGGAAATCCTAGGGCTTCCGATCGCGAAGATTCGAGTCAGCGCCGATGTTCCGGTCGCCCAGATTGCGGTCCGCGTAACGGAAGTGACGCCGAAGGGAAAATCCTGGCTGGTGACCTACAACGTGCTCAATCTGACTCGTCGCGATTCGATGGAACAACCAACGGCCTTGAAGCCCGGCGAGTTTTACGATGTCGAGCTACCTCTGTACATGATCGCGCATCGATTCAAGAGGGGAAATCGCATCCGAGTTGCGGTTTCGGAGAGCTTGTGGCCGCTGATTTGGCCCTCGCCGCAGATCGCAACGCTTCATATCGCGCTAGGCGCCTCGCACCTCGTTCTCCCGGTGCGCCCCATTCCTGGAAAGGAAGCGCCGTTCACTATCCCGGTCATCCACGCTGCCAGCGAAAAGGACAAGGGTGCTCGCGGCTACGCCAACGGCCTGCAGTGGGTGAAGACGCCACTCACGAACCCCACGCTTCCGCAGATGCCGACACGCGATGCGACGGGACGAATCCGATATGACAGGGAAGGCGAGCCGAACAGCACGTTCATATCGGCGGTCGGCACCACCAGTACGACCGCCTCGAGCCGAACCATCGAGATCACCGAAGGGGATCCGACCAGCTGCCGCATGAAATTTGACCACACTGATCGCTGGAAGCGCGGCGATTGGGATTGCACGATCCAGTACGGCGGCGACTTGACGGCTACCGCTGAAGAGTTCCATCTGAAAGAGTGGGTGGTGGCCAAGAAAGGTGACGTGGAAATATTCCGCAGAGAGACGCCCAGCACCATCAAAAGGGATCTTTTGTAATCTCGTCATCGACTCGCGATGGCAGCCATCGATCGCGCGGCAAGCGGCATTTCGTACACTTGGAATGTACGTAATCTGGATTGATCTCGCCGGATTGAGCGCTTGTCGAGAGCTATTATTTAGTGCGGCTGTCGTCGCTGTCGGGTGGGAGCACGACCAGTCGCCCGTCGACTGGGAACGCCTTCAACTCAATACTGAATCCCAATCCCTCTTTGTGAGGAAACGCCGCGCCGATCTTGGTCCAGCGTTTACCTGCTTTGCCGTTGCTTTCGAACTCCTCGACGGTAAAGGAGATGTGCGGCGGAAACGGGGGTGGAATCCGGCGGACGGCACTTAAGTTTTCCTTAACAGTCGGTCAGGTATTGCGTTTGTTGTGCATTGGCAGGCGGTGCAATCTCAATACCGTTCGATCAATTCGACCATTGGAGAATGCTATGACAAACGAAACTCTCACAGTCCGGATCGCGCAGGCGCTTTTTGCCGTCGGCGTCACGACCGCTTCGGTTCTTGTCTTCCAGTTTGCGATGCTGGTGGGTTAGCTCGAAATGCCGGGACTCTCGAGCTCATGAGAGGCGTGAAAATATTTACCTAGACGGTGCCGATTCTTGAGCCCCGCATTCGTCTATAGGTTAGTCAACGAATGTTTAGCGAGATGAACAGTGATAGTGTCATTTAAATCCTTATTCACCTTGAGCGCTGGGGCGCGGCGTACGCCAGCGCCGCGGAACCTTGGCGCTTATGCAGCGGCAGTGATTGTGAAGCTGCGGGTTCTAGCGCCCTATGCGCTGATAGAAGTGGTTCTGCCGGGAGGCTCGGTGATGGCGGTTCTGCTGTGGCTTTATCGGCGGCAGAAGAAGGCTCCGGTTTTCGCGACCCAGGAGATTCTTGCTCTTCTATAGCTTTGCGGTGAAGCCGATGCTGCGGCGGTTGGGTGCCGGCGGGCTCATGAGTTCACGAATGGCCGAAAGAATCGCGGCGATGGCGGCGAGCTCAGCATCCAGCAGCACGCGATGACCGCGCAGGATGAGAATGCTTCCGGTGATTTGTTCGACGGTGGTGGGTCTTGTCTTGGCCATGATGTGCGCACTTTCGGATCGGGTTCCGAGCTTAGCACCGTGTGATTCGGACGTGGAACGCACGTCGAAGCAATGGCGCGGGTGGCCAAACCGACTGGGAACTATCGACGTGGGCTCGGTAGTTCGAACGTCGCTTTGTCGTCGCAATTTGCGACTTCAAAGAGCGCTGGTGCGGCGGGACGACGTCAGGGTGACCCGTAACGCGTGGCCAGGAGTGCGATAGCGAGGCGTCGCGGTGCGAAGCCCGGTGTGACGCCACGACTTTGTACATTGGACGTGACTTTGAGCGATTGTCGCTACGCGGGACTCAAGTCGTGGACTTATCATTAGCCCTCGGTGAGCACCGCCGCCGAAGAAAGATCAGCGTTTCACAGTCAGTTATATACGCTCACCTTGAAGATGTTGCCGTGGTTGTCTTGGGCGACGCCTTTGGTATTACCGCGAGTATTAGTTTCGTTACTCATTTCGACGTACATGATTGAGCCGGTGTTTCCAGTTAGCGTTGCTCGAGCAAAGAGTTTGTTACCGACGACGTGAGCTGTGTAAAAGCCGGTTCCGTACACGAGGTCCCAATCGCCGGCCATGTCGGGTGGTAAGGGACTCGCAGCGTTCGAATTGCTCTTGGTGTCCGGCGGCGTCTTCGACACGAATGCCCATGGTCCCTGACACACTTCGCCGTTAGCAAGAATGACTGAAACGGTGCCAGAGAATATGCCACTCATCTTTGCGGAATAGGTCGGTAGCGGAGATTGCTGAGTTAGAGGTCCCTGGACAGGCGAGAAGCCGCCTGGCACCGACAGAGAGATGCATCCCGCAAGCAGGGCTGCAGTCGCGAATAGAGGGAAGATCGAATATTTCATGGCAGCAAATCCTATGCTGAACGCTGGTCCTGGACGTCAAAATGCTCATCAAGGGGTGATTGGGATGCCTATGACCGGCGCTCCGCCGGTTACTGGTAGGTAGATATCGCCGCCAAGGGAAATACCGATGACGGGGGCACCGCCGGTCACCGGCATGATCATGCGCGGCCCTATGTTTTGATCTGGAAACGGAGAAGCGCTCGTTGCGGGAGCGAAGTCGATGCCCGCCGCCGCGACGGTGGAAGCGCTACTCGCTTGGGCTCCCAGGGCCGTGCCGAGCGTTGCACAGCCTGCGGTGGAGACAACGAGAATCATGAGAATAAGAGCTTTCATGCGTTTCCCTCTGCGGCGATAGCCGGCACCGGTTTCTTGAACTCCATTGTTAACCCTAACGCAGACTTCATGATTCGGTATACCCAGGATCTGTAAAGATTGGTCAAGCGCACGTGAAGCTGTTTTTGGAGCAGAAGTGCCAGAATTCCAACTACGTCGGCACCTGAAGCAGCGAACGCCAGCGGCCGGTCAGTGATTCAACGATGTTACCGCTCACCCATGCTGGAGCGCGCAAGGCGGCATTGTGTGCATAGGCCCAGGCGGCTACGCTTAGCTCGGCGCGCAACGCCAATGAGTAGCAAATGATATTCCGATTCGCCCATGGTCCGAACGAGCCAGAGTCTCGTGGTGTTAGAGGCACACACGAGCAACGACGTAATAAGGACGGCGACCCCAGCGGGCAACGAGTAAAAGGGAAGCACCGCGATCAGTATGGTCGCGCCGGCAAAGGGCCATCGTAGCCGTCGTACGATGGGGTTCGCCTCGAGCTTCAAGGTCGGTGAAAGCAGATAGGTGGACCCGACGTTGCCCAAGCGAGCCAGTAGCAACAAGAAGGCGATGACGTGGGGCAGTTGTTGATAGGTAGGCTGATTCCGAATCCATGGAGGTTGAATCATCCTACGGCAATCGAACCAGCACAACGTGCTAAGAGACCTGGTCCTGTGCTCAGTCGGGGCTTGTAGGCGGCCAACCCTTGCTTCCCCCGTGAGCTTCCATGAAACTGGCCATGCTGCGGCAGGGTTTGCCACAGGGACGTGGCAACGGACGGCAGTCCGTGAGGGTGAGATCGGATGCGTTTTCGACGAGATACAAAATCTCGTCGAACCGATCGAACGACCGGACATGGATGTCCGGGCAGGGCCGCAGCGAAGCAGGAGCCGGAAGGCGTGGTGCAGCGGCGGCGGCGGCGGGAGGCGAGGAAGGCAGAGACAGCGGACCGAAGTGTATGCTGCAATCGTGGCGACTCGTGAGAAATGGCCGACTTCTCGAATCGTGATGATTGGCGCCTGGGTTCTCGATGTGTTGTGGTTACCGTTGATGTACTAAGGGGCGGGAGAAGGGCTAAGGCGTCATGAATGAGTCGGAAGTCTGTGCGCTGCTCGATGCACATGATGCCTTGGTGAAGGCATACGTCGACTCGAGTCTCACATTTTCTGAGTTCGTATCTGCCTACGGGGACTTCCCGCACAATTATGCGCTCGATGGTCACGCGGGGACAGCGGAAGAGCGCACGGTGTTGCGATGTTTCCGACAGCGGATTGTGTTCCACTTGCGAGTGTCGGGCGTATTGTCGGGGCTTCGCTCGGCTGACGATCCCGCGGACATTTCGCACGACGATGCCGACCGCTTTCTGCCGGCTGTAGGGTTGATCCGGATTCGCGAACTGGTGGCTCGATATCCGGACTTTAAGGCGGAGCCGGATTTGGGGGTTTAAGCTACAACGATGGGTTGGCATGCCAATGCCCAAGTTGAATGAAGGATTCAAAGTGGCTCTGCGCGTTGGCGTGGCGTTGACCATGGGTGGCTGGTTGATTGGCTGTGGACCGGTTGGCCCATACCTGCGCTATGAAGAGCCAGGGAAGGCCGAACCCACTGCTGTCGTCGTCAGCCAGATCGGCGGTTCAGCGGTAACGTGCCAATTGCCGGGGTCGAGTGGTGTTTGCAAGGATGCGCCAGCCGGACACCCTCAGGGTGATGACGGTCCGGATTACTCCTACTACATTGCGACCGCCGTTCCGCGCGAATCTCTGCAATCCATACTGGACGCCGCCTCACCGATTCATCGGAACGGAAGAGTTTTCTATGGGCACACAGAGTGGCACGTGCAATGGACCATGTCGTGGTCGAAAGAGACCGACGGCCCTTGCAAGATGACCAAGGTCACGACGCAGATTACCGCAAATATCATTTTGCCAAAACTAGTCAATGCGACTCCGACGCAGCAAATCCGGTTCAACGCATTGCTGTCGGCACTGCGCGTCCATGAACTGGGTCATTACGACTTTGCCAAGGAAGCGGCTACAGATATAGAAAACGAAATAATTTCAATGCCGGAGATGGTTACATGCGCAGCGCTAGAAGTGGCTGCCGATGATCTCGGAAATCGGACATTGAGTGAATACGAAATGAAAGAGAGCAAGTACGATCTTGAAACGGACTATGGAAGGTCGCAAGGTGCGTGGCTTGATTAAGTCAGATCTCTGAAATCGGAGTGGAGGAGAGGCGGGGTTTTCGCAGTATGGTGCGCCGCTTTCGGTCGTGATCCCCACATAGTGTGCGACGGTCGGCTCATTTCTTTAACCATCTGATATTTAATGCCGGTAGGAGCTTTACCAACAGGGAGCGTGCGCTGTGAAATACGGATTGCTTTTCAGTTTATTGGTTCTTGCGGGCTGCACCAGCGTTAATGTGCGACCGATTGCGGCGTCGGCGAAAGTCGACAAGATTTGCATCCAATTCAACGACGATGTCAACGTGGACGATTTCGTGCCTGTCATGCAGGAAGACTTTTTCAGCCACGGCATTACGTCGGTTGTCTTCAAAGCCGAAAGGCCTAAAACCTGCGAATTCACTTTGAATTATACGGTAGACCGTTGGTGGGATTTTGCGCCCTACATGGTTGATGCGCAGATGACTGTGAATAGGAACGATGCGTTCATTGGCAGCGCGCATTATCACTTGACCGGTCACGGGGGCTTAAGCCTCGCCAAATGGGCAGGCACCCATTCCAAAATGGACCCCGTCATCGATGAGATGTTACGCAATTATCCGAAGGTCGATATGGGAACGGGAACGGCCTCGAAGACGGCTGCGAACTAGCCAAAGCAATCGGGCACAGTAATAAATGGGGACCTATTCAAGATCAGTGTTTGTGATTCTCGTGATGGCGGCTTCTTCATTGCCGGCATCGGCGAAGTCGCCGATCTATAGATGCATCAAGGACGGCCAGACGGTGCTTACCGACAAACCGTGTGACGCATCGGCCGCCGCATCCTCTTCGGAGCCGGCGGGTAGTCAGACATCGGCGCCGGAGTCGATCGTCGGGCAGTGGCGCGGGCAGACTCAGTTTCAAGGTGCCGAAGAAGGTCGAGAGCTGCAGGAGGTGCATTCTGTCGTCCCTTTGGTGCTGACGTTCAGCGCCGACGGCAAGGTCTCGGGGGTGAGCGCTGATAACGAGTGCCAGTTGTTGGGTCTTTGGTCTCCCGCTGTTACGCCACGACTGTTTACGCTGGACGTGACCTTGAGCGATTGTCGCTACGCGGGACTCAATCGGCGGTACTCGGGTACTGTCACCCTTGGGCATACCGATGGGTCGGCGCTGTTGGGGCTGCAAGCGGACACCATGCCAGTGCCTGGGTTGCCGAGGCGGCGGTACGACGTCGGGGCGACGCTGCGGCGGTGATGTCGGTCGTTGTGATCCTGGAGACTCGGGATCCATTTCGATTCCTCAATAGGGGTAACCCCGATTCACCTAAAAAGGGCGTGTAGGGGATTGCGGGAATTGAGGGGTGGATCACGTCCCGAGCGAAACTGACTACCGAGCCGCATCGACAGCCGCAATTGAATTGTTTCGAGCACGGCCCACCTATCGACCCGTTCGTTTTTCTGGGATAACGTGTAACGCGCGGCGTTGCAGGCGGATGGTGCTGTGAAGAACCTCAATGCAAAGGCTTGGCTGGCACTTGTTGTCCTCGCCGTAGCGATGGGTTTTCTGCTGTTCGTTCCGGCAGGGACCGTTCACTATTGGCAAGCTTGGGTGTACCTCGCGATTTTCATGGGCGCATCGGCACTCATCACGGTCTATCTCATGAGGAGGGATCCGGCGCTTCTTGAGCGTCGGATGAGCGGTGGTCCGATGGCCGAGAAGCAACGAGCTCAGAAATTCATCATGCTCTGCACGTCAATCGGCTTCATAGCGCTGCTTGTGGTGCCAGCATTCGACCATCGCTTCGGGTGGTCGACTACACCGTTCGGCGGTGTGGTCTTCGGGGACGTGCTCGTCGCGATTGGGTTCTATTTCATTTTCTTGGTGTATCGGGAAAATACCTTCACGTCTGCCACAATCGAAGTTGCCGAGAATCAGAAGGTTATTTCTACCGGACCGTACGCAATTGTTCGCCATCCGATGTACGCGAGTGCGTCCCTCTACCTCCTTGGCACTCCGTTGGCGCTTGGCTCGTACTGGGCGTTCATCGCTATCGCGGCGATGATTCCTTTTCTGATATGGCGGCTGCTTGATGAGGAACGCTTCCTCGCCAAGAACTTATCCGGATTCGACGAGTACCGGAGACAGGTCCGGCATCGTTTGGTGCCATACTTGTGGTAGGTAACTCAGTCGACCCT
>Ga0066789_10000636_pt1 | contig 14469 bp, 14 predicted proteins | sample OrgsoiDNA2013049_FD_70960 | JGI IMG/M metagenome (GOLD analysis project Ga0066789, IMG submission 70960) | Permafrost soil microbial communities from the Arctic, to analyse light accelerated degradation of dissolved organic matter (DOM) -... | ecosystem: Environmental > Terrestrial > Soil >...
GAGATCATGCGCCGCCGCTTCACAGAATGGCGTGAACTTGTGGGTCTGCAGCCCGCGATCTGATCAGCGCCCCCCGTTCGATTGTTGGCCCACCCACTAGCATGACGAGTTTTGTTGCGAGCCTCGACGGTAAGTTGACAGAACCCTCGACACCACGCGGCGATAGCCACCAGCCCGCGCCGCAGGCGTTTCTTCATCGTGCTCACATGCATCGCGAATTTGCCAGCCCGGCTAGTGGCACACCGGTGCGTAAAGCCCAGGAACCTCCGCACGTATTGTTCGCCACGGAGAAGGAACGCCTTGCTCGCGTTTCTGCGACGTTGAACCGCCGCTGGTGCATCCAATTCGGACGTTTCAGCGTACATGCGAGAAGGAAAGAACAACCTTGTTTGTGCCCGGTGTGAGAGGTGGCAGTACCTTTCTGGGCGCGCGGCTGCGGTTAGCAAAGCCACTTCACCAAGGATTTGACAATGACGGCTTTCTCTGTGGAGGCGCACTGGTGAAGGGCATTGCCGCCATGGGCTCGGCCGCGTTTGGCATGGCCATCATCGTCCTGACCGTCTACGTGGCCGGCGCGTCGGCTGCACCGTATGTCCCAACCGACGACGCGGTCGTGCTGGAACGACTTCCGGAGCGAGGCGACCCGGGACTGCGCGAGTTGAAGCGCATGCGCGCGGCGCTCACGGCCACTCCACGCGATCTCGACGCCGCCACGTTGGTCGCCCGCCGCGCAATCGACGCGTCGCGCGCTACGGGTGATCCGCGCTTTCTGGGGCAGGCGCAGGCCGCGTTGTCGCAGTGGTGGACGTTGCCCGAGGCGCCGCCCAGTGTGGTGCTGCTGCGGGCTACGATAAGGCAAAGCCAGCACGATTTCGACGGGGCGCTCGCCGACCTTGACCGGCTGCTGAGAGCAAACCCGCGCGCTGCGCAGGCGCGGCTTACCCGTGCCACGGTGCTGACGGTTGTGGGGCGCTTCGTAGAGGCGCAATCCGACTGCAGGCAACTCGCTGCGGTCACCACGCCGCTCGTCGCAGCGGGCTGCATGGCGCCGCCGACCAGCCTCTCGGGCGAGGCGGAGCTTGCGTACACCTCACTACTTCAAGCTCTTGACCGGCCCGGCACCGACGTCGGGGCGATTGAATGGGCGTTGACGCTGGCGGCGGAGATCGCCCAGCGGCGCGGCGACACCGTAGCCGCGGAACAACATTTTGCCGCTGCGCTCGCGCTCGATCCGAGCGACGCATACCTGAAAGGCGCTTACGCCGACTTTCTTCTGGATTCCGATCGACCGCGCGAAGTGCTGCCGCTGGTCGCGAGCGACATCAAGAACGACGCGTTGTTGCTTCGGCTGTTGCTCGCCGAGCAGCGGGTGCCCGATCAGCGCGACGCGTTCGCCGCGCACCGCGCCGAAATGGCGGCCCGGTTCGACGCGGCACGCCGGCGCGGCGACAGTCTGCATCGGCGCGAGGAAGCACGGTTCCGACTGGCAGTGGAGGGCGACAGCCGCGGCGCATTGACGCTCGCCCGCGACAACTGGAATGTCCAGCGCGAGCCAGCCGACCTTCGTATTCTGGTCGATGCCGCGCGGGCGGCGAACGATGCTCCGACGCTGCGGCTTGCGACCGACTGGATCGCCAAGACCCGTCTCGAAGACAAGGCAGTGGTCGCCGCGCTGGCGGGGACGCGATGATCCGCGCCCTAATAATGATTTTCGCGTTGTTGATGGCCGGAGGCGCGGCTGCGCACAAGGCCAGCGACGCTTACTTGACCGTTGACCGTAACGGCGCATCGCTGCAGGGCCAGTGGGACATCGCGCTGCGCGATCTTGACAACGCCATCGGGCTGGACGCGAACGGCGATGGCGAAATCACCTGGCGTGAACTCAAGGCGCACCACGCGGAAATCGACGCCTACGCGCTGGGACGGCTACGCATCGCGTCGGCGGGAGAGACGTGCCCGCTGAAGGTGAGCGATCACCTCGTCGATTCGCACACGGACGGCGCCTATGCAGTGCTGAAATTCGTCGGCACGTGTCCGCAATCGGGGCCGACGCTGACCATCGACTATCGACTGTTTCGCGACGTCGACCCGCAGCACCGTGGGCTGCTGAATTTCGTCGAGTCGGGCGAAAGTCGTAGCGTCGTGTTCAGCGAGGAAACGCCGGTACGTGTGGTAGGCGGAGACAGCGGCGGCCCCCTCGTGCAGCTCGCGACCTACGTACATGAAGGCATCTGGCATATCTGGCTCGGCTTCGACCACGTCCTGTTTCTGCTCTCGCTGTTGCTGCCTGCGGTGCTGATCCGGCGCGATCGCACGTGGCAGCCGGGCGGCTCGTTCCGCGCAGCGTTTATCGAGGTCGCGAAGGTCGTTACCGCGTTCACGCTTGCGCACTCAATCACGCTGTCGCTCGCGGCGCTCGGGTTCGTGTCATTGCCGTCGCGCTGGGTTGAGTCAGCCATTGCCTTGTCGGTCGTGCTCGCCGCGCTCAACAATCTATTCCCGGTGGTGGCGAAAGGTCGCTGGATAGCAGCGTTCGCGTTCGGCCTTCTGCACGGCTTCGGTTTCGCCGGTGCACTCAAGGACCTCGGTTTGCCGACAGGCTCGCTCGCGCTGTCGCTGGCCGGCTTTAACATCGGTGTCGAACTCGGGCAGCTGGCCATCGTCGCGCTATTCCTCCCGCTCGCCTATGTCCTGCGGGCGACGTGGGGATACCGGCGGCTCCTGCTCGCCGGTGGTTCGACGGCAATCGCCGCGGTCGCCGCGGTTTGGTTTGCGGAGCGTGCGTTCGATCTTCCGCTGTTCGCCGCATTGGCCTCGGTTCGATGATCGCTTTGGTAATGCTTTTCAAAAATCTGAGTTCGCATTTCAGTGCGAATTCTTTCTTGTCGGGTTCGCGCGATCTCGCGCGGACAATCTATGGTTGGACTCGACGCCGATGTCCCGAGCGTCGGGCCAGCGCAGTACCTGATCGCCGCGGGCGCGGGATCGGTTAATTTTCTTTTGGATGGAGAACGTATGCAACGTATCACACGCATTATCGTCGGCGCTTGTTTCTTCTGCGCCACGCTGTTTGCGGCGAACTCGTTCGCGGCAAGCCATCGCGAGGCTCCGCTGATCGCTAACGATCCGGCGGCCGACAACACCGACTTCTACATGTTTCGCAGTTGGACCGATCCCAGCAAAGTCGTGTTCATACTCAACGTCATTCCAGGGCAGGAGCCGGGCGCGGGACCGAACTACTTCAACTTCGCCGACGACGTGCTCTACCAAATCAACGTCGATACCAACGCCAACGGCAATGAGGACCTGGTCTATGAAATTCGCTTCAAGACGGAGCTGCGCGGCGGATTGACGAGCCTCCAACTGCCACTTTCGTACGTGGCGCTGCCCCCGATCACGGCGCTCAACGGCTCCGGGTCGGACGGCCTCATACTGCGTCAGAGCTACACAGTGACGCAGGTACGCGGCCACGTACGCACGAACCTGGGCACGCAAACGATGTTCGCGGTCCCGTCAAACGTCGGGCCGTTGACGATGCCGAACTACGAGGCGCTCGCCGCGCAGGGTATCTATCCGCTGGCGAATGGCGGCAAGGTCTTTGCCGGGCAGCGCGACGACACGTTCTATATTGACCTCGGCGCGACGTTCGACACGCTGAATCTGCGGCGCACACCGCCGCTCCTCACCCCTGAGGAGGACGCCAACGACTTCGTGAATCCGTTCGGCAATGACACGCTGTCCGGTTTGAATGTAAGCACGATTGCGATTGAAGTGCCGATCAGCTCGGTGACCTCGACACCCAATGGCTTCATCGGCGCTTATGTGTCGACGGCGCGGCAAAAGGTCCGCATCAAGGAGGACGATCAGGGCGACGTGGCAGCCGGACCATGGGTGCAGGTTTCGCGGATGGCCAATCCGCTGGTCAACGAGCTCATTATCGGAACCGACACCAAAGACAGGTGGAACGCGACCGATCCGAGCAATGAAGCGCAGTTCCTGAATTTCTATCTCAACTCCAGACTGGCGACGGCAATAAACCTGCGCTTTGGATTGACCATTCCGACGACGAACCGGACCGATCTGGTCAATGTGCTGCTCAAGTATGCGTCTCAGTCGCAGACTGGTACGTGCGGGCGGAACGACTGCTCGGAATTGCTGCGGCTCAACCTCGCCATTCCGCCGAGGCAACCGGCAGATCAGAAGCGGCTATCGCTGCTCGCAGGCGATCCGGCGGGGTGGCCGAACGGGCGACGTCCGAACGACGACGTGACGGACATCGCACTTCGCGTCGTTGCCGGCAAGTTGCTCGGCGCGCCGACGGGCAACCTGTTGCTGGGTGACGGCGTGAACTTTAATATCGGCGCTGAAGGCAGTAACCTGACTCCGAACGGTATCTACACCGTATTCCCCTACCTGCCGACACCGCACGACGGCCGGAATCGCCGCCACATCGATTGCGGCGAACCGGGCGCCAATCCCTGCAATTAGCGCTCCGCACTCCGTACCCAAGACGCAGCTTTGTGTGCGTGAACTTTCGCGAAGCGCCAGCGCGGGGCCATCGGGCTTTTCATTGCTAATTGGGTGCGGCATCGCTACGGGTGCTAGTCGTAGTTATTTGCGGCGATGTTATTTGCGCGTCAGTTACAGATTGCACCGCGCGGCGAAAATCCAGCGGCGCTTGAATTTTCGAGAACGCTTCCCTAGTCCCGCCACTACCGGTTACCACTATGTCTCCGTAACCGAGGAGTCGTCCGCCGAAACTCTGGTTAACGGCAATCGCTTCGATCTTACCGAGCAGAAGCTCGATGGAACGCGTACTGAACACGCCAGATTTCATCACTACGCGTTTGTTAGTAACAGCGAAGTCGGAACTCTGTCGCTTGACAAATGCGGCAAGCAAAACGAGCAGGCCGAAACCAAGTGGAACCCATGCGTAGTTACGCCATGGTCCATTGGCAAGAAACCCGGCGACTGGCAGTAACACGACAACCGTAAAGATTACGGGCACTGCGAAGAGCAGCCAGTGGAGCCGGGTGCGATAAACGACCTCCTCCCCTTGAAGTAGGTTGCCGTCGATGTAGCTCATGGTCCGCCTGCGGCTATTGGCCTCAGTGCCTTTCACTATACCGGAGGGCTGCGTACCCGTGGAGCCGCTCTCGGTTGGTCAAATTTCTCCGATCGTTCCCCGCTTATTGGCGAAAGTGGGGCGGTTCAAACAGCCGGAGGTGAGATTGCACACGCAATTTGCGCGCGATTTTAAATGGTGGTACAACGCGAGTGAAGCGTCGATCCATGACCAAGGGGAACATTCGTGATCAAGTGGGCCATCATTTTCTTCATCGTTTCCGTTGTTGCGGGTTTCTTTGGGTTCACAGAAGTTGCGGCAGGCGCCAAGGGGATAGCCAAAATACTCTTTTATATTGCGCTCGCGATTTTCCTGATCGTACTTATCTTCGGTGTGTTTTTGGGAACGCTGGTGTTTTAGATCAAATCTACGAAGCGCACGCCGAGATATCATGTCCAATGCTTAGCGATCATTTGCCGGCGTCGAGAACGGCCCAAATTGACCTTCCACGGGCATGCAATTGGCGTTTCTAAGCGAACCGCGGCTGTAATCGCCGACCGCGACGAATTTGTCGCCGATATCCGGCCGTCCGATTTTGTTGCGGGTGCGATGACAACGAATGGCGGAAACGACTACGCGTTGCGCCGTGCGTAACTAATACCATCGCGCCGACAATCGTTCATCGCACTCAGCACTCAGCTCTTCGCACAAAGAACGCCGCCCTCAGCTCTCCGCACTCAGTGCATCGAACTTAGTACCCAGAACTTGGAATCGTACCGTCCGCATTTCAACAGTACGCATGGCCCGCGACGCGGAACAATTGTTGCACAAGCTCCGGAAGTAGCTGACCACGATACAAGTCCTGGTATAGGGGCGAGACGGGCGCGTCATCAGGTTTCAGGTGCGGCAAGGCACAAAGCGGCGATCCATCGTAGCGTCGAAATGGATCCGGCTGATTCGCCCAGTCCATGTAACCAGGCGCGCGCGCGTAGCGAAAGAAATGATGTTTCGTCTCCTGGTGGTAGCGCATGACCACGTCCAAGGCGTCCCGCGCTTCCGCAGCACGAACCGTGTCTTCCTTCGGCGGATTGCTCACCGTCGATCCGGATCACGACTCTGCGCAAGCCCAGGTCATCGGCAATTCGGCTTGAATCTCAATGGCCAAGTTGGCGTGGGCCGCGCGTAGTGCGGCTTCGGCCGCTTCCGGTGTAACAGCGCGGGAGAAGATGAAACCGAGGTAACCTGAACCTTCCGGCGGCGGAGCCACCATTTGCCCGGGTTGGGCGGTGATCCGGATATCGCTGATGCCCGGCACCGCGCGCGCTGCCATCAGGCCGGCCGCATGGTGAAATATGCCGCGTGCGGGTACCGGAACCATCATGACCCCGGACGCGTCACTGCTGGCACATGACGGAGCGGGCATGTCGAGTGCATGACGCAGGATCAATTCTTCGAGCGACATGCCGAGCCGGTGATTGAGTGCGCGTCCGCACAGGCCGCCGATGGACCGGGCCGCCACTTCCAGCAGCCAGATGCCTTGGTCATTGACGCGCATCTCCGCGTGCACCGGTCCGCTGGTCAGACCGGCCAACGTGCACGCGCGTTGCACGTCGGCGGTGATTGCCGTTTGCGTGTCTGGAGCCAAACGCGAGGGTGTCACGTAAATGGTTTCCTCGAAATACGGGCCGTCGAGCGGATCCGTTTTGTCGAACAGCGCCAGCACACGTAACGCGCCATTTTCCAGCAAACCTTCGAGCGCAAACTCGGCACCAGGGATGAAGGCTTCGACGATGACGCCAAGTTCTGCGGCGTCGCGATCAGCGAAGGCCTGGATGCGGTGCACGCGGGCAACCGCCTGGACAAACGACGCCGCGTCATCGGCGCGGACGACGCCCCGGCTGGCGGATAACCGCCGGGCTTTCACTACGACGGGATATCGCAATGACGAGGCGAGAGCCAACGCATCGGCTTCGCTGGCAGCGGCCCGGAACTCCGGACAACTGAGACCGTTCGTCTGCTGCAATTGCCGGAAGGCAAGCTTGTCGCGAGTCGCGCGCACCGCCTGCAACGGATTGCCCGCAAGCCCGAGTTTCGTACGCAGTAGAGCGGCGAGTTCCAAACCGTGATCGTCCACCGCCAGCACCGCGTCCACGCTTCGCCCCAGGGAAACAAGCGCTTGCTCGGCCGCGATTTCCGGCTGGTCGAACGGCAATGAAAGGATGGAACTCATGCCCATGAGCGGCGCGAGCCGGTGGCAATGGTCGGCGGCGGTTATCACGTCCACATCCAGCTGTTGCGCTGCCGACAGAAAATCCTCGTTGCGATAGCCGGCGGCAGGCAGCAGCAGCAAGACGCGTCGCATGTCAGAACGATTGCAATTGCTGATTGGTGGGCTCGGCGCAGCAATACCACGGCTCGGACAGGCGCGGGACGGGTTGGCCGGGATCGGCGCCGTCGAGATTCGGCGGCTCGCGGCCGGTTGCGGCATGCGCGAGACGCCAAATCTCGCCGAACGCCTCCGCCCGCGATCCGCCTTCCGTTCGCATGGCGGCAGCCTGCACCTCCCGCTGCAGCGCGTCCACGCGAGCGTCGGCATGGCGCCACGGATAACCCAGAAGGTCAGGGTCGAATGATTCGAGCATCTTCGCGAATCCCGGCAAGTGCAGCAGATACGATCCCTGCGGCACCAACAGTCGGATGGCAAGCTGCACGGGTGGCACCGCCTCCTGCAGATTCAAGCGCGCCAGCTCGCGCAGCAGATCGAGGTAGCCATCCAGCGTCGTCCACGGCGTGAACGGAACAAAGGTGGGCGCGAGCGAAATGCCGTTGGCGCGGCACAACATCAGTGCGCGCTCGAAATCAGCGCGAGTATGGTGCTTGTCAAGATAGCCCAGGATCCGATCGTCCACCGATTCGACGGCCGAGGTGACGAACAGACAGCCACACTCGCGCAGCATCGGCAACAGCGCGGCGTGGTCGAGCAGGTGCTGAATCTTGATCGTGGCGTCGAACGTTAGCTGCGGAAAGCACGCGTGCATGGCCTTCATGACCTTGAGCGCGTGAGTCGGCCCGCTGAAAAAATCCGGGTCACCGAACGAGATATGTGCAGCGCCCATCGCGACTTGCTGCGCGATGTCCGCCAGCACCACGTCCTTGTCCACCGCGCGGAACTTCCCTTGGTAAACCGGGACCACCGGGCAGTGGCGGCACAGATGCTTGCAGCCGCGTGTCGTTTCGGTAAAGCCCGTGATCTTGCGGCCGCCACCCGGCAGTATCAGATGAGCGTACCGTCCCAGCTCGGGCAGGCCCGTTCGATCGGGCGTAAGGAAGGTCACGCGCGACAAATTGACAAGCGGCCCACGCTGGGCGCTGTGGTCGCCGTCGCGCAGCCGGCGGGCCAGCGCAACGAGGTCAGGTTCGAATTCGCCGCCCAGAAGCGTTTGTACGCTCAAACCGCGCAGCAGTTGCTCGTTCATCGCCGCGTACAGGCCGTACATGCAGACCTGGGCCGAGGGCGCCAGCGCTCGAATCCTGGGCAGCGCCGCGACGGCAATGCGGGTGGCGGTGTGCATGCCCAGATGGACGGCGACTAGGCCGGCACCGTGCAGGGCGTCGGGATCGAGCTTTTGCAGCGCGAGGTCGACGCAGACGACTTCGAATCCGGCGAATTTCAGGAGTGCGGCGGGGGCGGCCAGGTTAAACGATTGGCGGCCCAGTTCGTAAGGGCTGATCAGAACCGCCTTGAACGCCGGTTCCGGCGGAGCATACGCATCGCGAACGATGCCATGCGGAGCATTCACTGCCGCATCGTCACTTGGATTTCGGGCGCTCCGGCGCGCCGGCCAGAGGTTCGCGCGAAGCGCCTGCCGCCTCCATCCGGCTCACATAACGATCCCAAAGCGCGACATAATTCGCGCCTAGTTCATAGAGGTACTCCCAGGAATAAATCCCGGTGTCGTGCCCATCGGAGAACGTCAGCGTTACCGCATACGAACCCACCGGTTCGACGCTCTTGATCCCGATGTTCTTCTTGCCGAGCTGCAGGACCTCCTGCCCGGGCCCGTGTCCGCGTACCTCGGCCGACGGTGAATACACCCGCAAGAATTCGTAGGGCAGTTCAAACCGTGCGCCGTCATGTGTATCGGCGCAGCGTCCTGCTTGCGAGTGGTCGCTTCGCCATGCTCGACGATGGCATGGGATTCAGTCTTGTACCCTGGAAGCCGGTGATAGAGCAGCGTCTCGGCCATAGCATCACAGCGGTGATACGCGGCAGCGGCGTGTCGTGGGAATTCCGCCGACCACGCGGGCCAACCATTAGCTGAGTTGTACGCTTCCGTGCTGCCAATAAACTGTCCTAGCCGGGATTCGACCTTACAGACAACGTCGGATGGCTTCGAATTGCGCTCCGCTCAATGACCGAGAACGACCCATTGCGGTCAGTGTAGGCGCGTGCCTACAACGATTTTCGCAGCACTCTGCTATCCGTTTATCGTATAGTCTGCATGCTTTCGACAGCCGATCCTGCTGGACGGGTGACTGATGAGAGGAGAGCGCACGTGGAACATCTCATGTATCCGAACGAAACCGCTGAATATCGCGCGGCGCGGAATCTGCTGTTGGACGCCGAGATGGATTTGCGGCGCCAACTCGAACAAGTCGCCAAGCTGCGCCGCGCGCTGCCCCATGGTGGCGTGGTGGCCGAGGATTATGTGTTCGAACGGATCGGCGCGAACGAGACGCCGGAGAAGGTCAGGCTGACCGAGCTGTTCGTCGGCCATCCGAGCATCCTGCTCTACAGCTTCATGTACGGCCCGGAGCGCGAGAAGCCCTGTCCGGGCTGCACCCATACGCTTGACTGCCTAGACGGCGCCGTACGACACGTCCCTCAGCGGATGCCGGTGTACATCGTGGCCAAATCCCCGATCGCCCGGCTTTCCGCCTGGGCGCACAAGCGCGGTTGGCATCACCTTTCCATGCTCTCGTCTGCCGGCAACACCTATGATGCCGATTATTTTGGCGACACGTCCAAGCTCTCCGAGGAGATGCGGAGAGAACGCGGTTACGAACCCGGCAAAAATTGGGACGAACCGATGTACAACGTGTTCCACACGGATGGCGATCAAATCCGCCACTTCTGGGGCAGTGAGATCCTATACGCACCCGAGGAGCCGGGCCAGCACCACCGCGCCGGCGATTTGGTCGATCCCGTCTGGGGCTTGCTCGACATGAGCCGGGAAGGTCGCGGCGATTTCTTCCCCAAACTCAGCTACCAGTAGAGAATCTTCCGGCACGTCGCGCAGCTAGTTTGCGCCGTTGTTGCTCGACGCTATGGATGGCCTCGACTGCGCGTCCGCCTCCAGGAGCATCAATCCGGCCCGCCGAGGTCCGCTCCTGGCCGAACTCGGCCCATTCTTCGATGATCCCGCTTTGATGCGAATGGCAAGACCCCTACTTTCAAGTCATTGACTGCACACGCGAGCAATCGGCCCGCTCCTGTGCGTAGGTGAACGCCGGGCGGTAAGATTGCGCCTTCCCGTGGCATCGAGCCACGTTGTCGTCACAAATTTCGGGGGGGCGCTCATGTCTTCATCACAGAAGCCAGTCGCGACGGTCGCGGAACTCGTCGCGGCGTGCAAAGACATTGGTGCCGGGCATATTGTCGTGCGCGGCGACATCTCCGATGTACCGTCCATACGCCTGGCACCCGGTCACACGCTGGCCGGAGAAGGCGGTAGCGCCTCCATCTCGTTTGCGCCTGGAGTCGATGGCTTGCAATTGACTTCGGACAACATGGTACGCAACCTTTCTCTGAACGCATCTGTCGATAAACGAGCGCTGTTCAACGATGCCGGGGTCGAAAGCCTCGGGCGCATTCGACTTCAAGGGGTCACCGCGAAGGGTCAGGTTCAAATCCTCGCGCGCGACAAAGTGCGCAGCGGCCATGTCGATGTCGATGGTCTCGATGTGATCGCCGCTGATGCGCGGGCCCAGAACGACCGGCCCAGCGGCTTCGGGGTAAAGGTAATCCAGGGAGCATTCACGCTATGGAACATGCAAGCGGACGAAAACACTGTCATCAGCGCCGACCTCAAAGGTCTGTCAGCAGGGCGGCCGTCTGCTCCAGTCCTTGGGAGTGGCATCTTCGTAAGCGGCGCCGGGTTCAAAGGCGGTCGTCTCGTAGTGCGGTTGCTTGAAACTGGAGCGGTTTACAGTGATGGGAAGATTGCACCCGGCACGCCCGATGTCATTACCGGTGGCGTCTTCACAGTCTACGGTGCCGTAGTCGATCTCGTCCGCAATCTTGGGCCTGTCGTGACGTACGGTGTGAACGACATGGTATTGGACAACTGGGGTGCCGTAGACCAATGGATCGCCGAAGAAAAGCTCACGTCCTATGGGCCTAGCGGCATCGGGTTCGTGAATTTCGGCTTCCTGAATGAGCTGACCGCGAACGCGCCCATCGAGACGTTCGGTAAAGGGGCGCGCGGTTTCAATGTTTACGATGGCACGCTGAACCAAGCGACATTCGACCGGATTACAACCCACGCAGATGGTGCTGTTGGCGTCCAAATAAGCAAGCCGGTTGGCCGCATTGTTGTCCGTCGTGGCATTGAGACATTTGGCGGAACCGGCGAATCGTTGGTGAAGGGCGCCGTGATGACGCTCTCCGCCATTGGATTGAGCGTCAAGCCGGGGGGCTCGGCAACTTCAGTCGAAATCGAAGGCGGCGTCACAACCAACGGCAAGGGCATCGCGCCGGTCGAGCTACATGGCACCATCGACGTGCTGCGTATCAATGGTGGTGCGAAGGCCGCCGGCGGAGGATTCGACAAGATCTAAAGTCACAATGCACTCATCAACTCGCTCATCGCACCTGGCAATGGCCCTTTAACAACCAGCGTCGAGACGAGTCAGCAAAGACTTTCGTTCGCCCGGGGCGAGTGTCCGCTTTATGGAAAATTGGGCCGCGAGGCTGACCGGCCGGTTATGGCCGGTCAGCGACCTTCAAGTCTGAACGCGAGCGGTATGATCGTCGAAGGTCGCAGTACGACCCTGAGCCGCCTGTCGCGTCACTCCGAAGCAGACATCCCAGGAACAAGGATTTGGGGTGCCAGGCAGGCGTCGGACCGATACCACTCCGCATTGACTATTTCGATGCAACGGCTTACTGGATAACTTCGTCCGAAGCAGCCATCGGGCCGCCCGTGCAACGAGGGGTTAGGCCACGGATCATGGCTGCACTTGGATCTTGCCCAGCACAGTGAGTTCTCCGTTTTCATTGACTCGAGCGACGAGCAGCTCTCCCTCACTAATCAACTCCAGGGTGAGCAGGTCAATGTTTGGTCGGTGACTCACAAAGACCACTGGCGACGAACCGCGGTGGCTGGCGATCAGCGACTGGGCCTTGCGCTCGAAGGTGCTTGTCCGTTCCCGATCGGCAGTTGCAATCTCGCGCAAGGCAGCATCAGTTACAAGTGCTTCGCCAAATGCAATTCGCGCAGTGTCGCGGCAGCGGCACATCGGAGAGCTTATGACGAAGGGCTTAATGCCGTGCTTAGCAAACGCTTCGCCGATCTTCCGAGCGTGCGCCTTGCCCACGACGGTCAACATCGATTCACCCTTGCAACTTCCGCTTTCGTCCCAAGTAGCCGGATTGCCGCCTGCGGGCTGGGTGTGGCGCATCAATACAACAAGATCCGCTTCGGTCTTGAGCTTCTCCCATAGCAAGTCATTCGCCGAGACGTGCTGGGCAAGCAAGTTGAGTAGGAGTAGCACCGCAATACGCATAGTCGACCGACGGCCTAACTTCGAGTAGCGGTCATTCGCGGTCTTACTCGATCACCCTGTCGGCGCGCAGCAGGATCGAGTGCGGAATCTCGATGGCAAGCGCTTTCGCGGTCTTCATGTTGACTATCAGCTCGAACTCGGTCGGCTGCTCCACCGGAATCTGGGCAGGCTTCGCACCCTTAAGAATTTTGTCCACGATGATAGCAGTACGCCGGAAGATGTCGTGCTGATTGGGGCCGTAGGACATCAACCCGCCCGCCTCGACGAATTCCATCGACGGAAAGCTCGTCGGCAAGCGATTTGTGGCGGCAAATTCCGCGATGTCTTTCCGGAACGTTAGGGTCCGATAATCCCACAGGACGAACAAGGCGTCCGGCCGCGTTTCGGTCATCGCTGCGAATGCGCGATTCAAGCCACTGGGGTTTGTCACGTCGAATGTCGTTACCGCCATTCCCAGGCGGCGCGCTGCGCCGGCGATGGATGTCAGCTCGTACTTGTGCGAGGGATGCACCGTGGTCCACAGCACCGCCACGTGGGAGATTTTCGGCAAGACTTCCTTAAGCATTTCGAGTCGTTTGGCGTCGAGCTCCGTCTGCATGGTGGAGAGTCCCGTCACGTTGCCGCCGGGTCTGGCCAGACTGGTTATGAGTCCGCTCGCTACGGGTTCGGACGAGAACATCATCACGACCGGGATCGATTTCGTCGCGTTCTTTGCAGCGACAGAAGCGACCGTTCCGGCAGCCACGATGAGGTCGACCTTGCGGGCAACGAGCTCGGCCGCGGCATCGGGAAGCATTTCGACGTTCATTTCCCCCGATTGGTACTCAATTGTGATGGTCTTCCCGTCGATGTAACCGAGCTCGCGTAACCCGTACAAGAACGCTGCACGGTCCGGCGACGGCACGTCGGTTATCGGCGCAAAGGAGAGATAGCCGATGCGCGGTACTCTTGCTTGCAATTGCGCCCATGCGGCCCCCGTCCAGCTAAGCGCGGGCCAAGCCAATGATGCGAGCAGAAACGCCCGCCGCGTTGAGCGGCGAACAGCGCCCGCTCCAATGCGGCGACATGAATTGGCACGAATGTGTCCGGCACGACGCTTCACTCAATCACCTTGTCGGCGCGCACGACTTTACCGTCGGCAAAGCGCCTTTCGATCACCAGGATATTGCCTTCAACATAGCCAAGCTCGCTTGGTCCTTGCAAGTGTGCGCCGAAATAAGGGGGGTTCCAAGGCAGGCGCATGATCGGGCAGCGACAGAAACCCGACCCGGCAGACTTTGCCTTACTGCTTGGCGAAAGAATAGAACGGCGCTGCGAGCGCACCTGCGCCGAACGCGATGACCAGTTTGCCGCGACTATTCATTAACCTCCCTCGGCACGCGCGATTGTGCACGCGTACGTCAGCGCAGCAGGCGGGAGGCGGTTGCAGGGTAACGATTAATCGTCAATTTGAAACGTAACAGCGACCGGCCGCTCCTGGCCGATCTCCGCCTGATTGTCGACGGTCCCGTTTCGCGGCTCGCCGCTCCCGAACCGTTCATTCGAACCGCGTGTGATCGATATTGGTTGTGTGTGTGGCGAGATAAACCTCGCGCAGGAAGCAAGTGAGGCCGCAG
>Ga0066789_10000638_pt1 | contig 14458 bp, 12 predicted proteins | sample OrgsoiDNA2013049_FD_70960 | JGI IMG/M metagenome (GOLD analysis project Ga0066789, IMG submission 70960) | Permafrost soil microbial communities from the Arctic, to analyse light accelerated degradation of dissolved organic matter (DOM) -... | ecosystem: Environmental > Terrestrial > Soil >...
TTCTCCGGCGGGACGTCGGCCAGCTGCTCGAGGTCGATGACCAGCCGTGGCGGCGGTTCACTCGCGCCGCTCGGCGTCGCGTCGGGCAGGAGCTCGGCCACCGGCACGCCGTAGAAGTCAGCCAGTTCGGCGAGTCGCTGCACCGTGACGGCTCGGTCGCCGCGCTCATACGAGCCGACAACAACGGCCTTCCAGCGCCCGCGCGACTTCTCCTCGACGCCGTGCAGGGACAAGCCCTGCTGGGTTCGAATCGCGCGCAACCTGGCGCCAAGCGCCTTGGCATAGTCGTTCACAAGGGATCCCCACTGAAACATCGGTACGAAGCGAAGCGAAACATCGGCACTGACGGCGAGAGTGCCGAGGAGGTCAAGAAGGCCAACAGGCCCAACCTGGCCGACAGGCCCATCAGGCCTGGGGCTCTCCCCGTCATTCTCCGTGCGCCGGTCTCACCATTGGCTACCTCGGAGGATGCCCATTGCAGGACATGGTGACCGAAAACATCCCGAAGTCAAAGCCGCGCTCGTTACACACTGTGACGGTACGGGGCGCGATTACTCTGCGTCAAGCAGAACTCCGGTACTCGTCCGGCAGGCCGGCCCGCCTGCTAACGTGTGCGCTGCTCGACATCCTTTAAGGCCCGTCCAGTGAGGCGGGGAAGGAGGTCCCGAAGATGACGGCTGCCCAGCAGCACCCGCCGGGTTCATCAGGTCCCGTGGGCGGGTCACCCGGGCCGGTGCTCGAACCGCGCGAGGTACTTGACGCCTCCGATGTGAGCCGCGCACTTACCCGCATCGCGCACGAAATCCTCGAACGCACCAAGGGCGGCACCGACGTGCTGCTGCTTGGCATCCCGACGCGCGGCGTAGGCCTTGCCCGCCGGCTGGCCGCCCGCATGACCGCGGTCGAGGGCCGCGAGGTGCTGGTCGGCTCGCTCGACATCACGATGTACCGCGACGATCTTCGGTTGCGCCCGGCCCGTGCGCTTGCCCGCACCGAAGTTCCGGGCGACGGCGTCGACGGCAAGCTGGTGGTACTGGTCGACGATGTGCTGTTTTCCGGCCGCACCGTGCGGGCGGCCCTCGACGCGCTCGGCGAACTCGGCCGGCCGCGCGCGGTGCAACTCGCCGTGCTGATCGACCGCGGTCACCGTCAGTTACCGATCAAGGCCGACTACGTCGGGAAGAACCTGCCGACCGCGGTCCGCGAGCAGGTCACCGTGCTGATCGAGGAGCTCGACGGTCGTGACGCCGTCGTGCTCGGGCCTGCGCCGACATCCGCGTCCACCGCCGCGCCTGCGCCCGTGCCTACACCGTCGGCCGCGCCATGAGCCGACACCTCCTCTCGGCTGGCGACCTCAGTCGCGACGACGCCCTCTTGATCCTCGACACCGCGACCGAGCTGGCCCGCCTCGCTGATCGCCCGATCAAGAAGTTGCCCACCCTGCGCGGGCGCACGGTCGTGAACCTGTTCTTCGAAGACTCCACCCGCACCCGCAGCTCGTTCGAGGCGGCCGCCAAACGGCTGTCGGCCGACGTCATCAACTTCACCGCCAAGGGTTCGAGCGTCTCCAAAGGCGAAAGCCTGAAGGACACCGCGCTGACCCTTGAGGCCATGGGTGCCGACGGAGTCGTTGTCAGGCACGAAGCGAGCGGCGCTCCACACCGGTTGGCGACCTGGATCAAAGGCAGCGTGGTCAATGCCGGCGACGGCATGCACGAGCACCCGACGCAGGCGTTGCTCGACGCATTCACCATGCGCAGGCACCTCGGCAATCTTGACGGGCGCCGGGTCACCATCGTCGGTGACGTCCTGCACAGCCGGGTGGCCCGCTCCAACGTCTTGCTGCTGCACACCCTCGGCGCAGAGGTCACCGTCGTCGCGCCGCCGACGCTGCTGCCCGTCGGGGTCGACGGGTGGTCGTGCGCGCACACCTACGACCTTGACGCGGTACTGCCGAAGAGCGATGTCGTCATGATGCTGCGGGTGCAGCGCGAACGCATGAACGCCTCGTACTTCCCCAACGCGCGCGAATACAGTCGGCGCTATGGCCTCGACGCCGCGCGTATGGCGGTGTTGCCCGACCATGCGATCGTCATGCACCCCGGGCCGATGAACCGTGGCATGGAGATCGCCGCCGAGGTCGCCGATTCATCGCGATCGGTCATCGTCGAACAGGTGGCAAATGGTGTGAGTGTGCGCATGGCGGTGCTCTACCTGTTGCTCGGCGGCAACGAGTCGGCCATCGGCACCGGCACTGACCCGCTGCAAACGGTCGAAGCATCGGCGGACATGTCATGACCAGTTGGCTGCTCAAAAGCGCCCGCATTCTCGGTGCCGAACCACTCGACGTCCGGCTCGAAGGTGGCGTGGTCGTCGACATTGGCGCGGGGTTGTCGCACAACTCTGCCACCGTCATTGACGCCGACGGATTGATCGCGCTACCCGGCCTGGTCGACCTGCACACACATCTTCGCGAGCCCGGCCGCGAAGACGCCGAGACGGTCGAGACCGGCACGCGAGCAGCGGCGCTCGGGGGCTTTACCGCCGTGCATGCGATGGCGAACACCGACCCGGTGGCCGACTCCGCAGGGGTGGTCGAGCAGGTGTGGTTGGCCGGTCGCGACGCCGGGCACTGCGACGTGCATCCGGTCGGCGCAGTGAGCGTCGGCCTACGGGGCGAACAGCTTGCCGAGCTCGGCGCGATGGCCGATTCACACGCACGGGTAAGGGTTTTCTCCGATGACGGCCGATGCGTATCAGACGCATTGCTCATGCGTCGCGCACTCGAATACGTCAAGGCGTTCGACGGCGTGATTGCGCAGCACGCGCAAGAACCACGGCTGACCGAAGACGCGCAGATGAACGAAGGCCAGCTGTCAGGGGTGCTCGGTCTGCGTGGCTGGCCCGCAGTCGCCGAAGAGGCGATCATCGCGCGCGACATCTTGCTCACCGAACACGTGGGCTCGCGGCTGCATGTGTGCCACGTCTCGACAGCGGGTTCGGTCGAACTGATCAGGTGGGCGAAGGCACGCGGTGTCAACGTCACGGCCGAGGTGACGCCACACCACCTCCTCCTTACCGACGAGCTGGCTGCGACGTACGACCCGATCTACAAGGTCAATCCACCGCTTCGCAGCCGCGACGACGTCGACGCGATGCGGGCGGGGCTGGCCGACGGCACTATCGACGCGGTGGCGACCGACCATGCACCGCACGCGCTCGAAGACAAAGAGACCGAATGGCAGGCCGCTTCGCCCGGAATGCTCGGGCTCGAAACTGCACTGTCGGTGGTCGCGCTGACGATGGTCGAGACCGGTCACCTCGATTGGGCTGGTGTCGCCGACCGCATGTCGGTGCGGCCGGCCCGCATCGGCCGACTTGCCGGGCAGGGGCAACCGATTGCGATCGGTGGCCCGGCCAACCTGGTGCTCCTCGACCCCGCCGTCCGTCGCACTGTCGACCCGCGTGCGCTCGCGTCAAAGTCACGCAACACTCCCTACGCGGGTCAGGAGCTGCCCGTGCGGGTCATGCACACATTTCTTCGGGGCCGGCCCACGGTTCTCGACGGGAAGCTCGCATGACTGGCTCAATATCGCCGGCGTTGCTGGTGCTTGAAGACGGCCGCACGTTCGAAGGCGAGAGCTATGGTGCGCCGGGCGAAACGTTCGGCGAAGCCGTGTTCGCCACCGGCATGACCGGATATCAAGAGACGCTGACTGACCCGAGCTATCACAAGCAAGTCGTGGTCATGACCACCCCGCACATCGGCAACACCGGAGTGAATGACGAAGACGGTGAGTCGTCGCGCATCTGGGTGTCTGGCTACGTGGTGCGAGATCCGGCTCGGGTGCCATCAAACTGGCGGTCGAAGCGTGCTCTCGGCGATGAACTTGCGGCCCAGAACGTGGTGGGCATCAGCGGCATCGATACCCGTGCGCTCACTCGCCATCTGCGCGAGCGTGGCGCGATGCGGGTGGGTATCTCCACGATTGAGCCGGACGCCGCGAAGTTGCTCGATCGGGTTCGCGCGACCGAACCGATGGCGGGCGCCGACCTGGCCGGCGAAGTGTCGACCGCCGACCCCTACGTGGTGCCTGCGATCGGAGCGAAGCGCTTCACCGTGGCCGCACTCGACCTCGGCATCAAGACGATGACACCGCACCGCATGGCGCAATGCGGCATCGAGGTACATGTGCTGCCCGCTCGTTCGACCATTGACGACGTGCTCGCCGTACAGCCCGATGGCGTGTTCTTCTCGAACGGGCCGGGCGATCCGTCCGCCAGTGTCGGGCCGGTCGATCTGCTGCGCGAGGTGCTCGGCCGGCAACTGCCGTTCTTCGGCATCTGCTTCGGCAACCAGCTTCTCGGCCGGGCGCTTGGGTTTGGCACCTACAAGCTCACCTACGGCCATCGCGGCATCAACCAGCCGGTCATCGATCGGTCGACCGGCAAGGTCGAGGTGACCGCCCACAATCACGGGTTCGCCGTCGACGCGCCGCTCGATGGCGACAGCGCGACGCCGTTCGGGCGGGCGCGGGTGAGTCACATTTGCTTGAACGACAACGTGGTCGAGGGCCTTGAATGCCTTGATACGCCGGCATTTTCGGTGCAGTACCACCCCGAAGCGGCGGCTGGCCCGCACGACGCGGCATATCTGTTCGATCGGTTCGCCACGCTGATGTCGGCGGGTCGCTGATGCCACGCCGCGACGATCTGAAATCGGTGCTCGTGATCGGGTCTGGCCCGATCGTGATCGGGCAGGCCTGCGAGTTCGACTACTCGGGCACGCAAGCCTGCCGGGTGCTGAGGGCCGAGGGGCTGCGCGTTTCGCTGGTGAACTCGAACCCGGCCACGATCATGACCGACCCTGAGTTCGCCGACGCGACGTACGTCGAACCGATCACCCCTGAGTACGTCGAGATGATCATCGCGAAAGAACGACCCGATGCGTTGCTGGCCACCCTTGGCGGCCAGACCGCGCTGAACACCGCCGTCGCGCTGCATGAATCTGGAGTGTTGGAGAAGTACAACGTCGAGCTCATTGGTGCCAACATCGCCGCGATTCAGGCAGGGGAGAACCGGCAGAAGTTCAAGGAGATTGTGGCCGGCGTCGGCGCCGAGTCGGCTCGCTCGGTCATCTGCCATTCGGTCACCGACTGCATCGATGCCACGACTGAGCTCGGCTACCCGGTTGTCGTGCGGCCGTCATTCACGATGGGCGGCGCCGGCTCCGGTATCGCGTACGACGAGGTAGACCTGCGCCGCATCGCTGGAGCCGGGCTGCAAGCCAGCCCGACCACCGAGGTTTTGCTCGAAGAGTCGATCCTCGGCTGGAAGGAATACGAACTCGAGCTCATGCGCGACCGCAATGACAACGTAGTCGTCGTGTGCTCGATCGAAAACGTTGATCCGATGGGTGTGCATACCGGCGACTCGATCACGGTTGCACCTGCGCTCACGTTGACCGACCGCGAGTATCAAGACTTGCGCGACATCGCGATTGCCGTACTGCGTGCGGTCGGTGTCGACACCGGCGGCTGCAACATTCAATTCGCCGTGCACCCTGAGACCGGCCGCATCATCGTGATCGAAATGAACCCGCGGGTGTCACGTTCATCGGCGCTGGCGAGCAAAGCGACCGGCTTCCCGATCGCCAAGATTGCCGCCAAACTCGCGCTCGGCTACACCCTCGATGAGATTCCGAACGACATCACCGAGAAGACACCGGCCAGTTTTGAGCCGAGCATCGACTACGTCGTCGTGAAGGTGCCGCGCTTTGCCTTTGAGAAGTTTCCGGGTGCCGACGACACGTTGACGACCACGATGAAGAGCGTCGGCGAAGCGATGGCCATCGGGCGCAACTTCACCGAGGCATTGCAGAAGGCGCTGCGCTCGCTCGAACAAGCCGGGTCGTCGTTTCATTGGTCAGGCGCCCTAGGTGCCAAACAAGCCCTCATCGACAAGGCCCGGCGCCCCACCGATGGCCGCATCGTCACCGTGCAGCAGGCCATTCGGGCCGGCGCCTCAGTTGACGAACTGCACGACGCCACCGGCATCGACCGGTGGTTCCTCGATCAGCTGCTGCTGATCGAGGAAATCGCCAGCGGTGTCGCCGCCGCACCCCTTCTCGATGCCGTCGTGCTGCGCCAGGCGAAGCGCCACGGATTCTCGGACGCGCAGATCGGCCAGCTGCGTGGTCTCGACGAACCCGTGGTGCGTGCGCTGCGGCATGCACTCGGAGTGCGGCCGATCTACAAGGCGGTCGACACCTGTGCAGCCGAATTCGCCGCGTCGACGCCCTACCACTACTCGAGCTACGACGATGAAACCGAGGTGGCACCGCGGTCGAAGCCTGCGGTGCTGATTCTTGGATCAGGACCCAACCGCATCGGTCAAGGCGTCGAGTTCGACTACTCATGCGTGCATGCAAGTTTCGCGTTGCGCGAGGCAGGTTTCGAGACCGTCATGGTGAACTGCAACCCCGAGACGGTGTCGACCGACTACGACACCAGCGATCGGCTGTACTTCGAGCCACTCACCCTCGAAGACGTGCTCGAAGTTGTGTATGCCGAGCAGGTCGCCGGCCCGATCGTCGGTGTCATCGTGCAACTCGGCGGGCAGACTCCGCTGCGGCTGGCCCAGGCGCTCAAGGACGCCGGGGTCACGATCATCGGTACTACCCCAGAGGCTATTCACCTCGCCGAAGAGCGCGGGGCGTTCGGCCGCGTGCTCGCTGCGGCCGGTTTGCCCGCGCCGCGCCACGGCACCGCGACGTCATTCGCTGAAGCGAAGGCGATTGCTGACGAGATCGGCTATCCGGTGCTGGTGCGGCCGAGCTATGTGCTTGGTGGCCGCGGCATGGAAATCGTGTACGGCGAAGAGATGCTCGAGTCCTACATCGGCCGGGCCACCGAAGCCAGCCCCGAACATCCGGTTCTGGTCGATCGCTTCCTCGACGACGCGGTCGAGATCGATGTCGACGCCCTGTTCGATGGCACCGAGCTCTACCTCGCCGGCGTCATGGAGCACATCGAAGAGGCTGGGATCCACTCCGGTGATTCGGCCTGCGTGTTGCCACCGATCACACTTGGCAGTGCCGAAATCCGTCGTATCCGCGAATCGACGATCGCCATCGCGAAAGGCGTTGGCGTGCTCGGGCTGCTCAACGTGCAATATGCGCTCGCATCGAACGTGTTGTACGTGCTCGAGGCAAACCCGCGCGCCAGCCGCACGGTGCCGTTCGTCTCGAAAGCAACCGCGGTGCCGGTCGCGAAGGCTGCGGCCCGCATCATGACCGGCAGCACCATCGCCCAGCTGCGCACCGAAGGTCTCCTGCCGCCGCACGGCGACGGCGCCGATCTGCCGCCCAACGCATCGATCTCGGTGAAAGAAGCGGTTTTGCCCTTCGGCCGCTTCCACGGCGTCGACACTGTGCTGGGGCCGGAGATGAAGTCGACGGGCGAGGTGATGGGCATCGACACGGGGTTCGGCACCGCGTTCGCCAAATCACAAGCGGCCGCGTACGGCTCGTTGCCGACAAAGGGGCGAGCATTCGTCTCGGTGGCCAATCGCGACAAGCGCGCGGTGATCTTCCCGGTCAAACGCCTGGCCGACATGGGTTTTGAGATCTTGGCGACAGTCGGAACAGCCGAGGTGCTGCGTCGTAACGGCGTGGTGGCCACCGTCGTCCGCAAACACAGTGACGGGCCTGGCCCCGACGGTGAGCCCACGATCGTGCAGCAGATCATCGCCGGCGACGTCGACATGATTGTCAATACGCCCTGGGGTGTTGGCCCGCGGGTCGACGGTTATGAGATCCGCACCGCTGCGGTCATGCGTGGGGTGCCATGCATGACGACCGTGCAGGGGTTGGCCGCGTGTGTGCAAGGCATCGAGGCGTTGCAGCGCGGCGAGATTTCGGTTCGGTCGTTGCAAGAGCACGCCGCGATTCTCGAACCCAGCCGGCGCCGCGATGTGCCCGTGCCGGTCGCCCCATGAGCCGCCGCCCGATTGCCAGCAAGGAGCCGAACCCATGCCCGTCCAGGTGAAAGGCGAGGTGCTCTCGTTGCGCCGCGTCGGTGCCTACTACGCGATGACGATCGTGGCGCCTGGTGTCGCTGAAATCGCCAAGCCCGGCCAGTTCGTCACTATCGCGGTCGGCGGTCCCGACACCGGCATGCTGATGCGACGCCCATTCTCGATCTACCAAATCCGCGAACGCGGCGTCTACGGCGGCACGGTTGAAATCATCTTCTCGATCGAGGGTCGTGGCACCTCTTGGTTGGCGGCCCGCCAGGCGCACGAGTTCGTCGACATCGTCGGCCCGCTGGGCCGGCCATTTTCGCTGCCCCGCGAGCCTGCGACGTGCGTGCTTGTCGGCGGCGGCTACGGCACTGCTCCGCTTTTCCCGCTGGCCGATGCACTCCGAGCGCGCGGCTGCCGGGTCGACTTCGTCATCGGTGCGGCCAAGGAAGAACGACTCTTCGGCGCCCTCGATGCCAAACGGATCTCGGCCACGTTGACGGTCACGACCGACGACGGATCGGTTGGTCACCGCGGGTGGGTGTCCGATGTCCTGCCTGATGTTTTGACGTCGAGCAAGGCCGACGTGGTCTACGCCTGCGGTCCAATGGCGATGCTGCATTCGGTCAGCCGTATCGCCGAGATGGCCGGCGTCCCGTGCCAGATCGCGGTCGAAGAGCTCATGGCCTGCGGCATCGGCGTGTGCATGACCTGCGTGCTGCCGGTGATCGGTGACGATGGCCAGACGCGCATGGTGCGCTCATGTGTCGACGGCCCGGTCTTCCACGGCCATCGAGTGCGGTTCGATGACATCGGCACGATTCCCTCCGATACGGTCGGCGCGCCGCTGGTGCCGGCGAAAGTGTCGGCTCGCGCGGCCGCCCGCGCCTCAGCGAAAACCGTGCAGGCTGCGTCGGCGAAAAGCCGGGCACGAACCGCGGCCAGTACGACCCGCGCGCGTGCGGACGAGGCGCTCCATGCCGACGAAGCCCAGCCCGACGCAGCCGACACCGAATCCGCGCAGACCGAAACAGCGGAGGCGCACCGATGAGTTCGATTCTCACTGTCCGCGCGTCGCGACCGGCCGTCAAAGTCGCCGCCGCCGTCGATATGGCGACGACGCTTGGTCGATTTGAGCTGCCGAATCCGGTGTTGACGGCATCGGGCTGCGCCGGCGCCGGACAGGAACTCGCTGCGTTCTTTGATATCTCGTTGTTGGGTGGCGTCGTTACCAAATCCATCATGCTCGACGCTCGTTCGGGTCGGGCGACGCCGCGCATGGCCGAGACGCCGAGCGGCATGCTCAACTCGATCGGCCTGCAGGGGCCGGGCATCGACGTGTTCCTCTCCCGCGATCTGCCCTGGCTGGTCGACCGTGGTGCGCGCGCGGTGGTGTCGATAGCCGGTGGCACGATCGATGAATTTGCGAAGCTGGCCGCCAGGCTTCGCGAGGCCGGCGGAGTTTCGATGCTCGAGGTGAACATCTCCTGCCCGAACGTCGAAGACCGCAATCAGGTGTTCGCCTGTGATGCCCGATCGGCCGCCGACGTGATTCAGGCGGTGCGGCGCGCGACGCGTTCAGACATACCGGTCTTTGCCAAGCTGTCGCCCGACGTCACCGACATCGTGGCAATCGCCCGATCGTGCGTGGCCGCCGGCGCTGATGGGCTGTCGATGACGAATACCCTGCTCGGCATGGTGATCGACACCGACACGATGCGGCCGGTTCTCGCGGGCGTGACGGGCGGCTTGTCGGGGCCGGCGATCCGACCCGTTGCCTTGCGTTGTGTATGGCAGGTGCATGCGGCGATGCCCGAAGTGCCGATCCTCGGCATGGGTGGCATCCGTACCGGACTCGATGCATTGCAGTTCATCCTTGCCGGTGCCCGCGCAATTTCTGTTGGTACCGAGGTTTTTCACGATCCCAATGCGCCGGTACGGATTTTGGCCGAGCTCGAAACGGCCCTGGCCGAACGCGGCTTCACCAGCATGCTGGACGCCGTCGGCTTGGCCCACCACGAACGCGCAGGCACGTCCGCGGACGGTGAGTGATGAGCGGCACCGCACCGATCGCGGTCGCACTCGATGCGCGCGATCTCGACACGGCGAGTGCGTGGGCGCGCGCGGTCGAACCGCATGTGAGCACGCTGAAGATCGGCCTCGAGTTGTTCTGTCGCTACGGGCCCGAAGCAGTGGCCAGTGTCCGGGGCGGCAGTCGGATCGATCTGTTCCTCGATCTGAAACTGAACGACATCCCGAACACGGTCGCAGGTGCGGTGCGGTCGATGGCGCGGCTGCGCCCGACGTATCTCACCGTGCACGCTCTCGGCGGGCGCGCGATGATCGAGGCAGCTGTGGCCCAACTGCCTGAGGGGTTGATCACGGCCGTCACGGTGCTCACGAGTCTCGACGACTCCGATCTCGGTGCCTTTGGCTTTACCGGCACGTCGGAAGACGCCGTTCGCCGGCTGGCTGTCATGTCGGTCGCGGCCGGTGCGCAAGCCATCGTGTGTTCGGCCCGGGAGGTCGCCGCTGTGCGCGCCGAGGTCGGCCCGACGATCGTGCTCATTACGCCCGGCGTGCGCGCCCAGGGTGCCGACGCGCAAGACCAGGCACGTGTCGCCACTCCTCAGCAGGCGCTGGCTGATGGTGCCGACCTCCTCGTGATCGGTCGCCAGATCACCGGGGCGGCCGACCCGGGTGCGGCGGCGGCATCGCTTGCATCAGCGTTGCGGCGGGTCACCAAGACAACCAAGTAACTGCGCGACTCTCCAGGGGTATGCAACCAGCGTTGCCCGAGGTGGTGATTGTCGCTAGGTTGCGATCCGTCGGGCTCGCACATCTGCCGATGCTCAACGTCTTGACCACTCCGGCCTTGCGCCGCCGTTCGTTCGAGGTGACCTTCGTGGCACTCCCGACACTGACTCCCGAACAACGCGCTGACGCGCTGGCCAAAGCAGCGATCGCTCGTCAACGACGGGCCGAGATCAAGGCCAGACTCAAGCACTCCGGCGAGTCGCTCGGCGCCGTGCTCGACCTCGGCGACAACGACGATGTCGTTGGTAAGATGCGCGTGACCGCGTTGCTCGAATCGTTGCCCGGTGTCGGCAAGGTACGCGCAGCCCAGATCATGGAACGGCTCGGCATCGCCTCGACCCGACGCGTCCGCGGCCTGGGCTCCAAGCAACGGGCCGCGCTGGTCGCGGAGTTCGGGAGCGGACGTTCGTGAACCACCGGTCCCCGTGACCGTTCTGTCGGGGCCTTCCGGTGTGGGCAAGGGAACCGTCGTGCGCGCGTTGTCGTTGCGCGCACCCACGCTCTGGGTGTCGGTTTCGGTGACCACCCGGCGCCCGCGACCCGGCGAGGTCGACGGCGTCGACTATCACTTCGCCAGCGAGGCCGACTTCGACGCGATGGTCGCCGCCGGAGAATTTCTTGAACACGCGACCTACGGCTTGCATCGTTACGGCACGCCGCGGCAGCCGGTCGAGGAGAAAGTGGCGGCGGGCATTCCCGCGCTGCTCGAAATCGACCTGCAAGGCGCCCGGCAGGTTCGCGCCGCGATGCCCGACTCGTTCTGCGTTTTCTTGAAGCCACCATCGTGGGCTGAACTCGTGCGCCGGCTCACCGGCCGGGGCACCGAGCCGCCCGATGTCACCGCCGCGAGGCTGGAGCGGGCGCGCCTCGAACTGGCGGCCGAGTCGGAGTTTGACGCGGTCGTCGTGAATGAGTCAGTCGAGCAAGCGTGCGCTGAACTGGTAACCTTGCTTCGACTGGAGCATTGACGGCCCGGTCCTCCCGAGCGGTCGTTCGGGTCCGTCTCCGACGAAGGGCTTTCCGTGTCCGGCATTGTCGCGAGTCCCGAGGGCATCACGAATCCGCCCATCGACGACCTGCTCGAGATCGCCAGCTCCAAGTACGCGTTGGTGATCTATTCGGCCAAGCGCGCTCGGCAGATCAACGCCTACTACTCCCAGTTGGGCGAAGGCTTGCTCGAATACGTCGGCCCGCTGGTCGAGACGCACCCGCACGAGAAGCCGCTTTCGGTCGCCTTGCGCGAGATCAACGCCAAGATGCTGACCGCTGAGCCTGTCGAGGCCTGACACCGGCGGGTGTGATGACCCCCGATGATGCTCCGCTCCTAGCGCCGTCCGGCCCGCCGGTTGCGCGCCCGCGCATCGTGCTTGGTGTGTCCGGTGGCATCGCGGCTTACAAGGCCTGCGAAGTCGTACGCCAGCTCACCGAGGCGCAATACGACGTCACCGTTGTCGCGACCCCGACCGCGTTGAAGTTCGTCGGCGAAGCAACCTTCGCCGCCCTATCGGGCCAGCCGGTGCTCACACAGCTGTTCGATGACGTGCACAACGTCGCGCACGTGCGCTTGGGCCAAGAAGCCGATCTCGTTCTGGTGGTACCCGCCACCGCTGACCTGATGGCCCGCGCGGCGCACGGCCTGGCCGACGATCTGCTCACGAACGTTTTGCTGACCGCTCGGTGTCCGGTGGTGTTCGCCCCCGCGATGCACACCGAAATGTGGAACCACGCCGCGACCCGAGCTAACGTCGCGACTCTGCGATCGCGCGACGTGATCGTGATCGAGCCCGCGGTCGGTCGCCTCACCGGTGCAGATTCTGGTGCCGGCAGGTTGCCCGAGCCGACCGAGATCGTCGAGATAGCCCGCCGCGTGCTGGCCCGCGGCACTGCGGGATTGCGTCCCGATATGGCCGGCTGCCGCGTCGTCGTCGCTGCCGGTGGTACCCGAGAAGCGCTTGACCCGGTGCGCTTTCTGGGCAACCGCAGCTCGGGTCGCCAGGGCTACGCACTCGCGAGTACCGCCATCGCGCGCGGTGCCGAGGTTGTGGTCGTGGCCGCCAACGTGGGGCTGCCTGACCCCGCCGGAGCCAAGGTAGTGCGGGTCACCTCGGCCGATGAGTTGCGGTTGGCCGTGCTCGAAGCCGCCGTCGGCGCCGATGCGGTCGTCATGGCCGCTGCGGTTGCCGACTTCCGGCCGGTCACGACATCGAACTCCAAAATCAAGAAGACGGACGCCGACGCGTTGGCGCTCGAGTTGACCCGCACACCCGATGTGCTGGCCGAGTTGGCCCGCACGCGACCGGCCGGCCAAATCATCGTCGGGTTCGCGGCCGAGACCGACGATGTGCTCGCGCACGGCCGCGAGAAGCTGGCCGCCAAGGGTGCCGACCTGCTCGTCGTCAATGAGGTTGGCGCCACCTTGGGCTTCGAAGTGCCCGACAATGCAGCCACGATCTTGCACGCTGACGACGGTTCGACCGACGTCCCCACCGGTCCGAAGGCCGCGCTCGCAGATGTTGTCTGGGATCTCGTCGTGGCGCGGCTCGCACCTGCGCATGGAACTGCCCCGCACGTGTCTTAGACTCTGGTCGCCATTTCCGACCGCCACACCCTTTCGACTGCCACAGGGGAGCGCCCGTGTCCCGCCGCTTATTCACGTCGGAGTCTGTGACCGAAGGTCACCCCGACAAGATCGCCGACCAGATCAGCGATGGCGTTCTCGATGCGCTGCTGAAAGACGATCCCAAGAGCCGGGTCGCCGTCGAAACGCTCATCACGACGGGTCAGGTGCACGTGGCCGGCGAGGTCACGACCGAAGCGTGGGCCGACATCCCCGCCATCGTGCGCGAAGTGATTTTGGGCATCGGCTACGACTCGTCGAAGAAGGGTTTCGACGGCGCGTCATGCGGGGTGTCGGTGTCGATCGGCTCGCAGTCGCCCGACATCGCCCAAGGCGTCGACGAGGGGTACGAACGCCGCCATGGCGAAGGCGTCGACGATCTCGACCGTCAGGGTGCCGGCGACCAGGGCCTGATGTTCGGCTACGCCTGCGATGACACACCTGAACTGATGCCGCTGCCGATTGCGCTGGCCCATCGACTGGCCCGGCGGCTGTCCGCCGTCCGCAAGTCTGGCGTCGTGCCGTACTTGCGGCCTGACGGCAAGACGCAGGTGACGATCGAATACGACGGCGACAAGCCGGTGCGCCTCGACACGGTCGTGGTCTCAAGCCAGCACGCCGCTGACATCGATATCGACACCCTGCTCGCCCCCGACATCGCCGAGTTCGTGGTGGCGCCTGAACTCGACGGTCTCGGCATCGATACCGCCGGCTATCGCCTGCTGGTCAACCCCACCGGCCGGTTCGAGATCGGCGGTCCGATGGGTGACGCCGGCCTCACCGGTCGCAAGATCATCGTTGACACGTACGGCGGCATGGCCCGACACGGCGGCGGTGCGTTCTCCGGCAAAGACCCGTCGAAGGTCGACCGCTCCGCCGCCTACGCGATGCGGTGGGTCGCCAAGCACGTGGTCGCCGCCGGCCTAGCCACCCGCTGCGAAGTGCAGGTGGCGTACGCCATCGGTAAGGCGCACCCGGTCGGCCTGTTCGTCGAGACCTTCG